>Ga0126342_10008472_pt1 | contig 18433 bp, 19 predicted proteins | sample Cyp1metagenome_FD_92528 | JGI IMG/M metagenome (GOLD analysis project Ga0126342, IMG submission 92528) | Coral microbial communities from Lord Howe Island, Old Settlement Bay, Australia - Cyphastrea 1 metagenome | ecosystem: Host-associated > Invertebrates > Cnidaria > Coral ...
AAGCACCTTTCAGTCCATCAGTGGCTTCGCTCTGCCATCCCTGATTCACAACAACCAACCTCTCCTATAGGTTTCCTATTTTTGAAACTTCCGCCACCGCCTTGTGCGGTACTACTGGTAACCGCCTTTACATATTGTTGCTGAGGTAGTTATCCTTGGAAGGCATGTTGGGGTGCGTTTGGATGAAATATTCACTTTTTAAATTTGTTTGTTTTGCAGTCATTGCAGTCATTGCAGTCAAGCTTCTAGTCACCCTCATAGTCCAAGCAATTGGATGATAAGGTCGTTGAGCCCTTTCTTCGGGCAATTGGTGTGTGATCGCATCGTGAGCATGTGGAACGCAATGGGGCGGCCGCAACCTTTCTTCATCATCGAATTTGGAGGTGAAAGAATCAGCAGCTCACACGAGTAAATGCACGCATGCACATAATATACATCTGCAATGCAAAAACACAAAAACAATCAAGAACATATATCATATATGACATATACAGATACAAAGACACATTATGCTTAAATGAGTAGATCTCGCAGTTTATTCCAGCCTTGATCAGGTGGCACAGGTGTCCTGGCCCGAGACATTCTCCATCATGCGCGTAACTTGGTGCCTATGCCTGTGCATTCAAAGGATGTTGTGCTTTGTTTTTGCCTCAGTTGTTAAAGACAGCTGGGTTTTCAGGCAATGAACATGCTCAATTTTTTAGCTCCCTTCAGAAGTATGTCATCGGCGAGCGCTCGCCGGCCCTTCAGGCAGCACAGAGGCATGGTGGTTCACCAAGCTGCATGCTTCAAAAACAAAAGTATATAATGTACTGTATATTAAGATGGTGATGGAGAGAGAGAGAGAGAGAGAGAGAAATGTATTTTAATGTATATAGTCAGATGGCCCAAGTCTGGTAACATTGGAATTTTGAGTCTCGCTTACCATCTTTGAAGCATGGACTCTTTTCAATGCAGACGTTTGGGTAGAGCAATACGCTTTGTCAATTCAAGAGGCGGCCTCTTCATCCACGATGTATTCTGTCAATTCTGAAGGAAAACTGCTGCGGAATTTGTCCCCAGCAAACTTCGAATCTCCGATGCGGACGCCCGAACAGCTTCTGGTCTGCGGCAGCAACTGTTAGAGGAAGCAGATGGCATTTTGCAGCTTGGATCATGCCCTGACAGATCATACCCACAGACGCTGGCCATTCTCGATGTTTCCTCGTCGGAACTCATCTTCATTTTTCATCATTATTCTATAATATTGAGGTATTCGGTGGTGCTCTCCAACGAGCTTTTGGATGAGCCCCATAGATTGCAAAATGCATCAAGATGCAAGATGCAAGTCTTACTGGTATCTCCAAGGGGTTGAAGCGGTGTTGTCAGCCCTGAGGTTTGATCCAGTGCGTTTGCGCTTGTCTTGGCACGTACCAGCCTTAGCTTCCCAATTGATGGGCTTGGTATGAAGTCATGCCATTCATGCCATGGTCTACGATGTTGACAATGCGTCCGACAGGATTCAGTCTAGAGGTTGACAAAAAAGCACCTATGGGACGTGTGTTGATCTGGATGATATGGGGTCAGAAATTTGAGCAGCGTTTGTGCCAGGCAGGCAATCCCCCGGATGTGGAGCGCTGCAAGCTTTGTTCTGCCTACCGGGAGGCAAGTGGATGCGCGGATTTCGGAGGTTTGTTTTCTACTGATTCTTCGGGGCCTTATAGACAAGAGAGTTGCCTCTGCAGGCTTCCTTGTTGTCATATTTGTTCATTGACATTCATCACTGGACATAGCCCCTCCTCTGTAACCCCAAGTTTCCCAGCATTCGGAGGGGCATGCATCGTACATTTCAGAACTTTCAGAACGTTTGAAAGCAAACCATCCCTCTCTCCTTGATGTATTCCCGAGGCTCAACGGATTAGTGTAGTGTCCAAAACATGCGCTGAGGCCCATGTGCTCCACCGAATTGACGAGAAAGCCTTGTATGCCTTGCTTGGTGAGGATGCCCCTGAGCGTGAGAAGACATCATGCCTTTCATGATGGAGAGCCGTCTTCAAGTCAGACCAACAGACCAACGGATCAGCAGAACAAGATTTGTCACTGAACTATTGAGCTGGCTTCACAGCTGAACCCTGCTACCGTGCCTTGTAAGGATACCAACTCTAAGAGCCTATTGGAGTCCATCAGATGGGAAGGCAAATCTTTGCCTTGCGGCCTGCTGGACACCCAACTGCTGCAGCGCCAGGTGGGGCGGTTTGGGGCTACCGGTGAAGCGGAAATCTGACTTTCCATCCTTTGGATCGCTCAACAAACCATAGGTTCAGCGTGGTTCGGTGATTATAATGATTTGTAAATTAGTGCGGCAAAAGATTCGTGAATTGCCAAATCACCAGGTGGTTGAAAGACTGTCTGCTTATCTCACCGAAAAAGAGATGAAGCGCTGCAGCCCGATGCAGCTCTGTTGCACCGCACTCCTCTTGGCCGTAGACAGCCTCATGCAGGATTGCTGGGAAGGTACCGGAACAATTTGAGGGCACCCGCAGCATGCTCAACCATTTGTCTTCACCCTTACATCAGCTCTCAGTACCAGTGCAACCCAGCGACTCGTGCCTTGCAGGATGACCACTCTTCTATTCAAATGGGTAAGTTGGCAGCGAGCAACCAGATTTTACAGCGCTATCGGCAGCAGCTGGCAAGAACCAACGGGACGGTGACCTGCCAGCACAAAAAGGGATAGGATACCCAGCCTTATTCTATGACAGTGATGTGGCCGTTTGCAAAGACGTGTGCACACTTCATCCAATAGACATTGTTGTTACTTCAAAGTGCATTACCCCGTGATCCTGAAAGGAAAATGTGGCCGTAGAGAAACACAAGAAAATCAAGCTGAATGCACCACTTTCTGCAGCTACTGTGGACAATTCTCCTTTGGCGCACTGTAAGCACTTCGCCATGGAATGCACTAGCATGCTATCTTCTAGATTTCCAGATCTGCCAATTTTTGCTTCACTGGCCGTGCCAGCTTTGTCTGATCTTGTCGAGCCTGAAAGTGTGACTAGGTGCTCCTCAGCAAGCATCGCTACAGACAGTTAAGACGTATTGCCTTGGAGGACCGTGCTGAGGGGGTTGCCATCAAACATGTCAGGTTGAAGTCAATTCCTGAAAAAGTGGATTCAGTGTTGGGATATTTTGGGATGCTTCAGGATAATCGATCAAAAGTTGATCTGCAATGTAGGAGGGGCTGGACACCGAGCAGGCGCTGCTATTAGGTGGCCCGGAGCTTCCTGGTCGGATCTACAGCGACGAAGTTTACTTCGCACTTAGCCCCGCAAGGTGCATCACACAGTGCATTTATTCATATGCATTAATTAAGGTAGCCTCAAACTTCGAAATCTTAGGGGAAGACCAAGACCATGGTGAGAAAACGAAGCTGAAAATGAAGTTGAAGACGAAGTTGTTGTTCAGAATGAAGATGTTGGTGTTCTTCTTGTTGTTGATGTTGGTGTTGGTGTTGGTGTTGTTGTTGTGGTGGATGATGATGATGATGATGATGATGATGCTGAGAAGGATGATGCGATGTGACACGTATGATTAGTCAGGTAGCTTCGCATTTGAGAGGTGATTTGTCAGGTTATTTGGACATGAAGAGAAATCCGCGAAGATTGAGTGCAGGTGAAGATACCAGATGAGTGGACAAGAAGCATGTCACGGGAGTCACGGGTTGAGATGAGTTCAGCAGTTCCCGACATCAGTTCGTGATGATATGCGCACACACACACACACATATATATATATATATGTATATTATATCTCTGTGTGTGTGGGGTACCAGTAGTACCGCACAAGGCGGTGGCGGAAGTTTCAAAAATAGGAAACCTATAGGAAGGGTTGGTTGTTGTGACTTACGGATGGCAGAGCGAATCTGCTGATGGACCGAAAGGTGGTTGGAGTTGTGCTTTTTGAAGTGGTTGCAATGGTTGCAACGGTCACCTCACTCACAACTCCTGGGTGTAGTGTGGTGTAGCGCAGTAGTTGTAGTTGTAGTTGTAGTTGTAGTTGTAGGTGTAGTTGTAGTTGTAGTTGTAGTTGTAGTGGTGTTGATGTTGTTGTAGTTGTAATGTTGTAGTTGTAATCTTGTAGTTGTGGTTGTAGTCGTAGTCGTAGTGTAGTTGAAGTGTAGTTGAAGTTGAAGTTGTAATTGTCTTAATTGTAGTAATTGTAGTAATGGTGTAGCGCAGTAGTTGTAGTTGTGGGTGTAGTTGTGCTTGTAGTGTAGGGGAGTTGTAGTTGTAAGTTGTAGTTGTAATGTAGTGTAATTAGCGTAGTGTAGTTGCAGTTGCAGTTGTAGTTGTGGTGTGGTGTAATTAGTGTAGTGTATTGTAGTGTACTGTAGTTGTACTGTAGCAGGTATAGTGTAGTGTGTTCTAGTGTATTGTAGTGTAAACTGGTGTAGTTGTAGTTGTAGTGTAGTGTCGTGTAAGGCAATGTAGTGGTAGTTGCAGTTGTAATGTAATGTAATGTAATTGGTGTAGTGTAGTGTTGTGTAATGTAGTGTAGTTCTAGTTGCATTTGTATTTGTAGCTGTAATGTGCTCCAGTTTAGTGTAAGGTAGTGTAGCTGTCATTGTAGTTGTAGCTGTGGTGGTGGTGGTGGTCGTCGTCGTAGCAGCAGCAGTAGTAGCAGTAGTAGTAGCAGGAGGAGGAGTAGTATTAGTAGTAGTAGTGGCTGTTGTAGTAGCTGTAGTGTAATTAGTGTAGTGTAGCCCGGTGTAGTGCAGTGTAGTTAGTGTTGTGTAATGTAGCGTAGTATATTTGTACTTCTTGTAGTAGTAGTAGTAGTAGTAGTTGTAGTTGTAGTTGTAGTTGTAGTGTAGTGTAGTGGTACTTGTTGTTGCAGTTGCAGTTGTCTATCTATCTATCTATCTATCTGCAAGCTTGAAAACGAAGCTATTCTGCGAGACTTCCTCAGTTTGTAAACTTGACAACATCAAAAACGCAGCAATTCAGCGAGACGTCCTCAATTTTTGCACTTGACAACGTCAAGAACGAAGCAATTCTGCGAGACTTCCTCATGTTTTTCAGTTGACAACATCAAAAACGAAGCAATTCTGCGAGACGTCCTTCAAAAATGGAAAGGTGAGTGCAGAGCATTCGTTTTGCGCACCGGCCGCTCTAGCGAGCCTACTTTTCGACCCTCTGGAGCCACAAATCAGTGGAAAAACGCAGTGTTTCGCGACTTTCCTACCTTTTCGTGCATCTGCATCTTCTTTCTTCTGACTCTTTCTCTTCTCTGATCTTCTCTCTTCTACTCTTCTCTTCTCTCTGACTCTTCCCATCTCTGCTTTTTCATCTGTCCATATTGTCGGAAACTTGGCTTCTAAACTTCCTTCGATAATGAACTTACATGTAACTTGCCCAAGATGGGCCTGGTGCCACCATCGCAAGGTGCCAAGAGCTGGAATCCTGGCGGCATCGCCATGCGGAACGCCTGGCTCTCGCTGCAAGGGTACGGAGCGCTGTTGCCCATGTCTATGATCTCCGGCATGCTGCCCACCGGAGGGGCGAGGGGACACTACAATTGCGCTTGGGCTTTGAAGATCTTTGAGCTGTTCGTAAAATTGGAAAGGGATGAAAAGAATTCAAAAGTGAACGCTGTTAAAATATATGTTCAAATTGCATTCGGAATTTGGCCGTCATTTGGACTGGACTGACTGGACCATGTGGCCGGAAGCATCAGCAAGGGCACCTTCGCTGGGATTGATTCAGTGAGGAAAGTCTTGGTGCAACCTGGCCATGCACAATTTGTACGCGAGGCTGGATGCATCCAAGACGCAGCTGAGAGAATTTCAGTTCCCGTGTCGATTTGTGCAGATTGGGCATGGTTGGGGATTGTATCAGGTATGTTGCGTGTGCAGTCGTAGCTTCTACGGCACAACGATTCACATTTGGTATTGTTGGATGTTTGGAGTGTGGTGTCCTCGAAGACCCAGATGCGAGCGCATTGTTAGAGGAAGCAAAGCCTCCATTCCTTGCTGTTGATGCACCGGTGTATACCGGTGTATATAATTGCATATAATCATTTCTTGCAGGCTAGCGAGCTTGTCGATGAAGGGTTCATGATATCAATTGATTATGGTGCCGATGCCGATGCTTTGGTATGGCAGCTCGGATGAGTCAAGCGCCGAAAGGCACATGTGATTGGATTTTACCATAAGTTTCATTAAATTTCGTAATTGACATCAATGCTTTTTGGCAGAGGTTCCTTTCCGAATTCAGTTTTTCCGGGCTGAGGCATGCCTTGGTGCGCCCCAATCACGAAGGCATCCACATCATGGATGCACGCCAAGCAACTTCTCAATGTGCCGGATCCTATTTGGCTTGCCCTGGCTTGCAGGCGTGGGATCTAGCTCTCCCGTCTTTGGAACTGAATGAACCAAATGGGTCGGGACATGTCAATTACAACTAACTGCCTGCAGGACATTACAATGACGGTGGATTTTACCGAAGCTGCTGGTGCTGGCAGAGTGGCCGGTTGGAAGACTGCTGCCTATGCGCCTATTTTTCATTTAGAGCCTCTTGAACGAAAGTCGCATGAGATATACCAGAGTTCCGTTCTGTCCCTTCGCCTTTAAGTCCGTTCCGACCGTTCCGCTCAGAGACCCCACTGAACATTGCCACATGTAGGTATTACCCTGGCAGACATCGTGCGTGATGTTGATGGTTACAGTATTTGATAATTGATGGAACATGCATATGAAGATTCGCTTCCTTTTACCCTTTCTGGATGATGTCGTTGTACATGATGATGCCTATGATTTCCGAGGAGCTCTTTCTTCTATACCACGCAAGTCCGAGAACACAACCCACAGCCCCACCAAGGTTTGCATATGACCAATGGCTTCCTCGGCCTGTGGCCAGCCTCTTGGAGCGGGCCGGTGGTCCACGGACCGTTGGCCTACATGCTTGGTATCGTCACTCCAATGAAGATGCCTGGTCATCCTTCAAGGCACAAGGGTCACAAGGGTCAAAAGGAGGGAGACCTTAGCAGTGGAAGGCCAGGCTTGTGGTGTCATCCTGAGTCATTCCCCATGGAGTTTTGATGAGTTTTGTGGGTAATGCGTCATATGCATCATACGCATAGCTGTGAGACAGTGGCCAGGTCTTAGTGCTGCACCGGGGTTCGTTGGGCAGCAATTGGACCTTGGGAGCCCCAGACCTCAGCTGGACATTGCAGGTGCGTCTCATCATCTCTGCTCAGGACAAGATGTGCTTCAAGATGTGCCAAGATCAGCTTCGGTTGGACCATTGGACATGGTTGGACCCTGGTAGGATTTGATCATTTTCATTAGTTTAATGAGCACCGACCAAAATTGATGGCCCAGCTCTACAGGCCCCTCCGCGCTTTGCTGAGGCACTGGAGCTGGGGGGGTGGAGACCCTGCACCGTAGACCATTGCTGATAGGGAGGGTAATCGCAACCAAATGCTATCTAAAATGCTGGAGAATTTACGCAGAAATCTAGTACTGTCAGTATAGATTCGGGAACTCCCGAGTTGGTAATCTGACTTGCTGGCTTGTTCCTGCGGCACAGGCACCATTCCCATGTTGGAAGACTGTTTCTGGGACGCATGTGTAAAATCTTTGAAAGGCACCGTCGCAGAGCTTGGAGGTTGTGGCATGTTGCGGCTCGGACTCAGGATATGACAAAGCCAGCCATGGCAGCTCTCATTAGCCACAAGGCCCGATCTACAGCGCCAGAGGCACTTGAGAAATCCTTTCGTGAGTGGCTAGGAGATCTAAGGGTGCTGCAGGAGGCTGGACCATCGGGGCTGGATGGAGAGAATTGGGGCTGTGACACACTTTAGTTATCACAAGATATCACAAGCTTCCGGCTCTTGCCATCCGAGTCGCTCAGGCAGTGGATCAGCAATACAGCTGGCAGCGCCAGTCCTACAGAGACCTACATTTGGCACAGATTCTCACCGACCTATTCCTGCTTCTTGACATCTTGACATTCCTGACATTTCTTGACTCTTGACAAAGCTTGACGATTTTCCTTTGCCATGGCCACATGTGGCCACCCTGGTAGTGCACTGTCTATCCTGTAATGGTCTGCCACTGTCACATACTGCCACCAAGGTTCTTTGCCCGTGGTCAAGTGCTGTCAGATCAAGGGGTCAAAGATTGTGTGATGCCAGCGGCCCATGTAGGAAGGGCATGGTTAGAGGAGGTGAGGATGTTGGCCACTTCACGGCGTTTGCCTGAGATGCAGGGGCACCCAGGGCACCCAGTCGAGATCCTTACACATCTTTATACCGTTCAGAATGTGCATGGACATGCGTAGATGGGATAGATGTTCTGAAAGGTTCGGAACTCAGTGTTGAGAAATGCCCATGAATCTCCTGCGCTTGCACGCTCTTGTTCACCAGGCATGGTGATGTGATGTTCAATCGGGTCTTCGGTGCACTGGCGCAATATGTGCATGGCAACGCTACCAATCCGAAGGCAGAGCCCTACGAGTGCATTGTGCCTGCCATGATCCACAGCTTCTGCCGGCAAGCAGTAGCATAAAGCAGCCCCGCACGGCACCTGGACTGCTGGCCGGTGTCGTGTGGGTCGTCTGGGACCTGAGCTCTGTGAAGTATGATCCAGGAATCTGGGCCCTTCAACTGTTGAGATCCAGTGCAGGAAAGGATGAACCTTCGGAGTTTTCGAATCCAAGACATCAAGAGGTTGGAGGTCTGGAAAGTGACGCTGGCATTCCAAGATGGGCAAGAGCTGTCTGGAGCAAGATCCAATGCCAACCAGCTATCACCAGCTGCTGGGAAATTCTGTAGGTCCTGTCGTCATACATGGTTATCCTGCGAGCCCGCCAAAAGCAGGCTTTTCATAGCGACTTGCGCCTTCGCGAATGATGTGACTGAAAAAACGCCGCCGCCGTCCGGATTCTACGGGTTTGTGCCAAACAAGGGCGAAGAGTTTGCAAGCCAGGAGCATCTTCACTGCATGCAACTTCAACTGCTCGTTGCTCTGCAAGCACCTATGAAATTCCATGAAATTCCGGAAGACTACTTTCTTAAGCACAACTATGTAAGTTCGAGACCAAAGCATGTGGAACATTTTGATGGCGGTTTTCTGGTCTGTTCAATTCTTCTACAACGCAGATGTAGTATGATACAGTATGATGTAGTGAGCTGCTCTTCGATCGGCCAGAGCAACACCTCCACATTGCACATGGGAAGGGCTCAACGGCTCAACGGCTCAACGGCTCAACTTGACAGTTTCCCAAGGTATGTCGGACTCTTGCGACAAAGTTCCATGAAGGACGGCATTGAGATTGAAGCGCAGCGCTCGCGCTTGGAGATCCTAAAGATGATGCACAACATGAAGTCTCTTGAAATGACAACCGATGCCAGAGGCTTCAATTTTTGTATGATTTGTTAGTAACGTTACATCATGCTTGAAAGACGAAACGAGAAAAACGCCCCGACTCTCTGACTGTAGCAAGCGCCAGGGTAAGAGCGTATTGGTTCAGCCCGGCTTAATCATTTGAGAAGATCAGTCGGCGACTTCTCCTCAGCCTTCTTACGTCTTCTTACGTCTTCTTACGTCTTCTTACTGCAAAGCCGAGGTTGTGGCAAGGTGGTCATGTACTCTCGCTTTCCTTGTCGCACTTCGCCAATGATTTTGATGCATCGGTGCGCTGCCTTGTTTCTTTTTGGCTGGAGGCCGGACAGAAGCACAAACTACGACACGACGAAGCTATCTTAATGTATCTATGAAAAGTGGAAGCCATGCATCTGGAGATTTAGATAGATTTAGTAGACTGTAGACAGTCAGTAGACAGTCAGTTTGAAGAGATAATCTTCAATGCGCCTTCACTGCGCTCGGCATTGCTTGTTGCCTGCAGGGTCTCCGGCCCATGGTCTTGGGTACCACTATGAAGGTGCGCACCGCACCAACCCTGCATTTGGAAGTCTTACCATGGGCTACCCCTCAAGTGCAAAATGGCGGGTAATTGGCTGGTACTCGCATAGCGATGTTCGCAAGATGTAGCAAGTCAATCTTCTTTGAAGAGCGTGGCAACATGTGGCAACAATGCTCAGTTTCAAGAACTCTGTTTTCGTGAGCTAGGTAGCGAACCTCCCTCTCGCCTCTACGTGGATAGCTGAAAATTGCAAGAGAAGAAGCCGGTTTCAAAATGTGAAATTGGCCCATAGCCGAAAATGAAAGCCGGTTTCAAAATGTGAAATTGGCTCATAGCCTGCGTTACTGTCCCCTCTCTCCCTCCATCCATCCATCCATCCATCCATCCATCCACCCATCCATCCATCCATCCATCCATCCATCCATCCATCCATCCATCCATCCATGCATCTATTTCGTCATTCTGTCATTCTGTCTATTGGCTTTTGCGGGTAGCTATCTATTATATTCTATTATTACTGTAGACTTTTTGTCCCTACAGCTTGAAGATATAAAAATAGCGGGTTGGCGGCATTGTGTCTTGTTCGGATGGTCGTGGCACCTGCATGCACCTGCTAGGCGTTGCTGCGAGAGGCTCGTTTGGCCGGGCAGACTGCCAAGAATAAGTACCTGCTGCGGCCAGAGAGGGTGCGAAAAGCCAAGGCAACATATTGAATTAGAGATGACATGGGAGGTGCTGTGCAACCAATCCAGCGAGGAAGTTTGGTGCTTACTAATGCGTCAGTGTACTGTGCAATATTGTGCAATACTGTGCATCAACATTGGATGCCTTTCTGGCCAAAAGAACAATCAGGGCAACAGCACAAGCAAAACAAGAGCAGAGGTAAAGTTATATACCCTACAAGGGCCTGAACATACGCTTTGCTGCCTGGTGTGGAGTTTGGGCATGCAAGGGCCTTTGCTATACAATAGGTGTGGAAGGGCGCAGACTTAGCAACCAATCGGATAATAAGTTTTTGTAGTCGACGTGGTTGCTGTATCGCAGGCCGGTGACGTTGAGAGATGTTCATGATGGATGTAGAAATATGGAGAAGTAAGATGAAGTAAGGTCATCTACACAGAAACAACCCAGATAGCATTCGGTATTGCGCCCAGAGTTCTGTTGTGACAGATATGGATGATCAGGAGCACATGCGTTTGCTTTTGCAGCGTGTGACTTGGATGCAAGTGGGCATATTTGTGTAATTAAGGAACGCGGAGCTCTGGCAGACAATATCTGATGATAATGCGACTAATACTTCAATCTTGCTTCAGCTGGAATATGGCCACTGCAGTTGGCTCGCTGCCAAGCAGAAGCCTGAGATTCACGCAACACAACTCCTTTTTTCTGGCATGTAACGCGCTATGCCTGGTTTTGCCCACCACATTTATCTTTGCAAGTTTCAGAACGCCCAGTTTTGAGGAAGACTATCGGTATCTTATGCAAGCAGATGAGCTCTACGAACAGTTGATGGCGCAAGGCAAGGAGCCTGGGAAAGTACACATGCCGCAAACATTGGCAACAAGCGGATTGATGCAGATTGCATATTGCAGACCGATTCCTGTTCTTAAGTCTTTCGGCATTGAGCTTGTGTCAAGGCCAACGCCGGGCTAGACGCCTTGGCTGTCCAGATTGGAAAAAGGAAGCGGTGGATTTGGTGGCTGGGGTGACTGCTGCGGGCTAACATATGCCGACCATGTTTAGCCAGTTGAATATCAGGTGGAATATACAAACCGTTGCAATCACTTGGGGTATTTGGAGTTGTGTTCACCTCCTGATCTCGATGCGGGTCAAATCAGCACCTTTTTGAAGACTATATAGACACACACACACATATATATAATATTATATATATAATATTATATATAGAGACACTATCTATCATTATTACTATTATCATTATTATGATTTATCATGTAGCTCTGGCCATCCTGGGTCACTGCCATTGCGTTTGGAGCACTGAGGCTTTGAAAGCGGCGCCCCTGGCTATTTGGTTTGGCTCAGGGGATTGGGCCGTAAGAGTGCCGTATTCGTTCAGTGCTGCCTCCATTTGGCGCACTAAAATCCCACTGGGACTGAGTAGGAACGAACCCTTCTGTGCTGAAAAGACGTTCATTTTGGTGGATAAACTTCTTTGGAACCAGACAACTCAAACTTGGCTATCAACCTTCAATTTCTTGATCGTGCCAGATGCCTTTGGTTCCTATGGACGCACTGCTTCTGGGCCGCTTGGAACGCATAGCCAGCTGCCCACAGAAGTTAGCACACGGCTGATGGGTGCCACGAGCGGAAACGGCATGCTTTGTCAGGTGCATCCCTGATGTGTTTACAGTATATATATATATATAATATTATACAATTTTAATATGTTAATTAATTTTACGCACACACACAAACATATTTATTCTATATATATATACATACACTGAGGCTGTCGAGATGTGAGTATCTTTGGCTTTGAAGCGTTGAAACACATTGAAACGGCTTTCTTGGCTCGCCCTTGGGTCACTTGTAGGGAAATAAGGAAAACACAAGAAAAGAGCAGTAAGAAAAGACAATCTGAGATTGATCTAACCGCCCCATGTCCAGCATGACTTGAGAAGTCAACGTATGGAAGTGCACATGAAGCTTACGACCCATGACAAAGGAGAGCTGCAATATGGTGTCATGTTTGCCATGAGCCATGGGTGCTATGTGGTGCTATGGATGCTTTGAAATCATTGATCCGTGACAAATTACGCGGTAGCCCAGCTGTCGCACAGCTGCTGGAAGAGAGGCCGGAGCTTTCAGAGAATCCTGGCGCGCTCCTACAAGCTCTTGAGGAGCGAGGGGTGGTTGAAGAGATCTATGGATATTTAGATAGTAGTTTGCAGAAGCCCCAGGATCCTAAGTCCTGTCACCAGGCTACCCCAGTGGAAGAAGTGGCACCACCATCGCAGCAACCTGTGGAGAATGGCATGGGATGGCAGCTGGGCCTTCGTTTGCTGGAGGGTCAAGCTTTCTTAGACTACTTGGATGATGCAGATGCGGCAGGTCGGGAACTTGCTTGGCATATCGCCTTTGAATCCCAACGTTTCAAGAGCCGCCAGGTGCCTGCTGTTGTCGCGCCACGCTTTGATGAGACGATTCATATGAAGCTGCCATTGGTTGGTTCCCGGAATGGGCTCTTGCAACACTTGCCGCCAGTTCATTTGGTGCTGGTGTGTTATGGAGGCAGTGGCAGTGGTGAGGAACCTCCTTGGGACACAGGCTCTGGCACATTGATCTGCAGTCACTACCTCGAGTGGCGGCATTGTCTGAGCACCTCGGGGCCCTTGAAGATGACTGTGGAGCTTCAAGGCGTTGGGAGGCGGCACAAACTTTCCATAGGGGTCTTACATGCCGAGCTGGAACTGAAGCCAGTAGGCGCTGAGCCTTTGCCGCAGCTAGCGGTGGCAGCACAGATTAGGGCAGAGGAGCAGCAGCGTGCTGAGGTAATGCGGAGATGTTTCGAGGAGTTGGACCGATGGTGGTCAGAGCATCACATGCTCTACCCTTCTCGATCCATTCGGATCTTCGCACAAACTGAGAGCTGTTTGTTCTTGCCGGTGACAAGCTTTGTGGCACCGCTTCATGCAGGAAGGCACTTGGATGGGCCTGGCCATGCCTTACGTTTCGTGTCCCTGATGGCCTTAGAACAGGTGACTGGTGAAGCCTCCTCAGCAGAGCCGCGTTGGCACAGCTTTCTGGCCATGTGGGCAAAAGGCCGATGCACTGCTGAAGAACGAGCTTTGCTGCTTTGTTCCTTGTTACTCGGATATTCCCTGGATGCGTGGTGCTGCCTGGGCACGGATGACAAAGGACAAGCTCACGCCTGGGTCGTAGTTCGAGATCGAGGTGATGCATCTTACCCCTCTCAGGTGACGTTTTGGGATCCTCAAACGGGATCTCGCCTGCGGGCAGATGACCCGGCCTTTCTAAAGTCGCTTTGTTCCATGGACACTATCTTCAACCACCGCCGCATTCTGGTGTGTCACAACGAAGAACCATCACAAGTCTCATTCGATTTCAGTGATCACCGAAGCTGGCTTTGGGCCCCAGTTGATGAGGAGATGTTGGATGTCCTGCGCTTATATCCTTGTAGAAAGTGTCCAGGCTTCGCAGATCTCCTGCTTCACAGATGGAGCCCCTCCTGGAACGTCGAAACCCTCGAGGAGGCCATTGAGGACCGCCTGCTTGCTGCCATTCGAACCCATCGTGAAGCTTTGGGTAACATCACCATGGTAGACCGCCACTTAGGGCAGCTGCTGCATGTCGCATTGGTCAATCTTGAATATGAACGTCGAGGAATGCAATCCCAATCGTCTGTCTTTGAGAACCTGGCCACAAGAGTCTGTGCTCCTGGCGAAGTACTACGTGCCACACCTGTGCAGTTCAACCACTTGCGCGTCTCATTGTTTTGGCCCGCTTTGAGTCAGAGAAGTACTGTGCAGGAGATCTTGGCAAAACCACAGGCTTCGTTTGCGGTACGCTGCCGCGTGGTGCTTCAGCCCGAGACAACTGTTGCAACCTGGGTGCTGCTCGCAGCTAAGGGACGAATCTGAGTCGACCAGGGAGTCGACCAGGTACATGTCATGTTACATGGATGTTGCCAGATGTTGGCAGAGGGAAGTGATGCAGAAACAGCATCGAGATCTGGTGCTGCAGCTGACGGGGCGGTGTGCAGCAAGGGGAAAATGGATAATGGAAGGACACAGCATGGTAGTGCTGGCTGCTGATGCTTGGAACATTTTGGAACATTAAAATAAGTACATAGATGATTTGAAGTGTATATAAAACGATTCTAAATCTCTTGGATAATCTGAATCATCTCAATTTGTTGGTGCATCGGTGTAGCTGAGGTGGATCGTTGGGCTTGACAGCTGCTGCTGCAAGCTTGCTGCCGGTCTGGATGGACAGTTCCAAGCAGTGACCAGCAGTGACCAGCACACGCCACCAAGCCACGGATCTCCCATGGTCTTCCATGATCTTTCGATTGCCAAGGTCGCAGGCTTCGATGGGCATCAGATTGCGTCCGGCCACCGAGAGGATAGAGAAGATTGGAGGCATATTGGAGGCATATTACGTCGGTGCCTACCCTTACCATCGCTCACCCCTGTGCATAGTTACACATTTTCATACCTTTTCAATGTTATTGCCATGCAAAAATGCACATTGGGGTTGGACAGTTGGAAGTGCTGCGCATGATTTCACAGAGGAACCGGGAAATGTCAGACCTTGAACCTAGACTCCTGGAGAAATCCAGCAGTATTTGCAGACATCCGCAGTTAGCGCACGACAGTAGATGCATGATGTACATGGCCAGAAAATGCCAGAATTGCACAGCCTGAGGCGAGCGGCCTTTGGCGTGCAAAGTGCCAACTTTCTAGAGTTCATGAGCTCCTTGCTTGGCAAACTGTTCCTGTTTGTGCGGCTCCACGTAGAATTGCTACTTTTCTGTGCTCTGTGTGTATTGAATAAATTAATATTGTAAATACATACATAGTATGATATGTATATATTCATGCGTTGAGCTTGGCAGGCTTTGGGTGTGCTTGTGTCATCTTTAAGCTATCCAATGAATGCCATCATTTTGGCTCAAGGTTGGAGTTGGCCCAAAAAGGCATTCATTATTTTGTTTTTCCAAGGGCTGACCTTGGTGAAGTGAGGGCTTAGTTCAAGGGGCGACCTTGGCTAAGTAGGTGAGGTTCCCAAGGGGTGACCTTGACCTTCTCCTTGGGATCGATGTGCCCATGGCTAGTCAGGCATAGATCCTTGATGCGGTGGCTTTCATCGAGTTCAAGGAGCATGTGGCGAGGCTACCCAATGGAGGGGCTCCAATTGCAGCCTACAGGTGTTGGATGCGTGGTGCTGGCGTTTCCGTTGTGCTTCACAAACTGGTTGGGGGGCCGGCACTTTCTTGGGGCCAAACAGGATGAGAAACAATGTGATTGAATAGATTGTTGGCAAATTTCTGTGCAAAAAAAGGTTGCTTTACCCTTGAGGGCAGTTGGCAGTTGATGATTCCTGGGTCAACGTGTAGATTGCGACACCCGCCCCCGGTAAGCAGATTATAGGAATCTGCTTACTGCAGCTGGGTCATCTAGAAACTAGATGTGGCATGTGGCTGGTCAAATTGGCATATTCCAAAAAGATATGGGTCTGAGTGGGTCTCAGTTATGCGTCGCAAACTGGTTGGGGGGCCGACACTTTCTTGGGGCCAAACAAGACGAGAAACCAAGGAATTGAATAGATTGTTGGCAAATTTCTGTGCGAAAAAGGCTGCTTTACCCTTGAGGGCAGTTGGAAGTTGATGAATCCTGGGTCAACATGTACATTACGACGCTCATCCCCAGTAAGCAGATTCCAGGAATCTGCTTACTGCATCTAGGTCATCCAGATGTGGCTGGTCAGGTTTGGGATTATTGATCCAAATGGTTTATTAGCAGGTCAGCAAGTCAAGCGGGCACAAATGATGAAAGGAAAAGATGGCAGAACCGCTTCTGGCTGATCTATCTCTTGCTACTTTTTAAACCAGAAAAAGTTAGTTTGAGGCGGGCACAAAGGGCCCAGGACTGGTGGCCTCCCACAATCTGATTGAATACCGCTCCCACTCTGTATCCATTTTTCGATTTCCAAACTGTGTGTGTGTGTCTGTGTGCGTGTGTGAAAGTAGGGGTATATGTGTCCCAAAATAACAAGATTTACACGGAAAATGATCATTCAGCAGCAAATTTTGAGCTGGGGCACCTTATTTTTGTACAAGACCCACAGCACAGGTACAGTAGAGTAGAGTTGATCTCAAGTCAAGATGATGCGGGGGGAAATTTCTGCCTTCTACCGAGCCCCTTCCCCACAAAAAGTAGGGGCCACGCAGTAAGCAGGAACCCTCCCTGTGTTTTGACCAGGGCAGTAAGCAGCCCGGGGCTCAGAGTGGGACTTTGTATGAACCCCTAAAATACCTGCTTACTACTTACTACTTTGCTTTGGCTAGTTCGTGCTTACTGGGCCCAGGTGGGGGTGATCCCACTTGGTGGTGCCCGACGCTTGCCATGCATGTGGCTGGTTTTTTTTTTGCAAATTTCAGCTGCCAAGCAAGGGTGGTCCTATTTCTGGAAGCTTAAGTTTTTGCAGATCTCGAGACCGCTGCTTCGGTCTTCCCAGGTAAGCTGGATTTCCAAGTAGAGTGTTGCTACAAGGTCCGCGATTGTCGGGGCTGCGGGACCGTGCCCCAGCGGATCTGGACATCTGCTGTCCTAAGCAGGTTGGGCCCCAAGCAGGAGGTAATCTCCGTTGGCGTTCTAGGGCATGCCATCATTTTGGCTCAAGTTGGGAGTTGACCCAAAAAGGCGTTCATTATCTTATTTTCCCCAACCCTCCCCCCTAAGAGTCGGCCTCCCGTGGGGTCGCCCGCCTGGGTTAGGGAGCCTGCTTTGCAGGCGAGTCTGCAACCTCTCTATGGGGATACCTTTCCTGGGTGACCAGGGAGGTGTGTTTGTTCCACTCTATGTGTGGGTGATTCCTGTGGATACAGGTTCCAACTTGGGGTGACCAGGTTCGCCGCCGGCCAGCGGCGATACTGCCCTGGGGTTGTGCACGTGTCACTTCTGTGACATATCCGAGGCAAACCGGAGGAGAGCCTTTGGTGAAAGGAGATAACTGCTTTGGCAGAGAATTTGACAAAGGAGTGGAATCCGAAGCTGCCGGAATCATGTGCGTAGCTTTGAGATGCAAATATATATAAATAAATAAATATATATATTTGTAGAGAGATATTAATTATGATATCAGAAGCCAGGTGGTTTGCCATTATCGTTGCATTGCATTTATATGGGCAGCATCAGCTCAGGTCTAACCGCTCTCTGCTTGGAGGCTTGTGTGTTGCTTCAGAATTGCATGGCAATCGCATGTGGCATCATGAATTCACAAATAAATTGCGCACACCACACCTGCCAAAAAATCGACCCTGACGGGATCAATGTGAAGATGGCGGCCACAGGTGGGCCGAGACGATCTGAGAGGCACCTTTGCAAGTGAGATTATTTTGGCAACGGACTCAGTGTCAAGGACCAGCACGGTCCCAACTCGGTGCCACTGGGCCATTTCAAGAGTACCTTGGAGGGTACTTCGGAAGTACTTGGAGGGTTTTGAATTTTCTGTCTATTTTTCGATGACCTAGTAGCTTTGCAGTGTATAGTGTATAGTATGTTTTAGTCACGAAGGTTTGATCTGTCCCATCTCGCTGAGCAGCTGTGCTTTGGGTCGTGCTGAGATCTTCATGATCCAGTTGCTATTTGGCCGGCGTGCTGATGAGGTCCGTTGAAGGGGACGGCAACCTTTACAGACTATTCAAATCTGCATCTGTCCATCCATCTATCTATCCACCCATATATATATATGTATATATATATGTATATATATATGTATATATATATGTATATATATATGTATATATATATGTATATATATAT
>Ga0126342_10008473_pt1 | contig 18430 bp, 18 predicted proteins | sample Cyp1metagenome_FD_92528 | JGI IMG/M metagenome (GOLD analysis project Ga0126342, IMG submission 92528) | Coral microbial communities from Lord Howe Island, Old Settlement Bay, Australia - Cyphastrea 1 metagenome | ecosystem: Host-associated > Invertebrates > Cnidaria > Coral ...
CTATGTTTACAGGTGTACCAACCTCAATCAGCCAGCAAAACACACGCTATTTTGTTCTTGAGCCATAAAGTCAGGTGAAATATATAGTAGACTACAGGGCACACTTTACAGGGAGGTTACGGATATTACCTAATGACATCCCGTAAAAATATGATCAAATCTAAGGATGTCAGTGGAGTTCCCCAACCTTCACCCCAAAACCCATCAACCCCACCATCCATCAACCCCACCATCCACCCCAACCCTCAGCCCCCACCAACCAACAAGTCAACCACCAAGGCGCTTCCCCAAGGGTAGACATCCTCCACCTTGGCCGGCTGCTTCTGCTCGAAGTTCACCACACCCGCCGCCACGCTGGCGCGGCCCTGGGGTGTTCGCACCTGCGCGGTTGAGTAAAGGATTAAAGGATTTACCACGTTTACCACCCCCAATTTCTCCATTTTTATGGGTATAAACCATCAATCCATATGGCTGGTGAATTACTTTACGAACATGATTATCATGATGATGGGATTTTGGTTTTGATATTTTGTACCTCAAAACACCTGAAGTTGGTTCCCCCTGGACGCCAAGGGGCTGCGATGCTGACGCTGCAGTTGTACTCGGCACTCTTCTGTTGAGCCACCTACGCGGCAGGAAATGCTGCGCGGACTCGGGTGGTATCCATGGTGGACTCGTGGACCAAAGATGGATTGGTATCATCCTGGATTCTGAATCCTCCAATCCTATACCCTCTGGTGAACTAACATAGCAATGGAAAATGGCTATTTATAGTGGATTTTCCCATTAAGAATGGTGATTTTCCATTGCTATGTTAGTTCACCAGAGGGTAAGTCTCATAATATATTCTTGGCAAAGTTGGCCCTCTACCCAACTAATGCACCATAAATGGCCACGATTTTGGAAGAACATGTGAGCCATCCGATTGCTAGCTGAAGGGAAGCGGATCATATGAAACCTCCAAATTGGAATCACACAGGTGACATATGATTACATCAACATAAAAATATCAAGCATCAACATATTACCCTCTGGTAAACAAACATAACTATGGAAAATCACAATTTTTGAGAGGTAAATCAACTATAAATGGCAATTTTCAATAGCTATGTCAGTCATTACCAGAGGGTAAATCTTCATTTAAAAAAAAAAAACATATTCCCAATATATTGGAAAATAAATTCCATGGTTCCAAACCACCAACCAGATCAACATATGATCAACACCTATCAACCCATCACCAATGACCCCATGGTATGCCACCACCTCCATCAATCCCTGCTGCAGCTTCAGGGAGAGATCGGCTAGGCCGCAGCAAGCCAGGGAGAGCCTCAAGCTGCGGGTGGCTTTCATGGCTTTTTATGGTGATTTAATGGCGATTCATGTGGTGTTTTGTGGTGATTTCCTGGTTTTAATGGTGGTGAATCTGGATTTTGTCGGATTTCACGGGTTTAGTGGGAATTGCAACTGGGATTTTTAAGGGACCTAGAGGGGATGCGAATGGAATTTAGACCATCAAACTTGGACAAAGTTCTTTTACAAAACAGGGGAATAGAAACCGATCCATGTGGAGATTTCAAGAAAGTGAGGAAAATTAGAACCAACAGAAAAAGGTTTGTGCAACACAATGGGGATTGATATGATGAACATCATGTTGGTACGAGGAGCGTTCCAATCAGGTACTTCTACAAACATGTTTATTATCTCCCTGGATGTTGCCCATGCCATCCGTAAACAAACGGATTGAACATGATCCTTCCATAAACGACCATCAACAACAGCCCCATTCAGCAGAACAAAGCCCGAGCGTAACGCGGCCGAGCAACCCGCAGAGAAGTCGCAACATGGCGCAGCGAAAAAGAAAAAAAAAAACGCAGCGAACGATGGCCCAAAAAGGGACTGTGAACGGCTGCAGCGAGCAACGTCTTCGAAGCGTCTTGAGTGTTCAAAAAGGTAGAATCCCATGTGCATCCAGAGGTCGCACCACCAATTTCAGAACCAACGGTAAAATGAAAACCTTGGCATGTGGCTGCTCTGTTGATTGGCCAGGTCATGTATATGATAGGGTTTCTTCCCCTTTCATCCCCCAAGACACCACCCCTCACTTCTCAGAGGATACATGAGGCTGCCTCAAAACAAGGTACAAACTCTCATGGCCCATCATTTTCACCCTCAGGAATTGCCATAAATTGGGGTTATAAAAACAATAAATCCATATATATATATAAATCATTTATAAATCCCACATTTTTGATTAAACCCATCATCAACCTGGCGCCTTGTCTTTCTGCACCACTGGCGTTTCCTCCTCCAACCTCACTGTTTCCATCCTGGCGACGTTTGGCATCCCATCCGGTACCTACATGCTGAACATGACTACCCTCCAGTAAATTAACATAGACCCTAAAAAATCGTCTTATAGTGGAAGTAGTGGAAGCTCATCTTCCCATCCCCTATTTGGATCTATTTGGCAGAGAGTCCATTGGTAATTGGAGGGGCCATACTTTGAATATTGGCGCAACGTCAACGTCAGCGCCTCTCCACTGGCGGCAGCGTTGTCTCGGCGACCGCTGCGACTCCTGCGGGAAAAGTACCGCTGTTTGAATGTCATCGTTGTCGTTCCATGGGCCGGTCTCAAACTTACATTTTCCCAAGGCGACCCGGATCAATCTGGATCAATCTGCAACCTTTTCAGAAGCATGGCCAATCGTGATCCATCATATGTGGGCGACACAAACTATCCGATTTGTCCCATTCAGAGCAAAACGTGATTGGCAACGGCGGCAGCATTGATCAAACCCAGCAACCCCAAACGGCGCAGCCGTTCCTGCTCCTGGTGGGCTATCCTTAGCCTCACTGCCTGGAGCTGAAAAAAGATTTTCGAAAGATCCGATTCTTTGGCCCTTCCCCAGGTATGGCCACGTGAGGTCAAATATGATTCCAGTGATTTTCGGCATGAACCCAAGCTACCCGGCCAACCGCACCTCCCACTTCAGCCTCCACGGCCTCCACCGGCGTCGCCCTCAACTCCGATGTGGCCGTGGCAACCGCGGTGGCAACCGCGGTGGCAAGTGGATCCGGTGGATCTTCCGTTCCAGGCTCCACTGCGGAGCCAGGTAGGTCCACTACCTGAGTTGCATCCAATCTGCCACCGGATCTGGCAGTTGATGTGTCAACCACTGGATCAGCGAGCTGAGGAGTTTCTCTGGACTTGGAAGCGTCAGCCTGTTGCGAAGCCTTCTGGAACCGCTTCTTCAATTCGTCGACATCTTGGTCGAAGGTATCCGGCTCCCACACCCGCACTGCTGGGATGGTGCTATCTTTGCCATCTTTTGGCATCTTCAGCGTCTTGGTCTCATCGTGGTCTACTGGGCCGGTCTTCACCGTCTTCTGCTCTGACTTGGCGTCGTCCAACTCTTCCAATTTCTCCTCCTTCACAGCCTCCACATCCTGGATTTCCAGTGGCTCCATCTCCGGTTTCGCCATCGCTTTTTCCGCCTGGGAAACCTCCACCCGCTCCACCTGTGGTTCATCCACCGCCTGAACCGCCTGAACCGCCTGGACCGGCTCCACTCCGCTCTTCCTTGGAGCGCGATGCAATCGACCAGGCACCGGTGTGGACACCTGCCGATTCTGCCAGCAGAGACAAAATCCATGAATTTCTATGGAAAAAATGGGTCGAAGCTGGCCAAGAGTGGCAGTGTCATGACCAGCACCAAATGATGTCAAGTTCTCTTCCCGCCCTGCCTCCACACTCTTGGTTTCCTTCCCGCCCTACCTCCACACTCTTGGTTTCCGCCTCGGCTGCTTTCGCTTCTGCTTCCGCGGTGTGGGCATCGGCGTCGCCTTCCACGTGGGCCGGTGCCTTCGCAGCCAAGCAGCAAGTTTCCAAGTGGGTAAGTATTGTATCAGTTATATACCAGTTATATATATATCACATTTTACAACTTACACAACAGCTATATCATAATCTGCCATCCTTCCTGTCTGCTGGATCTATCATCATATCATCATATCCGACTTGGATCATCCATGAGGTCGTCAGAACCCTCCGCGCCTCCATGGACAGGACGATTTGGCCACTGGGCGATCGCAGGGAGGTCCACCCCTCGAAGGGCTCTCGGATGAAGGCGCCTCAGTTGGAGAATTTTGAGGATTCTGAGGATGCTTAAAACCGTTAAAACCCTAAACCCCCAAAACACTTCTTGGCTCATTTTGATTCTGAAGTTTCACTTCTGCCGCCTGGGCCTGTCTACCTCCACCAAGTATATAGGTTGAAATGCTTCCCACGTGACACAAAAACTTCAAGACTTTGACAGCAAGAAGACTTACAGTAGCTCCTTTCAATCTACAGTAAATCTATCCCATCATGGAGCTATCTCTTGGAAGTGCGATATATTATTTAAGTATAGTTATAAATTATGTGTATATATATATAATTATAATATATATATATACATACATATAGAGGGGTTATATCAGTTACATCCCAACTTACGGGAGTTTAGTCACTTTCGTCACCCTTCACCATGGCTCCCGTTTCACCTCACCTTGCACCCGAGCCACGTTCGTTGCGCAGCTCCAGGACGAAGACCGTGGTGCCTGGTGGGATCTGCCCCACCACCTCCGTGAGACGTGACTCACCTGGCGTCAGGCGGAGTCCTTGATGTTAACCCTGGGTGAAGCACAGGTGGGTTAACCGGGTTAACCCCCAAATAACCCCCAAATAGTGATAACATGTGATTAACCTATGATGAACCTATGATGGACCTATGATCATCATGATGAGCTAAAACTGCTAAAATAGTACCCAAATGATAACCTTATAGGACCTATGATCATCATGATCATCTGCTGCTAAAATAGTGGAACACCGTTTTCAAATGGCACTATGCAGTACCCCCCAAATAAAACACACCAGGGGTTTATGAATCTGGAGTTGACATTGCAGTATCAACTGGTGGATTTGGGAACCATTTGATTCTTGCAAATATCTGGCAAGTGCGAACCCATGAGTGGTGTCGAGCCGGAAATGAAGCATCAAAAATGCTTCGAAGTGGGTCCAGAAGCGCAGTTGCCAGAATTCATCTCCAGCTTCATAATTGTCATAGGTTCTCCCAACCTTTGCTGGTGACCCCCCAATAACAAAGGCTTAGTTACCATCTATTGTTGGGGCGCATTACCTGACTGGGTGGATGACTGCAATCTCCCAACATCCAGCCTTTGGAAACGATGGCCTTCAAATGAGTCCACCACCAGCCTGATCAGTTCCAGTGAAGCCCTGTTTGGTGAAAAAATGAAGATCGCGCATCCGTCCAGCAGTTGACTTGGAGAAAAATCCTGGGTTACTTTGGGTTAGATATTCCAACATATTCCAATGATTTCCAATGGATATCTGTTTCCCTCCACTGAATGATAATCTCGGCCGCAGCTCGTTTCACAAGCTCAGAACGTTCCACCGCTCGCTGGAAACCTGCCTGGCTCCTCTGACCTTGGCACATGGCACATCATGGCACATCATGGCAGAGGCCCGGGTAAATCCCCACGGTAGCACTGGCAGCCCGGGCGAGTTCTCACCACTTGCCACGGGTCCCACGGGGGCCTCAGCTGCCCCTATGAATTCACCCAAGTGGAACAATGGACATGGCAAGCACCCCCGCCAAAATAAAGCCAATCGATAAAGTCATATGCGCCATGGTCAAAAAAAGGTAATATGGTATATGACATCATCATTGGGGACTCCTTGCAATGGGTTTATTCAACCATGCAATATTCATGAATCGGAACATGATCCCCTTTTATGGGATAACAGACTCAATAGACCGTGGCGCACATTAGAATCAATCCCATTCAAACATGTCCCAACACTGGAAGCTTGGCCGACCCAGGCTGCCCTGACAGAATCTTCTGCAGCCGCAGGTTTGACAGCCGCAGGTTTGACTGGGCTGGAAGAGGAAGTCGCCTGCCAAAATGATACAAAAAAAGGCGGCGAAAGACGAGTCCTGTGCTTTTCCAACAGGTCATGGAGGTTTCCTGAAATGGCACCCCCAAATCATCCAAGTCATGGATGACAATTTTAGTTTTGAAACCCATAGCGACTTGGGGATACCCCAGTTTAAGAAACCCCTAGATGTTGCAAATGTTGCACTCGTCAAAATTGAAATTTCTACCCCTGCCCTTTTTTTCTATGAGCACCATTTTGTTCACCATGTTTTTCCCGTAAAAATGCTAGCTGCCAAAACCTTTCCATAATTTGATGATAGTGGACACCCTGTTTTCAACAAAAGCCTCATGTTTTCACAGGAAGAGCTAATCAGCCAATCCAAAACTCGCAGCTCTGCCTGTGAGCTCTCTGATGTTGAGCTGTCTGAGGCACTGTCCTCTCGGCGTCAGGCTGGGCGTGGGCCTTCTGGGATACGCTGCTGTTTTTCAAGGCTATACTCCCAAAGATAACCCCTCCCAAATAGTAGATACCTCTCCTGAAACCCTTTAGTTTGTGATCTATTCATTTTTTGGATCCCTTATTGTGGATAATGTTGGTACAACAATAATAAACCATCCCAATTTCACCATTTTTATAGGTGGTATGTTTACCATTCCCAGTCATGGGTGGTTTATAATGGGATCCTAAAGGCTTGGAAGCATCCAAGGCTCGCCATCCTCTGAGGATGTTGATGCAGCTCGTGGAGCAGACCCAGTAGGCTTGGCCTGGGTCGGTCCACCGGTCCATCGGCCACACCCTAATTTGGCCACAAGAAGTTGGGCACCTGGGGATTTTTCATGCCAGAAATCGATCAGAATCAAAAGCAACATCCTTTTGAATGTCCTCTTCATGAAGCTCACATCTTCACGGATCTTCAAAAACCAAAACCGTGATATGGGTCTGTCTGGAAATAGTGTACCCCTAAACCAATGGTTCATCATCATTTTCCCCACGAAACTGAGCCTCCACACTTGAACTTTGGGAGCGGGTTGTGCCTGACAAGGGAATGGCCATGAAGATTGGTGGCCCTTTCCCCCCATAACAACTCAACCCTCCAGAAACCTTGGTTTAGTGAATCTGTTCATTTTGGGGCAACATTTTGGTGGTGATTGTTTTTCTCTTGGAGAAAAAACGGAATCGTACAATGAGGGATCAAATGGCTACCGCGAAGCTCAGCCCAATCAGTAAGTATTTTTTGTGGCCATTGTCACGTCACCTAGACTGAGGGTTATTCAATGGCCAAATGGTCCTTCTAAGTACCTATATGGAGGTTTCCTGACATGGGGGTACCCCCAAATCATCTATTTTGATTGAATTTTCCACTACAAACCATCCATTTTGGGGTACCCCCATTTATGGAAACCATCATATGGGAAAATCCACTGACCATTCGCAGTGCAGGAACAGCCAGCACCTCACTGCTGTCGCTGCTGGTACTTCCACTGCTATCGCTGTCCTCATCACCAGCTGTGCGACTTGAATTCCAGCCATGTGAGACAAGTAAGCTTATCTCACGCGTCGAAATTCCAGCCTTTCAGATCATGTCAGCTGATCCACAACCAGTGAAATATCAAACATCAGTCTCCAGTGAAACATCAAACATCATCTGCGGAAAAAAGTGTTCCCCGCAGCTCCTTCGAACTGGAGGGTGAAGTCGGCTCCGCCTCCGCAATGCGAAGCTCTTTCTGCTTCGGAAGCTCCTGGCCCAGTTTGGGGCATGGCTTAAAGAGGTACCGCTGACCATGTTCCCATTTAAAGAAAAAATCTATGGGTAGACCGGGTAGACCATTCGTGGGGCCCATGCATTGACCTAGTCACTACGGCAATATCAAATTGGGCCGTGGTGGGACTTAGTGGAGGGTTTCAACCCCAGCACTGGAAGCAATATTTCAACATACTGTGGATGGAAGAAATCCTGCACCAGTTGATAGATGCTTGAAACCCTATAGATAATGGGATGTTTACGAGTACCATCTATCAACTGGTGCAGGATTTTTTCCATCCACAGTATTGACAGCTGAACTTCAACGCCCCTTGGCTCCAGCTTCCCAACTGGGCCTCGTTGGGCGGTGGAAGCTCCTCGGAGGAACGTTCAGCTGGCTCTTCCACCGGTGGTGGCGGTGGCGGTGGCGGGGGCACATCCTGCACACGGCGATCGTCCAAGAGGGAAATCATCGTCCAAGCCCTCCACAGAGATTCCAAAGGACAGTCGGACATACCGTTTGCTGCTCAAGATCCTCAAGATCCTCAAGAACCCAATATCAACCTTATCAACCTTCTCACCAGCCAACGCCCTCCTCAACTCCAGGCGGCTCTTCTTCCACCTGCCAAAATGAGCAGGACCGCAACCCGCAGCGCTTCAAACAATCGATGGGGCGTGAAAGAAACATGTTTGATGAATGCCAATTCCACCTACCTTGGAGATCGCCCATTGCAGCATCTTCCAATTTAGTTTCGAATTCTTCAAACGCAGCCCCATCTCGTCGAATTTCGACTGACGAAAACAGATCGAGAATCACAGCGATACCAAAACATGTTGCCCTCAAAGAAACCAAGAGGATTTCTCTAACAATATTTCATCACACTTGTTTTTTGGACATAGCACCCGGAAAAAAAAAACAGAGAGAATCCTCCTAAGGTCCTACTATATAACAAATATATAACAATATCGAATGATAGTGGTGTGGTAAAGCCATATATCCCCTGTGATCATCTAAGGTCTCAGGTTCCACGCTTTAATCACGACCGGTCCATTTTGAAGACACTGGATATCCCCAAAGTCGGAAACCTCGAAATCTGATCATCTGAGGTAAGATATATATAGATATATGGTAAGATATCCCTAAAAACATCTAAAAACCTCAATATATATATCATCCAGATCGATCTACCATCCAGATCCAACACATGTTCCAACACATATATCATCCAGATAGCAAAATTATATGTATCCATATATCCATATGTATCCATAAATTCTAAATGGGCCATATGTTCAGTAGCAAACTGTTGGTTTACTGGAGGCTTAACGGTGACCGAAGATCCCCCCCCACCGGCACCAGCACCTCCAAGGGTTCCACTGCGAAGAGGCGCTCGGGCGTCAGCACGGACACCCAGCCCTCGTAGGGATCGTTGATGCGGGCCTTGGAGGGAAGGAAGATGGGAAAACCATGGCAAATCCCAAGAAATCATGAGAAAAAATTATGAAAAACATGGGAAAGTATGGGAAACCCGCCAGAAATCATGGGAAAACATGGATGGGAAGATATGAAAAATGATGAAAAGTGTATGGAAAGCATATGAAAATGCAGCAGAAACGATGGGTGAATGTTCAATGAATGACTTCGCAACTTGCAGACTTGCCGCTTTTCTGCAACTCGGTCAAGGCACCCGGGTTTCCACCACCTCCAAAATGTAAATGCGGGTCTTCACCGGCAAACTTCCTCAGGTCATTTTCTGGAAGAATGCTGTGGAAACCATGGCGTTCAACTGCGGAAAAGTGATGGTTTTAGGTGTTTTGGTTGGACCGCCCTGCAATGACTTTACCCAGAAAAATCGGATGTGTTTCAAACATCGCAGTTCCATGAGTCTCATGGAAACCCCAGCCCCCAGCCGCTTCGGACCGCGGCACCCAGCAATTCGCTGCGCTTGCTGCGGCCCTCGCGCACGTTCACCTGGACCAGCGTCATGGCCCAGCCCGGGCGGATCTCGGCGGTGCCAGGGGGTGGAAATCGACCCCAACTCCAAAGATCTCCAAAGATCTCCGCGAAACCCGGGAGGTTGGAAACATATCATGGCATATCCCAAATTCACAGTTGGATGCAGTTGGATGCTGGGCCAAGACCTGTTTCCAATTTTCTGCCGTCAAATCCACAAATGCACATGCCATCCCAGCATCCAATGGCGGATCGTACAGGCTCACGGCATCCTCGTTCTCCTGCGACATGGTGCCGGCCGCGGCACCGGGAGCATCCGGGAGGTCGGGCAGCAGCCAGGGACCATCGGGGAGTTCCAGGCACACCTCCTGCAATGTGTCATCTAAGGCTCAAAGAACTGGCAGTCTGATCACATAGGTGAAAGATTGGAAGGTATTTCTTGATCTTTTTTGGCTTAGGTCCCTCAATAGGGGAATAATAAATTAACTCCGACCTTCCAACAAAACAGCCCACCGCTGCGCGGTTTCCTTTGCCGATGTCATGGTCGAGATCCATCCATCGCAAGGCGAATCGATCTGAGCCTAACCACAGGGTTTCAACCGAACTGTGGATGTTCCACTCGTTTCAAAATCAAAGTTGGACAATAATCCCATTACCAGCTGCCAAGAGGCTCGCATTCCACTGAGGTGCACGATGTGGACATCCTCACCAATGGTGAGCAGTCCTGGGAAGGTCAAATCCTATCACCAAAGAACCGCCTCTTTTGCTCTTCTCCAGCACGCGGAATCCCAACCATGAACAACTTAAAATAAGAAAGCCCCAAAAAGAAACACGACAAATTCCAATCCCAATCCCACTAAATATCCCAATGTCAAATGCTCAACATATTCTAAAGTAAATAAACAACACCATAATAATAATGATCCCATCTTTATTGGGATCTCAACATATTCTCAACATCCCAATCCAAATCCCTCCATCCCCTGCCGAGTCACGCACCACCTGGGCCTTCTTGGAACGTCCATCGCGCACGTTGAGCTCTCGCAAGGTCCGCGCCCAACTGGGCAGCGGCACCTGATGGCTGCGTATTATGTGATAATAGTTATGAATAGTTATGAATAGTTATGAATAGTTATGAATAGTTATACCTAGCCTATATCTATATCTATTATGTATTTGTCAATTGTTCAGTGATGTGTACACTGTTGTTGGCTATTGTACAGCACCAATGTACATAAATAGATCGTATAGTATAAGAACACTCTGACAATGTGCGAGTGTTGCATGACCAGCCACACTGTCCAAATATAGCCGCTGTCCATCCTGTCCACCATACACACGTATAATCAATGGGAATTTCAGGACCCTAGAAGTACGTTAGTACCGGTTAGTACCATATTTTTCACGACAGAAATTGGAGGCACCGTCAAGGCATCATCCACCGCACTCTGCATGCTCTGGGCATGACCTGCGGAGAAGAAGCTGAAGAGGATAACCAGTCGAGATTTACACATCTGTCATTGTATATGTTGTATACATAGTAAAAATAACGATGCACATACACAATTAAACATGGAAATCTAGAGATAGATGTAGATATAAATATAAATATAGACTATAGATATATCCTATCTTTCCGCGTATCAACCTACAGTTTTAAAGTATCTCAAAGCAGGTGCCAAGCCTCAAGAATCAGCGCAAGGCACGACATCCATGGCATGGCACGCTTCGGTTTCAGGTATCAAAGTTTGGCACTGGCAGTGATACCGGTCACATCGAGGGATCTCAACTTTTGACCCACAAAATCCATTGAAAGGCGCCACACATGTGTTCATCGTTCATCACTACATCAGGGGTTCAAAGTTCAAAGTGTTGTCATGATGTGGGTACAAATGCGGCTTTGTGTTTCGAGCTTCAAAACCATTGCCAAGCAAAAGAGGCGAGGACCAGACTCCAATCTCCAAAACAATGCTCATGGCACTGACCAAGCGAACAATGGCTAGGGCAAATACCAGTCACTACATGGTTGACACAAGAAATGAGTTGAAATCCAAACTTCACCCAGGATGGTTCCAAGGGTTTTGCTTGGAGGTAGGATGTGTTGGCGTGAGGTTCACCAGGCGAAACGTGCTGCACCGCCAGGTGAACCCAGTATCCCTGGCCCTTGGCAAAGAAAAACCCAGGTCCTGGAGCTAGCTTCCCCCTTCACAAATCTTCACAAGAAACCCAATGATCCAAAGTGCATCTCTGGTCACTCATGGCCCCATCGCCCTTTTTCTCAAGGAGCACCAGCACCACAGTCCGCTTCCTGCAAGCATCAGTAGCATCAGCCAGACAAGTCGACAAGTCTCACAAGTTTCAGAAAGGACTTCACCCCATCCAATGATCCAAAATGATCCAAGATCTCTCCATCATCTACCCTCTGGCAATTTAACATAGCTATTGAAAATCACCATTTAGTTCGTGGATTTTCCCATGAAAAATGGGTGGATCTTTCCATAGTTATGTAAGCGTTTACCAGAGGGTATCAACCAATTTCCACCCCAGCCATCCTCAAATTGCAGCAGCACCGAACGCAGCTCAGCATTGCTGAAGGCACATTCTTCTGGCCAATGGAGGTGGCTCTTGAAGAGGTGTGTCAGGAAACCTGGCGGATCAAAATACCCTGGTAAACACCAAAAATGGCGATTTATGATGCACCTATATATGTCATAAATTTCTAAATAATCTAAATACCTATATATTTCATAATAGTTTGGGGCGGATGAACATCCATAATAGTTTTCATCCCCCCCAAAACTCCACAAACGTTGCAGTAGAGGTTTTGACTCATCCCCATACGAATCTCTCGAATGATATGTGCAGAAAAGATGGGCATCACATAACCAAATCTTTGGATGAGTTTCCCAAGAAAAAATTGAAGATTGGTGGATTTGGGGATAGCAACATATGGGTTTGTGATACCCATTATGCCCATTAGTTACTACTTCTTCCAATGGGATAACCCATCATTACCAATGATATCCCCATAAAATCGATGGTTTTCTACCTCGTCCATATCGCTATGTCTTAAATCCACATGAATCCCCAGTAACATCAATAAATTGAAGTTCAATCATGGATCATTCCCATCATTCCCCGTTCCCAATAACTTGCGTTCCCTTGTTGCATTGGTTAAATCCCCATAGTTGGATCATTCACATCCCCGTTAGAACCAAGAACCTGTTCCCTTGTTGGTTTTCTACCCCTGCTTTTTGGGGCACCAAACCCCCCAAGAAAATCCACCCTTCACCTGTATGCGATACCACCGCCAGCTGCCGCTGAGGCAAGTCCCTCAGCAACTTCAGCAGCTCAAGGCATCGAAGGTCCAGGTCTTCGACTGACTCCTGAAAAAAATTTCGGAAAAAATGGGAGAACAAAGGTGGGTCACATTAAAAAAATGGGATGTTCATCCATTCATAAAAGATTGTACAGTAAACCGTTTTATTGTCCACAATAGGGGTATATCATGAAGGATATAAATGCGAGAAAAATACCCCATATAAATGGAGAATAACCTTTTCATCCGGAAAACTATGTTGGTTGGTAGGGGGATAAAAAGGTGGGGAACAAATGTAGCATTTTGTTTTGCATCACATCCCTCCATTTTAGGGTTGCAATGGCCTTCAGAATCAGCCCCCAGTAAAAGGATGTAATCCGAAAATTTGGATGAGGTTTGGGGTGAGATCATCAACGATAAAATGCTGGTTAAATCGATTCCAAAGTTGGTAAGTTCGTGGAGGTGTCCAGATGCATGCAAAATACAGGCAAATGTAAACAAAAACTCCAAAAAATCAAAGGATTTGTATGCGGTCCCAAAATATGCCAAAATGCATCCCCGAAATTGGATTGTGCTCCCGAAATATGAACAAACACATCCAAAACGCTGGCCAAGTGGCCAAGATCCAATGCAAAAATGCGGATGTTCGATCTTATTCACAAAATTGGTCTCTCTCGTAAAACATTGTGATAAACCCCCACGCCTAGAACCAAAAAAACAATTGAACCTAGAGGGCAAGACAAATGAGCTATAGCAGCTAAACCCACCGAAAATGTCGGGGAGAAACTTACAGAGATTCTATGGTCATCCTAGAAATGACAACTTCTCCCTTTCCCATTCCTTCAAATGTACCAACACGATGGCTGATGGTCCCACCCAACCTCCATCATGGAAAATGTTTCAAGGTCACATGCCCCGATATCTCCATCAATATAGGACCACCCAAAATGTTCGACAGTTCAAAGATTCAAAATTTTATTCCAAATATATAAACATCCAAAAAAAATCATTTAAACTCATGTTCATCAAAAAAAACACCAGGTTTACAGTTTTACACATTTCCACCCCATTTCTGGGCACCCCATCCCCTCCGGTGCTCCTTCCGCGCCGCGAAGGTGTCCTCCCCGGGCGGCACGCGACTGAAATCCACGCGCTCGAAGCTGGCGCGTTGCAACTCAACCGAGTGGCGATAGTCGCAGGGCCGGGCATGTCCTGGATGGCAAAACAGCAATTTGTTTAAATCCCGGTTGGGAATCTATGGGGATTTTGATGATTCATGGCGAATTTATTCTGATTTTATGGTGATTTTATTGTGATTAATGGTACTGTTTATGATGATTCATGGTACTGTTTATGGTGATTAACGGAGATTTTTGGGATTGAATCAAAACCTATGGGGATACAATCAAGATTTGTATGCAACAAAAATGATGGCGATGTGATGGTGGTATCATTGGGATATCAACGTGCAATAAAATGACAGGCCTGGGTTGGTCATGGACTGTACCGATGTAACCTCCAATTGACCACTCTAAGAGGGACAATCAAAAAAATGATGATCCGTTGGAATCGGTTTGGCAAAAGGGGTTGTTTTTTGTGAAAACGGTATCTTTCTAACTGATGTTGTTTGCCAAAATTGCAAAAACTGTGTCTACAAATCCATGATTGATATGTCACAATCATAAATATTCACGCAAGGAGTTGTGTGACCTTCTCTGTCGGGTAGAGCTACCACGGATATTTATCCAGAGTTATTATCCATATATACATATACATAAATATAATGCCACCATATCCCCCTGTTTGCCCCTGCGTTTCATCACAGCGGTTCCGTCCTTGGCTAAACTCCCAGGCCGCTTCCACAGCGTAGCAAGGAACACCCCTCTCCAAGTGGGTTGCTAATGCGAGCGCAGCTGTCTGCAAAGTGCGCCGAAGGGGTGAGCAAATGATGGCCTGGCACGGTTACCACGGCCGCCGAAAAGTTTAGGCTACAAATATAGCCCGTATAAGCTAAACACTGTGGATGATGGATAATCAAGGCATCATGGCAATTTTCCATAAAGAATGTGAACTAAAATATGCGCTGTTGGCGCTCGCCAAATCTGAACGACTCCTCAGGGATGGATCACTCCAAAAATACGCTTCGGATTTAAGGCACGCCCCATACGGAAACTGGATCAAAGCATTCAGAGTTACAGCCTGCTCGACTTCATGATGCCCAATTCCGTTAGCCATATCGAAAAATTCAAAAAATCAAACATATGTGGAATTTTCGTCATGTTTGGCCCACATGCCTTAGGAGGATAAATACCATGATGCATCAATCCTGTCAGCGCGTTGGTCTCGTATTGCTGGGCATATATATGATTCTATCCGATTTGTATATGATGTGCTAATGAACATGGCCAAGGAAAATCAACTCCTCACAAATACTTTTGAATGGACACCATAATTTTCCCATGTGTGACCTGGTTTTTTTCCCCCGGTGGTCGAAACAGTGACCTTCGGGGGTTGTACCGTACGTACCTCACATGGCAAGGTTTTGACGCGCTCCGCAAGTTCTTGGCTCTGGACCTCCAAGCAGAACACCAGATTGCACCAACACGATCAGGACGATACAAATGATGTACATGAACGTAGTACACCCACACATGTTACATACGCGTTTGTGAATGCAAACACGCACACACACACAGTCACACACATTATTTTTTGTAATTTTTTTGTTTGGTCGTTTTTTATTCTAGTTGTTATTATCGGTATCAACTTGTTTGTTTACCGTTTCGATCGGGGTTTCGACACGCCAAGACTGTTCCAACCTCACCGGTCTTGGACAATAGAGAGTCGAAGAATTGCGCGTCTTCATACGCAGCCAAATAGCCAGGAGAATCCCTGCCAACACCACGTGCCGGCACAAAAGTTCCGTATTGTGAACGATTTAATCAGCTGTGCGAAATCAATTCCAAACGTTTCGCCGTGAACAAGTTAAATAACAAGGGACCCTAAGCAGTTTGGAAGGGAACATCTACTGACAAAAGATCCGGACCAGGATTGCTGCTTTCACACAAGAATCGCAAGTAGAATTTCACACTTTAGTCCCTTGTCGCATAGGTAACCCTAGCAGACGACCTTTTCAGGAACCTCATCCAAGCGCCTCTTAAACAATCTCATCCGGATTTCACCAGCGAGAAGCAGGGCTGGACAATACCCCAAACCCCTTCCCCTTAGCCGAAGGCGAACACCACTACACAATGGATGACACTACACAATGGAGTTCCAACTGCGCAACACACAACCGGATCTCTTTATCCTCCTCACTGATTGGGTATTAAATATGCGCACATACCCTATGACCTTCAACATAGCTTTCAGAACCACGCTCTTCACTGGCTGTGAGCGTTTTTAATAATTTCCTACAACTAACCCCTTTATTAGAACTGGAAAAGGTATTTGGGTCGAGGCTGACAGGGAGAGAGACTTTCCCTTTCGTTTAAAAAAAAAAAACGGATTTCACAAAAAAATCTCATTCAAAGATCCTAACGAAATCTACAAAAAGAAATTTCCTAGCAAAAGGCCCTTCCACAACATCTTCAACAACATCCTGATCTTCGGGGATGGTTTGGCAGGGTCGAAAGGAGATACTCATTTTGTGACACCAAATGGTCATTGGTGTGGCAAGTGCGAGAGTTGGATGCCCCAGTTTTATGTTTTTTAAAAAAAAAATAATGTTGAAAGTGATGCATCGTACTGTGTGGTCCTATGTCGTCTCGGATCTTGTTTTCTGACCGCATTCACTGGCACTAGTTACTTCGTATTTTCAACTCTTGCTGGGGTGTCTTCAAAAATTATCGTCAGAGACGGTAAGATCCTTGTCCACCAAATATCATGTTTGACGCGCGAAATGAAATCCGCCAAAACCTTTCCCGATCCACGCTGGCCACCGTTGTATAACGTCACGACACCTTGCGTTCGCCACGTGCATGAAAAAAAAATTGCCGCGCTCAACGTGCCACACAGATGATGCACTGACCGTCCAAAACAGCCAAAACTCTTGCGTTTGCCACGCACAATGCGGACACCGCACGCGGGAGAAATAAGTAATTATATGTTTGTATCCCGTCAAAATAACCGAATTAGCCTGACGCGCCGTCAGCCATTTGGAGGAACAGCTAGGTTCAACTACAGGTTCCACATCTTTAGGTGTGTGCCTGCATGTGTGACAATGGAGGCGGCACAAATTTAACACAAACCACCACATACCGCGAATGATGCCTCGGATGCTGGTATGCAGCGGCGTTGGACTCAGCCTGCCGGGTTCACAGGCGAATAAATTTGCCTGCGGCTGACACAACGCAAAGCCTGCACCAAATCCGTTTGATTCCTTCCATTGTTTATACCGTTTTGTGTCCATCACTTTTCCGAACCCGGCAGCACAAACTCCAACAAACCAGAAAATTCAGTTCGCCATGAATACAAACTATTGGCCTCTGCGTGGCGAATAAAGTAGACGGTTTTTGTACCCGGCGACTCGGAGGCAATCTCCCGCCATGCAACGCAGGATTGCACTGCCATAATGTTTTACTATCACACGCCGGTTCCGGCCAGCCGTACTGATGTCGCAAGCGCCTCAACATATCTGCATCGCCTGGTGCAATGCAAGTCTTGCCCATGCAACAATGCAAGGTATGCCGGTTCCAGATGTACGACTGCATGATTCACCGCTTGCAAGTGAAAGTGCCGCTTAACGGTTTCCATGACACTGGGTGCTGGCGTGAAAATTTGAGCCTTGTTTTTTTCACATGTTTCCGTCTCACTGCTGCAAAATAATCATGCAAATGACAGGACGTGAAGCGTGGGCAGAATTCATCACTCTCCAGGTTTCCGTGGGGTATCCGCCGCAGACCAAAATATATAATCGTGCGCATGTCCAATCCAAGGAGTCGAGTTCCGGCTGATCAAGCAATTAATGGTGAAATTTTTGTTGTTCCCAAAGGCGTTTCTGTTGCTGCATGTTTTTGCTACCGCGTGGGAAACCGTACGTGTCTATGCCCTTTTTTGAAATCGGGCGGCGTGGGGTGCGAAGGGGTGGGGCGCGGTAACAACGTCCAATGGCACTTCCACACTATGGTGATGCTACGTTGTTCCTTCCGGACCGCTGTCGGCGCGCACGGGGGAGAGCGTAAAACTGCCTGTCAAGGCGCGTTAATGTTCATTTCGCTCACTGTCGGCAGTGTTTCGTGATGGTACGTGCCCGTCAGTTAGAAGTTGTGCCCGTCAGTTAGAAGTTGTGCCCGCATGACATATTATTTTTTGTGTGGTGGGGAACAGAGGGGGTGGGGGGGGAGGGGGGGGGGCGCGGTGGAAGCCACACTCACACACGCGTGATGTCACGTTGTAAGATATTTTCTTGCACTTGCAAACACGCGTGATTTTACGTTGTAACATCTTCTCCTGCACTTGCACACACGCGGA
>Ga0126342_10008474_pt1 | contig 18429 bp, 17 predicted proteins | sample Cyp1metagenome_FD_92528 | JGI IMG/M metagenome (GOLD analysis project Ga0126342, IMG submission 92528) | Coral microbial communities from Lord Howe Island, Old Settlement Bay, Australia - Cyphastrea 1 metagenome | ecosystem: Host-associated > Invertebrates > Cnidaria > Coral ...
AGGAGGACAACGAGAGGAGGAGGACGACGAGAGGAGGAGGAGAGGAGGAGAGGAGGCAGGCAGGAGGAGGAGAAGGCAACTTAGATAAAATCTAACAACCCTCACCTGGCAGGTGGGGAATGATGATTTCCAGAAAGCTATGTCAGATATGTTAGTTTGCCGGTACCCTCTGGTAATTTAACATAACTATGGAAAATCACCATTTTTAAATATTATTAATGGGAAAATCCACTATAAATGGCCATTTTCAATAGCTATGTTAGTTTACCGGTATGTTCCAATTCACAAACAGCATACCAAACAACCCTGGCTTTCCGATTTCCAAGGAACAATGATCCTGTTGTTCATCCCATTGATCGCAGCTTCCGCCTCCTCTGGCACGGTGTAGTGGACGAATCCGTACTGTTTGTAGATCCGCGCCTGGTTCACGGCTTCGTCATGTTGAAAGTGGGCAGAATCTATGGGAATCTATGGGAATCTTTGATGATTGGAATGTCACGGAGTCTTAGAATGAGAGTTATCCCAAGATAGCCATGAAATACAGAGTCACATGTTTTTTCCAAAATGCACCCTGGACGATATTGGACGATCATTAAAATGATATTTGTTGTTCACCCTTCGCCTCCCGAGCGAGTTTCACGGAGACCACGTTGCCAAACTTCTGAAACATCTCTTTCATCCTGGCCTCATCCATATCCTCAGACACCCGCGACGCTTCGAGAAGCTGCCAGGTCCAATGTGCCAAGCTCAGCGACATAAACGCGAAATCATTTTAGACGTGTTGGTCTAGAAATTTTACCACCTGCAAAAATATAAATCCATATGCATAGATATATATATATATATGTGTGTGTGTAAATAAAAATGTCTATAGATATATGTATGTATATAATGTATATTGTGTGTGTGTGTCTGCAATACTTGCATACTTTAAATCCATGAAATATCCATGATGCTTCCAGTTTCCCGGCGCCAAGTAGCTGGAGGTAACCCGCTGACGTAGAGATTGGTTCCTCCAACCGCAGGTGCTATGGGCGGTGGAGCATTCCTGTAGCTGAGATCAGCTGAGATCAGATGACTTGCGCTGATACCATAACTGATTGATGATCTATGGCTACGACTTTTACAGTAATTAAGAATTTCTCTGCTGCCGCCAAACATATCAACCTCTTGGGTATGTAAAATATCCAATGGATTGTAATAATATGTAATAATGTTCACCCATAGGAATTATACAGTTGCCTTAAATTGGCCTCAAATCAGCGAAATCCACAGCCGTCCCCAAGGTTCCGACATCCTCCATTTTCAAATAGCCGTCACTTGGGTTGAAATCAGTCATATGGCTATTAAAATTGCCATCAATTGGGCCTCAAATTGCCTGAATCCCGCATAGAAATCCATAGAAAACCTAGAGAAATCCATAGTAACCCATGGAAAACCCATAGAAAAGCCATAGAAAACCCATAGCAAAATTTGATGACCATCACCTACACAACCGTTGTGCCTAGGTGCCTAGGCCCAGGCCCAGTGGTGTCGTTGTTGGCCAATCGAACCGTCATCACATGCCCGTTCAACTCCCGACCATTCATCCCCTGGAGCGCCGCAAGAGCCTCGCAGAAACGCCAATAAGACTCGGGAATTTCAGAGATTTTAATATGGTGATATATTCCAATAATAGAATATGGTTAATTATATTATGGGGTCAATCCCATTTTTAGGGGAAGTGGATGTACCCTCTGGTAAACCAACAGTTTGCTATTGAAAATTGCTATTTATAGTTGATTTACCCATAAATAGCATGGTGATTTTCCATAGTTATGTAAACGTTTACCAGAGGGTAATATGGTGATATATATAGTATATTAACCTACAAAACTGGGTGATTTATGGTGTAAGTGTTGGTACATATTCCATACATGGAGCATATGGGTATTCCAATAACTCCAATATATATGAACATAACTAATAGACTATATATACTATATGGTTTATAGTATACGAACTAATTAATGCTGGTTGGTGGTTTTAACCATCTTGAAAAATATGAAAGTCAATGGGAAGGATTATCCCATGTATTATTGCATATCTGGTTGGTGGTATGCCTCCCCCTCTGAAAAATATGAGTTCGTCAGTTGGGATGATGACATTCCCAATATATGGAAAAATAACACATGTTCCAAACCACCAACCAGTTATGGTAAGATGTGATCCATAAACCCACTTCTTCCTTTCTTCGGAATGGTGAATGGGATGCTTAACGGATCTTATTTCTAGGTACCCTCTGGTATACTAACATAACTATGGAAAATCACCGTTTTCAATGGGTAAATCCACTATAAAGCACCATTTTCAATAGCTATGTTAAATTACCAGAGGGTACTCCGGTAAACTCACAGTTTGCTATAGTTTAGATGGCCCATTTTGAGATGATCTGCGGATCTGCGACCTAAAAATTGTAATTTTCCATAGCTGTGTTCCTTTTCTGGACGGTATCCATAACCCAACCTACCACTGGGGGTCATAGTCGTTGAATACATCAGAATGGAACCTTTAAAACAGGTTAAAACCATCAGAATCTCCTTGATTTTCGCTTTGGGATTGATGTTTCCAGAGTTTCAAATTCAGAAATTGCTGCAATGTGGGGCCCCCTAGATAGCTAAGTTGGTTTATAACTCCAACAACTATGGTTTATGATACTTATAACTATAGTTAATGGGATTTATAAACCAACTTATAACTGGGGGGCCCCACATTGCTGGGAAAAGCGAGAAATTCACAAACCTGGAGACCCCCCAGGGCCATTCTCCAACATCTTCACCCTTTCAAAACTGAGCTCCTGAGAATCCCTGTGGAATTTCACGAAACCATAACTCGGCGACGTAGGCGTCTTGCCATAAAAGGTTCGCACAGAAGCCACCTGAGATGGGAAATGATGGGAAATGATGGAATGGATGGGAATGGGTCTTGCCATTATCACATGATCAGTCCCCAAATCATGGACTTTGGAAAACAGTAGATGTTGGTATTTGGGATTCATGTGGCTTGACTTGCTCTTGAATACTGATAGTTTTTCGGGCCTGGAAACTCAGAGATCATAGAGTCATACTTAAGAATTCGATACAGTCAAAGCGGAACATGTCCATTGTCACATTCTAACCCATAGGATCTATGTATGCCATATATGGTAACATGGATCCCATCAATATACCCCAGTCATGTTAGCATATATACCAGCACCATGGATCCTATGGGTAATCATTCCAGACTGTTTTAAAAACGGCATGGCATCGCTCCTCGCTTCACATCGAAGGACAAACCCTTCGAAAGCTGCGCTGATCATCTTTGGATCAACCCCCTGGAGTCTCTGGACATTTTTTCGACTCATTTACAAACCTGATTTTTTTGGAAGTTTTGGGATAGTTTGTTGTTATTATGCAGTTATAGGTCGTGATCAAATTTACATAATTTACCCTTTAGATAGATGATTTACCTCTCTCAATCATCCTCTCTCTCTCTCTCTGTGATTTTCCATGGCAAACTGGCAGTTCACCAGAGGGTATCTATATATCTGGGTAAATTATAATATTTCACCAACCTGAATTAAGCCCATTTGGGGATGATTTCCCTATAAAAAACCATGATTCCAGGGTTCGGAGAACAGTGAGGTCGTTATAATTTACCCAGATATATATATATATATATAAATATCTAGATCTTTATCGCCAAGTCGCATCCCCAAACTCCTTGAAGAGTTGTCTCATCATTTCTTCACTGGTGCTTGGTGGCAAGCCCGCCACATACAAATTGCTATTGGCGGTGCCATTACCCAACAAGCTCGACACACTGGACAGCATGGCTCGCGGCGCCAGCCTTCTAGCAGTTGGTTGATGGATGATGGATGTTGGATGTTTTGCCTACCTGAGATCACCTGAGATATCACATGTTTAATCCCTGAGGCCTCAGATATATAGAGATATCTTAAGAGATGTTTTTTTTGGATGTGCTTTTCCTGTTGTGCTTTTAAGCTCGGAAGTGTCTATTTCTGGCGGAGTCTTCGAAGGGGTTGAGGATAAGGACTTTAAGGACTGTGCAAAAGCTAACATAAGCAATTCAGTGTCCTGGAGCCGGAAACAGTCAACAAAAAGGATGCTGGAAGCATCTGAATGTCTTCCATTCCACGTCACAACAGCAAAGCACTCAACTATTAGTTGTTTCTTGCTGCCATGAACAGCTCGCTGTTCATGGCATCTGCAGGTGGCAAGGCACCTTTCTTTACAGCTCGTTCCACTCAGCGCCACGAAAACCTGGCCACAACTGGCGACGCAATGGTTACATGTTGTGACTTGATGACTTGATGGGTCCGGAGGATTTGCTCTTCATAACACCGGTGGGATTTGGGTGCCCCCTAATTAGTGCCCTTGAAAGCCGCCAACAAACTTGGGTTATCTTAGGTTACATATGATGTCATATGATGTCATATGATGTCATATGATGTCATATGATGTCATATGATGTTTTATGATGTTACATACATACAATATATATAATGTTATATATATAATGGTGTATATATATATAATGTTATATATATAATGTTATATATATATAACGATATATAATGTTATATTATGTTATATGATGTTATACCTGTATATAATTATATATGTATATATGTGTATAAAGTTGGCGCACTGTGGGAAAACATCTTGTTGCACGAAACAGAATTTCATGGTCGCGCGGAAGTGTTGTCTCATCGAATCACCAGACTCGAAAGGATCATCAAAGACTTTCCGAGTAGCGCAATACTGGGTATATGCAGCTTAGATGCCTCAGTGTATGCAAGTTTTTATTATCATTATTATTCTTATTCTTATTATATATTATTATGATTATATATATACTAGAAACCATCTATTATTGTTTCTTCTTATCACTAATGCTAATATATATATATATATACATATATATATAAGTATATTAATCTAAATATGTGCAAGTATCATCACCGTATCAGGTTCAGAAATAGACGTCCCGATGCAAATTATCAAGGGATGAGGAAAGAATAGCAGCCACACAGACGGGTTGAATGAGTTCTACCTTCGTGTTCCATGTCCCATCATGGTACCCATATGGAATCCATATGGAGGTTTCCATAAATAGGGGTACCCAAAAATGGTTGGTGAGACATGGCAAGGCATCGTGAAGTATGATGAGGAGGAGACGTACGGTTTGCGGCAGGTATGGTGAAACATGAGAAGGTATGATGAAGTATGATGGGGAGGAGACGTGCTATTTGTGGCAGTTTATGCAAACCCTCATATGGAGGTTTCCTAAACTGGGGTACGGCGGAAATAGCTTGAGGCTCTGCAGGGGCCTTTTCCCCAGAGTTTTTGATTCGTTCTCTTGACTAGTTCTCAGGGCAAACACGTTGTAAAATCAGTCTAACTTCTTGATGTCCTGGAAAATAAACTTGAAATTCATATCATACAAAATATACAAAGACTCTAGGAAAAAAAAACATGAGACACCTGAAAAATCCTGAAAATAAAGGTTTCATGTGTTTCCAGTGGATCTGCAACATGTTGGTGCTGGAACCTCTCGCGTGCATAATTGCAATGGCATTTTGGAGCCTCACATGTGCACGTGTTGACGCTATCTTGTGGCAAAATGTAGCAAGAACCGTTCATTTGCCGGGTGTTTGCAACATTTGGTTTTATGAACCATTCTCTTGGCATCGTATCTTGGCATTTGGGAACTTCTCTGGGTAGGAGTTGCTGTCTATGTTCAGGATACCAGGTATTCTTAAATTATACCCCTGGTAGTGGATTAAGAAGTAGAGGTTTGATGGTGCAGGTGGGCTTGAGGGTAGGGCGCAGCAACTAGCCAGCCATAGCCAGCCTGAAAAGTTCGGGATGCTGGCCCAAGATTTACTGCGTGAAACCAATCGGAATGAACTTGACCACGGGTGACTGAACTTGAATTTGACCTTGATGCAATTGACAATGATTAACATCTGAACCTGTCGTTGCCAAATAATGATTTTGCTACGTTTGACGCCTGCATCTGTTCGAAAGAAACGATATACTATATACAAAATACAACTCTCAATTTGGGCTGTCCCCTACGACTTCTGAGGCTAAAACGATGCGATATGTGGGTTTGAAGCATCTCCAAACCCAACACCAGAAAAAAAACTCTCTTCATATGACGCTCAAACAGACTGACAAGTCAATTCATCTCTAAAAAACATCTGGGGATTCCATTCACGCCATCTGATGTTCCAATATCAGAACATGTTCCATCGGTTCTACGCATCAGGTGAAATCTCGAAATCATGGACACGCACGAGGTAACATGTTGAAACAAGGAACATCTCCAAACACGGCACACGTTCTACATGCACAATTTCCTTTTCACCCAGTGGCCCAGTTGCCGGATGTATCCGGATGTGATGATTGTTATGCTCTAAAACGACCACTGATGCTTCGCATCAGACATTGCAGGTATTCCAGCGGATTAGTTGGTGGTTCCAGGACCGCGAGAAAACCCACCAACAACATGTCCTTCAACTTCCTCCAGTTGTTTCACAACCGTGGAACAAGTGACGTCCGGAAAAAAAAAAAACATCGGAAAAGCACATGGGTTGCGTACCGCATTTTGACCAGTGAAACACTATATCTACATCCATCTAACCTCGGCCGCTCGGCCATACCAGAGCCCCGTTTGTTTTTGGGCAGCAAAATCAATGGATCTCCCCGACTCAAACTCGATAGTTTCGGATGATACTTCCACAAACTGCTTCATGAAGCTCCTGGACCTGCACCAGGTGTCGAAAATCAAGGTGATGGGTTGATGTTTCATAGGGATGTTTCCTGGATTGCCTGGGGATCACCAAAATCATCCAGAATATTCCAGAATTATAATATGTTGTACTTATAATATATATATATATACATTGAGATCATTTTAGTATTGAACCCCATGGTTTTGGGAATCACCCATATTAAAAAATTCAAAAAAACAATATGTTGACATCAGTTTTCACTACCAAAATATGATAATATGATGAGATATAATTGATATCATGTTCACGATTATTGATGATTGAGGCTTTGCCATTAAGCTATGTTTTTGTGAAATCCTCTTTTTGCTCAGTGCTTTTAATCAATTTTAAGGCTTCCCGGCTTCCCAGCATGCTACAACATGGTTTTCGGCACCTGAGAGCCGATGAGATTCACCTTTTCGTCGGTTTTCACCATCCCGCCGCGCAGCAACTGCAGGAGCTTCAAGGTCTGGATGGTGGAGATGGGCATGTCCTGACGCCCAGAATAAAAAAACTCTTCCCAGAACGAAGTTGAACGAAGGGAAAAAAAATATGAAAAAACCTCAGGTAAAACAAAGCCTTAACATGTCTAAAGACGTTGTCACGGACCCGTCATTGATTGTCATAAATGGACCCAAATATTTCAAAGTGATGGTTTCTAACGCCAATGTGGAAAAAAACAATCCCATTCACCAAATTCCTGGGGTTCATTTATCATCCCCCGGCGGGTCTATGTATATCCAATGAATCTCTATTGGGGATGGTCGTCGGGTTTACCATGGTTTATAATGTGTATACCACATTACCAGTATCAGTCATGGATTCCTGAAGATTCCTGCCAGTTGTCCTTTTGAACCACGTTGAACCTCCAAATCTGATTCCGTCAATTCATGAAATTTTCCTGGCAACTGATACCCAAAGCGCCTGTGGGGCAGCCAAGTAGAGCGTGGGGAAAAAATTGAGACCACCCAGGACTGACACATATGCTAATATTAATTGGTTGCTTGTTTCAAACATCTTCAAACCGACAAAAATCGTTTATTTCATGTGAATAGTGGGGAAAATCATCCCAGGTGCCCAGGTCGGTGTTTTTGCAGCAACAACAACAACAACAACAACAGATTTGAAACTACCAACCAGATAAGGTCAGGCGTCTAATAGGCACAGATTCAGCAATCCCTCCACAAATTCCATCTGCGACAGTTCCCCAGTTCCATCCACATCCAGATAGTCGAAGATATCCGTGATGTTTTCCACGCACAGGGAATCTAAAACTCGTGGCGGCAAAATTGAGACCGGCACATTCTCAACCTGGCCAGATCAAAACCTTGGGCTAAATCTTGGTACTTTGTGGTGAAGATATGTGAAGATAGCTACCAAAATAGCCAATAGCTATTCCCTCTGGCAATTTCTCAGTTGGATGATTTACCAAACATGGTGATGTTCTGGTTTTCTATTAGTTAAATTCCCAAAGGATGCGGCTGTTCAAACAGTGTTCATCCCCGACCCTCTGGTAATTTGTTACAATAGCTATTGAAAATTGCCATTGAAATAGTTGATTTACCTATTAGAAAATGGTGGATTTTCCCACTTCGGTATGTGGCTGTTTACCAGGCCGGGTCAACTGATCTGTCCCCGACCTCATCATGGGTGATCTGTCCAGACTTGTCAGCATCAAGTTGGTGGAAGATTTCGATCAAAGATGGCAAGGCCTTAGTTGGCAAAAGGACCATCATGTCTGTGCCCTTTTTGAGGTAATTTCTGACATAACGAACTGGAAAATCAACACCATTTATAGTGAGTTTTCCCATGAAAAATGGTGATTTTCCATAGTTATGTTAGTTTACCAGAGGGTATAGAATAGATATCATGATATTTTGTGATGAACATATATGAAAATCAAATAGCCTACGCTACTACTGCTCATAAATGAACCGGAACATGTGGGAATAAAGTGAAACAAATGAAGAGCACCATGAGAAACCATGGTTTTATCGTGTTTTATCATTTCAGCAATGTATCCAGTGCATCTGATGCCATGCTAAGTTGTGGCAGCTACACGGCCGAACCCTGAGGCAACAATTGATGACAGGCTGGTGTTTTCATCTCATCCCGAACATGCTACTAGTTAATACCAGTTAGCCATCTAGGGCCCAACCATTCATGACCAATCATCATATCTTCAATGATGTCCAAGAAATGTTGGCTGTGTTTTCCTCAAAGGGCTTGAAAAAAGGGAATGATCAAAATGACTGGCCTGAACAAGTATTTGCAAAAAATGGATGGTTTATAATGGTCTAATTCAAATTAAAACACACAAACACATCATGTTTTTTATCCTCTGGTTATCTAACAAACTAGGGTAACTAACAATTTACATGGGTAAAACATCATTAAACTAGGGTATCTAACACATCATTAGGTTTTATAATGGTTTACCCTCTGGTTATCTAACAATTTGCGAACTAGAAACCATGGCCCATGGCTAGTTCGATGATATGATGATTCACCTCTTAAAGATAACCAGATGGTACGATTTTTTTCCACATGTAGCAACTATACGCCCATAAAGTTGGTTTTTACGCACTTTTAAAATCCCATAAAGTTCCTTTTCAGACTACAATCATGATATTCAGCTATATCCACCTATGATATCCACATAATATCCACAAAAAAAAACTGCAAAATCCGGAAAAATCGCTGAGTTCTGGGCTCCTTTGACTTTTTTCTTCAACTTTTGTTTCTCCTCCTCTGCTTCGATCGCCGCCGTCTGCATGGCCTGGGCCAAGTCTGACCAGGATGGACCGAAGTGGGACATGGTCAAAACGATGTTGAATTAAAGGACCGGATAACCCCACATGTTACCAACTTCTTTAGACCTAGACTGAGCATAGAAAAGTAAGAAGGGAAGAGGAAGTATAAGAGCGATGGAGCGGTGATGGTGGGTGAGTTTGTGTGTATGTATGTATGTTCATGTACAGTGAGTGAGTGAGAGTGTGAGTGAGTGATGTGAGTGTGGCGTGTGAGTGATTGAGTGAGTGAGTTGAGTGAGTGAGTTGAGTCAGTGAGATGAGTGAGTGAGTTGAGTGAGTGTGTGAGTGAGTGAGTTGAGTGAGTGAGTTGAGTGAGTTGAGTGAGTTGAGTGAGTTGAGTGAGTTGAGTTGAGTGAGTTGAGTTGAGTTGAGTTGAGTTGAGTTGAGTTGAGTTGAGTTGAGTTGAGTTGAGTTGAGTTGTTTTGAGTTGAGTTGAGTTGAGTTGAGTTGAGTTTAGTGAGTGAGTGGGTGAGTGAGTGAGTGAGTGGGTGAGTGAGTGAGTGAGTGAGAGAGTGAGTGAGAGTGTGAGTGAGTTGAGTTGAGTTGAGTTGAGTTGAGTTGAGTTGAGTTGAGTTGAGTTGAGTGAGTGAGTGAGTGACTGGGTGAGTGAGTGAGTGTGTGAGTGAGGAGGACAGGCGGGCGAGTGAGGAGGACAGGCGGGCGAGGAGGAGGAGGCGGCGGCGGCGGCGGATACAGAACTAAAAGCAAAAACCCCACACGTCAATGTGGGGAAAAACCAGGTTTTCAGATGTTTTAATCAGTGTCCATGATCCAGAATTATTGTTTGTGTATGTTTTAAATCATTATCTTACCTGGTTGTCATAGTCCAAGTAAAACAAATGCTTTTGCACGGGTGAAACCAATTATATTCACAATAACTAGAAATATGAACTGTTTCATTTGCCAAAGTTTTCTACTTGTCTAATTGACCAAAACTGTTCACGGATTGATGGTGAAAACCGGCCGCACATTCCAACCGTTGACTGAAAAACTGGTTCTTGGAAGTAACAAATGCTTACAAACAAATAACAACATGTTTGCAGACATGGTTGTAGCAAATCATGACACATTCAATCGACAAACTTTCTATGATTGTTTAAGCATCAAGGCGGCCAATACAGTGCATAAATGTTTGCAACTCAAAGTTGCCGGCTGGGAATGTGACCAACTGTTGGTCAACTAGATTTGACCGTGCTCCATAATGTTCTCAAAAAGAATACAATCGCAATTGCATTTTAAAAAATTGAAGTTACAAAAAAGATGCATATAATATACACACATATATATATATATAACTATATAATGTATAAATCACTGCAGCTCTGAGCTGCAGTGATAAGCCAGCTCAGCCCAGGGGCGTTTTCGACCAGGGCAGCGGTGACGAGATTCATGAGGCCTATGGAAATGAAGATCAGAATGGGGAAGAAAAATGCACAAAGATATGGCTTCTCCAGCACCAAGGGAAAGTAGACATCTGCGATGTCGTCCAAGGTCACGAATTGCAACCTACGCTGATGCTTTGTTGGTTTGTTCTCTCATTTTTTGGCAAAACATCTGAGATCTACAGGGATTATGCCCTTGAATTATTGGAAAATTGCGATGGCTATCCAAGAAGATCATCAGGACCCAGGACGAAAATAAACAAATCTAAAATCGAACCAAAATCTATGGGTTCGTCTGAAATTGGGGACCCTCAAATGGCCATTTCGAGGGAAAATGATGGTTGACATCTAGAGTATCTAGAGGGCTTTTCTAAACCACCAGCCAGCAGCAGGGTCAACAAGGCTCGATTGAGGCCAAAAAAGTTGGTCTCAACTAAAGCTTGAATGCTGGGATCATGATGGTCGCGTAGATCTGGATCCTTGGCTATGAGCCTGAGTGGCAAATGTTGTGGCTTGGTATCTAAGCCACTCAAACAGTCAAACACTGAGTGAATCATACCATTTGGGGAGTCAACAGTGCGATTGAAAGCATCACCATCTAAACTCCCCTGTGGTTGTGAAGGGGGCCTACCACCATACATCCACTCATCAACACCTCAATCCCAGTCGTCTGAGCCCGTCACTCAACTGCCACACACGCGAAGATGATCAGCATGGTCATTGACAGGATAGTTTGCCCTGCTGTCAGCAAACCATACACCAATCGCCACACGATCTTGAAGTGACTCAGCATCCTGAACAGACATAGGTCTGCGGTGTAGCTGGTGACGAAAAAGGAGTACTATTGGAGATGTGGGGCATCCAACTGCTCCCAGCAGTTGTTACAAACCACAAGTTGCAGTACCATATTCTATTTCTATACATATCTCTATATATGTACATAAGCAGAATCACATACCATTTATATAATATATATATATATATTATTTATCACATAGATAAAGGATCATATAAATGACAGCTTAAACATCACCGGCATCATCCCCGGTTTTTTTGTTTCCCACCTCAAGGCTCGAACGAGGCGGAAGAGCCGTAGGCCGCGCACCACCAGGAGCTTCTCAAAGGAGACCCCGGTTTCAGCGGCCAAGATGGGAATGACCAGCAAAGCTAAAAGGCCCACCAGGATCAAAACCAAGTCCAACCTCGGAGCTGAACATTCTGAATGGTGGTGGTGGAAGATTCTGGAACCAAGTCAAGTGTTATAAGTGGAAGAATGTCTTCAGGAAAATGCATTGCTTTGCCTTTGGAGACTGGATTTTTTTCAGTATGCTCTCAAATAAATCATTGCTACATCCTACATGTTCATGAGATTTCATGAGCATCATGAGCTATGAATGTCGATTTTTCCCCATGTTTTTTTTCACTCTGGTAAACTAACATAACTATCGAAAATCACCATTTTTAATGGGAAAATCCACTATAAATGGCCATTTTCAATAGCTATTTTGACATAACCAGAGGGTACCCCAGGTCCCAGGTCGTTCCAAGTAGCAGGAACCAGAGATCCCTGAAGGTTGACCAACCACCCGCAGTGACTCGGATCAAGGCTTCGATGCAGTACAAGGTCAGGAAGATACGTTCCACTCCTGACCCAGACCATCCCAGGGTCCCATGACCATCCCAGGGTCCCAGGCCCCACCGGGATGTCCCTAACCGGGATTTGTTTGGTGTTTTTTTCGGGGATGAAAAAAAGAAGTCGACCGAAAATCTAGAAGGGGTTAAGATCACTGGAATGTACGTTATGTTACGTTATGTTCCACTATGTTCCTATGTTTTTTGACAGATCATGTTATGACCATTGTAGGAATATCCCCAGTCATGATTTTTACAAACCACGCACTAGCAAGGATACACTCCTTGTGGGATCCAATAACACAAGGATGGCCCCATTGATCCACGCGATCCGCCGAGTCTGGGGCTGCTTCAATGTTTTTGATGTGATTTTGAAACAGCCGGCGGTTTTTTTTTGACGAGAAAACAAGGCTAATTACATCCTTATCCTTATCAGACTTGTGATGAGGTTTCAATGCTTCCAGGCTATCTCTTGCACCCCACATGTGGCACATACCGGTCCAAAAAAAAAAAAGGCGCCCGCCTCCCGGCCAAAAGTCAGAATCAAAGGCCGTGTCATTCTTCACCGACAGATGTGCTTCTATGCCGATGGTGATCAGATTCCTTAATGGTATATCCCGCGTCCTTTCACATCAAATCACTGACTGATCCGCATGTGGCGGTGATAAGACCAGAAACGCCTTGTTTTGTTGACTTGAACTAGCCATGCTGCTGCATGGGGATTGAATCCTTTGAATCCCCATGAGGGCAAACGAAACTTGTGTCAACCCAGTCTTCATAGCCTTGATCTTGTTTGAACGACCCAACGATTATATAAGTTGATTGATTCAAGTTCATGGTTTAAGTTTTAGTTCTCAAGTCTAAGGCCCAAGTTGGAATGATCAACAAATGAATTTGTCGGCCAATCATGTTGAGTCATGTTAAGAATGTATTTAATGTGGTAAACCCAATCATAAACAACTGCCATTTGGGGATCTTTTATATCACCCATTTTTTGCAATATTGGGGATTGTTTATGGCATTGGGTTTGCTACATGAGTTTCTGTTTGGCAAACGTGTTCTGAATACGGTATCATCATTCTGGGTAAATGATAGTGTTTCACCTGAATCTTGCAACCATTTGATTCCAGTGAGATCACAGTGAGGTCACTATAATTCAACCACATTGTTGACCCCTGAAATCATTTATTTACATGGCTATGTTGAATAACCAGTTACCCTCTGGTAAGCAGCCACGTAGCTATGGAAAATCACCATGCTATTAATGGGTAAATCCACTCTTTCTATGGTCATTTTCAATAGCTATTGTAACAAATTCCCAGAGGGTATATATAACTCATAGTTTATAGTTGATTTACCTATTAATAGCATGGTGATTTTCCATAGTTTATTGAGACAAATTCCGAAGGAGGGTATCAATCAAGGCTCAGAAGGATCACAAAGCCCGCTGTGAATTCAAACCACCGCGAGCTCACGATCTCCCCAGCAATGCTCTGCGCGCGAGCCCACCAGGTGTCGATTTCGCCCGCCTGGACATTGGAGGTGGCCAAACAACAGCATCATAATAAAGGATTGTAATTATATTGATATGACAAATTATGATCGCTATATATAATGATCATATGATGATGAACATGTTGACGTAGTTGTCATATTCAATGATTCATTATGTGAACATTTACTATATATATGTAAACAATATATATATATATGTAAATCATTAATATCATAATCTTGATTCTTAGATCATCTAAAAATTAAACATCATCTAGAAAAATCATCTTGTTGACATTTATTGGCTAATCATTTAATCCTCACCTCATAGAGAGATCATCCGCCCACCGGCCTGGAAGTGATCATCCGCCATAACCTCCACCACCACTTTCCGTAGAGGTCCTTGGGGAAAGTCTTGTGCCAAGGTGGTGCGAGACCTGCGGCCGCCGGCGAAGGCCACATCTATAAGCCCCGAACAATGATATAATGATGATTTATGACATGTATGATGAATAATGATGATTGATGATGATTAATATGCTAATGAAATAATGATGAGTTATGACGATTTATGATTAATGATGATTTATGCTGATTCATGAGTAATGAATATTAATGATGATTTTTGCTGATTAATGAATAATGATGGTTTATGCTGATTCATGATTAATGTTGATTTATGATGATTAATGATTAATGATGATTTATGCTGATCAATGATTAATGATGATTTATGTTGATTAATGCTGGTCAATGATGATTTCTGATGATTTATGATCATTTATGATGACTTACTTTTAACTTTCTTTCGATGTTTTTGGGTTGCTACTGTAAACTGATGTGTGTGAAGGCACGTTTCTTATGAAGTTTGGGTAACTTGAGGTATGAGAATCCTTGAAAAATTGCGTCTCACATTGCTTTCTCAGACTGCCTTCTCAGACTGAAATGATTTGAGCACCCCACTTCCCAACCCACACAACATATCACAAACATATCAAACCAGAATCATCCAGAGGAGGATTCCGGACAGGCAGTGCTTTCATGACTGGTTCACAGCCAGACATGGTTTGTGGTCTCTAAATCCTCAGTCCTCAGCCCGCCTCAGGAGCGAGTTCGAACTCATACTCCGCGTGGCTCGTTTGTTCAAAGTCTCGCTGCTTCCGCGGAAGTTTGGCGATGAGCCAACGGGCTCCATTTTGCTCCTTTCCCTGGCAGCTCTAGAAACATCATCCACCGGTGACATGACCCAGCAAGGTGTTGTGATAATGATAATTACATCGATTGTCATCATTTGCCACCGTGAAAAGTTTACATTTTTTGGATTGGAATTGTGGAATATGATCACCCAGCCATGAATTGGTAATCCTTACGTTTGCCATTTTAATTCAATTTCTTCATGGTGGTATGGCCATCCTCAAAAACATAAGAAATTATGGCCATGGAATCCATTTGACCATGGCACATATATGCAGATCATCTCCAAAACAATGCACATCACCAACCTTGTTTCCACCTAACCTCCCAGGATTATTCAAAATTCAGCAGGCCGGCAGCCTAACTGGATAGTACCATTTTCGCAGTATTTCCCACATTTAGCCTCTGATTTTCACCTAAAGAGTGGGACAAGGTAAAATGGAAACATATTTAAAAAGTAAGAAAGTGCCCACTAGATCTCCCACACCACTCACGAATTTGATTATGATTATAATTTTACAAAAAAAAAAAAACAGCCCACACCACTAACACTCATCATACACTCATCAAATGATGATTTTTAAAACTTGTCACCATGGGGCGCCCATAGTTTTGCAGATCACACTCTCCGCCTGGCGCTGAAACTAGAAAATTGCTCCGAGGACAGCCCCGAGGTGTTGTGGTCTTCATCCACCTCCTAGGAACAAAAGTTGGCTGCGGCATACTTGAAAGTTCATGGAAAAGCCTAAAATCATCTCCAATGGTTTCACAGCTTTCAAGCTTCAGTTCCCACATTAAAACTGCAATGGATTGGGGATAATTGAGTATATCTCCATTTTTGGACTGGACTCGACACGAGAATCAAAACCATCAACCACCATAGCTCACTGCCAATTTGTTCATTTTGGGGATTAGCAATATTAAGATTTTTTGCTGATGATTGGTGTTTATTTTTAATGTTTCTTTCATGCTTTGTCATCTGAAAATCAAATGTCCGTTGTGTTTTCATGTCTTCTTCCTGCTTATTCACCATCCGAAAAGTCAAGTTTGGTTTCTGTGCCCCCCGTTTTTCAGGATTCTATCCAATATTCAAACCCATATGCTCCATGCATGGAATATTTACCAACATTTACCCCATAAATCACCCAAATGCAGGTCAATAAACCATACACGGAGCATCCGGGAAAGGCATAAGCAAAAACAACATGCTCCCCACAGTGAAAATTTCATCGCCGTTCCTTTGGCGATGGGAGCTGCGAGAGCTGCTTCGCTTTTAAGGCTTGGTCGACTTCCTGCAACAAGTCATCCACCGCCTTGTGCCATTCGCGATGCCTGCGGCTATCAGTACCGCCCCCAAATGCGGATGGTTACCATGGTTCCAGTGGCCCAAAATAAAGGGATACCGGGTAGATCACTTTGTTTTTTTCAGAATGATATTTGAAGTGTGGATCAAAAACACATATCAACTAATCTCATTGAGATTTTTGATGGACTTGAAACGGCACGGCACTGAAAGTCAGATCTCCCGGCGACAAGATATGCACATGTGATTGCACAATATTGCACATATCAACTGACCTCAGGGGTCAACAATGATCAATATATAATGGGGGGTTCCATAAATGGGGATAGCCCACAAATGGATGGTTTATGATGGAAAAAACGCATTGACATGGCATTATTTGTTGGATATTTTTGGGGTCCCTTCATTTCTGGAAACGATTTCTTTCGGATGAACTCGCTGAGCTGCTGCTGGGTCAAACGTTCCAAAGTCTGCAGGGAAGCGGTTTGCTGCTTCCGAACGTCGCTCAGCTTTGACAACGTTTCGGGCAGTTCAGCCATGTCGCCGATTTGGGTGCTTCGACCAATGCGTTGGGAAAGCTACGAAGAAACCCAACACAGCGATATAACATGAACACATTTTGATAAATGTTGCCTCGTTTGCAAAAAACACCCTCAACACGTGTATAATATCATTATGTTCGCATGATATACCTGGTAACTCCATACAACTCGACCTCAATCTGTCTGTTTTGTTTGGTTTCGTTTTTACTTGTCTTGCAACAGGTGTGCTGGAAATCTGCGGTCAGCGAAGCCAAGCACAAGAATCATTCAGCACCATGTGGCGGCCCGCAACCAGCTGCTGCAACCAACTATCAATCCCCACGTCTTGCAACCCCTTTTGCCCTCTCAAACACTCTCCGAATATACGCAGCCATGACGCAGCCATCAGCTCTCAGCAGCGCAAAGCTCACAAGCTCATAGATCTTAAATTATTTCTGCATCATTTATCATCATTCAAATCATTCGGCAATGATCATCCAAATATCTTCCAACAGCTTCCAATTTCTTCACCACTCAACTGGATGAAGATTTCGATCTCCTCCTCCCCAAGGCTCGCAAGGACCGTGACCGTGACCGCGACGGCGACCGCGACGGCGACTGCGACCACCGCGAGGGTTCCGGCTTCGGGGCCTCAGGCGCCTCCGTTGCCGCGGCCTCCGCGGCCTCTGCGGTCTCCGCGGCCTCCGCGGTCGCGTCCTCGGTGTCTTGGAGCTTTCCGGCCCAGGTGCTGCGGAAACCCGCCAGGATCTCCTACCAAAGCTGGAAAGATGGGCTCCCAAATTTGACGATGAAGATGATTGTGACGATATTGGTGGTGATGATGCTGATGATGATGATGGTGATGATGATGCTGATGATGATGGTGATGATGCTGATGATGATGATGATGGGTGGTGGCGGTGATTATGACGATGATGACGATGAAGATGATTGTGACGATAATGGTGATGATGATGATGGTGATGATGATGATGATTATGGTGATGATGATGATGGTGATGATGATGAAGATGAAGAAGAAGATGATGATGATGATGATGATGGGTGGTGGCGGTGATTATGACGATGATGACGATGAAGATGATTGTGGCGATAATGGTGATGATGATGGTGATGATGATGATGGTGATGATGATGATGATGGTGATGATGCTGATGATGATGATGATGGGTGGTGGCGGTGATTATGACGATGATGACGATGAAGATGATTGTGACGATAATGGTGATGATGATGCTGATGATG
>Ga0126342_10008475_pt1 | contig 18428 bp, 12 predicted proteins | sample Cyp1metagenome_FD_92528 | JGI IMG/M metagenome (GOLD analysis project Ga0126342, IMG submission 92528) | Coral microbial communities from Lord Howe Island, Old Settlement Bay, Australia - Cyphastrea 1 metagenome | ecosystem: Host-associated > Invertebrates > Cnidaria > Coral ...
ATGGACGCATGGAAAGGATTCATTCCTGCCATCATTGGGTTGACCTCTCGATGACGCTTGGCCGTACGGGCCAAAGGACCATTCGCTGAAGACGACATGGGTGAGCGCTGAAATTGAAATGAAGGCGCGCAACAACTGACCACACAAGACTCTGGGATCCAAAATGCCACCAAAGCGCAAACAATTGTAGATTTTTCCACAGCACATCGCACCAGGAACACCCTTGCAGCACGTATATGATTTCATTTTAAAAACACATTTCTTCATGATTCTTCATATTTTCACATTTTTTTCGTCAAAAAACACAAAAAAAAGAAGAAAAGAGAAACAAAAAGGAGAAAAAAGAAAACAAGAGAAAAAAAAGAAAAAGAAAAAGAAAAAGACAACAACAATTTTTTGACCTCAAGAAACATTTTCCCAATTGAAAACCAAATGCAGGTTATCCCACTGGCGCGAAACCCAAGAGAAAAAAAGAAAAAAATAACAATGTCACCGTTATGCACTTTCTACTCAATCCACCGCTATGCAATGATCCCAGAAATCATGCTGTAGTGGTCTGTAGTGACATTTTTTTCACGTGTTTATGGTTCATGTTGCTTTCACATGTTTATTATTCATGTTGAACGGTCTGGAGCGGTTTTGCAATTTTTCTCAGAGGTTTCTACTCAATCACCGCTACCGAATTCATGTTTGGAATATGGTGGCTTCCAATGTTCACATATTTCTATCATTCATTGTGTGTTTTATTGTTTTATTGTTTTCATTCATGGTTTATTTCATTTCCTGGTGCCTTTTAATCTGTTATTTCTTTTCATTTATTTTCATTTCGTTTCATTTTTTCTCATTTCTTGTCATTTCTTTTCATTTTTCTCATTTCTTTTATTTGTTTTCATGTTTTTCTTTTTTTCTTATTTTTTTCCCTTGAAAAAACCATTCCCAATCTAAACCACTTGCATGTCGACCCACGACTTAGTTCTGCTGAGTTGGGCTTAGCATTGCGCAACCTGGTCCTGTGTGGGGGCATCTGGCGTCGAAGTTGGGCCCAAGACAGGCCCAATGTGGGCAACATGGCCTGGCACGAACAGCGGTAAAAATGCAAGTTTTCAGCGTGTCGCATTGAGTCCGCAAAATTGGCCCGGGGCTGCTATCTTAGACTGACTGAACTGGAGCCCAAGTTGCAATTGGTCATGTTGGGCTGAAGTTGCGATCCGATGGACCCGAAATTGAAGCCATGTGATGCACATGGATGTCCAGGTCATGTGCAACATTGTGCAACTTGGGACCCTTTGGCGACAGCTTCACACCAAGTTGGGCCCCAAGGAGACACAACATGAGGAACAATGCTTCAAACGAAGTCTCATCAAATACCAGTTAAAACAGGCGTCGTGAGGATTTCGGATTGGGCTGGCTATGTATATACACACACATATATAAGATTTACGTATATATATATATATATATATATGTAAAAATTGAACACACACACATACATACATACATACATACATACATTACATACATACATATATATATACATACATGTATAGATATATGTGTAAACGCGTGGGCTTTGGAACCAATAGATCAACAAATGAGGATGAAACAGGCAAGCATGCGGGATACACCGAATGATCCGTGTAAGTGAAGACGACCCATCGAATTTTCTGGAACTGGGAATGATCTGGGGCCTGGGATTCCATTCGAAAAAGTTGGCTGTACTTGGATTACACCTTCATACCTTGCTGTTGAACTAGCCTGGGTGGCAGGAGGAACATGAAAGTTCAACAGCTGGGAACAACTGACTATCATGGCAATGAACATCGAAGCATTCCCTCTTCCTCTTGTATTACGAATTGTATTAATGCTCCCCTAGCGATGTATAGATTTCATATTGGATCTATTTTGGGGTCCCAATGGGGGTCAGGCTGTGGGGAGGTCCTTTCTGAGCCAGGTGTGACTACGGCAGGAAATTGACTCCAGAAGAGGCCCGGTCGCTGAAGGTACCCTTGGATTAGCGCATGGCTGTTAATCCGCGCAACTTCGGGAAGTCAGCGATAGCTCCTTGCATGATACGATCACATGCTTGCAAGTTCTGCACCTAAATTTGGAACCATTCCAGACATTGATTATTGCATACTAGATGGGGGCGGGGGCCGTCAGGTAGGATCGGAGCTCCCCTTGTACCAAACAGAATCTGAAGCTTAAAACCAGCTGAGAGCCGTCTTTTGATCATCTGTCTACACAAACAAAAATATAATATGTTTGCGATACATTCACGCACAAATATATACATATGTGTATGTGATGTATGTACGTACATGCATGCATGCATACGTATACGTACGTACATACATACATGCATGCATACATACATGTACATACATAACTATATCACCCGGAAAATCCGAATGATTCATTTTTCCGTTGGGTTGAATGTGGATTCTCATGATTCTAGGGTGGGCAGGCTGAGTCACAGATGACTGTCAGGGTCCTCAACACACACACACACCCATGCATACATAAGATTCACTAGTATAAGATAGTAGTTTGTATATTTAATGTAGTTACAATATGTTTAAATGAATTGGATTCCGTATGTTTAAATGGCCAGGCAGGCCAAGGAAAACCTTCCCGGAGGTAGTCTAAAACACCTGCTCGTATATTTAAAAATCCGTATGTTTAAATGTAGTTACCATGTGTATGATATATATTATATATATATGTATATATGTATGTGAGATACATCAGAGATATCGGATAATCTTTGTATATCTATCTGTTTGTCTGTCTGTCTGTCTGTCTGTGTGTCTATCTATCTATCTATCTATCTGTCTGTCTGTCTGTCTGTCTGTCTGTCTGTCTGTCTGTCTGTCTGTCTGTGTGTCTGTCTGTGTGTCTGTCTGTGTGTCTGTCTATCTCTAAATCAATCTTTCTATCGATCTATTTCTATTTATCCCTTTCCATCTCTATGCATATCTACATCTAAATCTATATCTATATCCATATCTATATCTATCTATCGTTGCGATGCGATGCCATGCCATGCTATCCCCTGCTATCTTACGCTATCCTATGCTATCCTTTGCCATCGACCCTGTCCTATGCTATCCTCTCCTTTCCTATCCAATATCCTATCCAATATCCTACATTTCCTATCTTATCTATCCATCCATCTATCCGTCTACCCATAAATATACACATCTATATTCACAATCCATATCTATATTAGATTCAGCTGCAGGTTCAAAAGGTCCGGGCCGTCGGCAGAGAGCCGGACGCCAAACGGAGTGTCTCTTGGTGCGTAAGCCGCCACGGGGCGGATGGGCTTGAAACCCGAGCCAAATTAGGATATTTCAATGCGAAATTCATCGAGCTAAATGGGAGACTTTTTGGAATTTCGGATTTTCTATGCTAGGATATTGGGAAATAGATGGAGGAAACTATTGTTTTACATGATTTTACATGCTGTTTTTGGGAGGAAGCAAGTGTAGACATATGGAGGAAACATTTCCTGATTGTTGGCCTTTTTGGAAAAACATATTGCGTGGGCAAGAGCCACAAACAGTGCGAGGGGTAGGAAGCCAATGTAGGAAAGCGGTAGTTTGCCAGCGCTTTTAAGCTGTGCGAGCAATTGGCTTGCATTGCAGTGTTATTTGGGGCGTCTTCATAGGACGGCTGCGGACAGTCACGCCCGACAGAGAGAGAGAGAGAGGTCAGGTTAGACATTGTCCGAGCTGCAGCGCCAGGACACCCAAGAGAATTTCACAGGATCGTCAGACAAGGACCTTATAGATGATCTTGCAAAGCCTTTATACACGAGCATCCCACAAGAGCTTTGATACAAGCACCAGAAATCCAAGTTATCCTCAAGACCTTCATGCAAGGACCTCTGAGAGGATTTACACCAGGATCTCCGCACGATCTTCCTGTACAATATCATTCAAGGACCTCTTAGAGGATCCCACCAGGATCTTCACAAGATCTTTTCACAAGGACCTCTCCAAGAGCTTAGTCAAGATCTTTATATGAGGACTAAGAGCGCACTATGAAATTCTCGCAAGATCTTCATAGAAGGACCTCGCACAGAACCCACAAGATCTCTTTGCCAGAATCTTTGAGAATCAGCTGAAATGAGCACCACGCGGTTGCGCGAGTGCCGCGGGCGATATCAAAATTAGCACCGAGCGACAACAAGAGCGATCTGACACGGACAAAGTGACAAGAGGGTTGCGGGAGCACGTGCTGGAATGTCAGCAAATATTGCGCGCACCATGAAAAATCAACATTGAAAATGTGAATGCCCGAGGCACCGAAGAGCGCCTGCTTTGCGAGATCATCATCATGCACCAAATCAAAAATGACGACGGTTTCACAAAACGAGAATTTGGAGCCTATCAAAACATCATCAAATTTCACCAAATTCTGCGCTGGGCAAGAAACATGACTTCCAAGAGTGCTTGTAATTTTGACCCATGCCTGCCAACGTTTTAGCAACGTGCAAAAAGTACCACGCCTGCCAAGCGGATGAAAAAACGTCCGATGTCCTGCACCGGTCACATGCGCGGGTAAAAGTAGACCTTCGGAAGCGAGCCAAGCACGACATCCATTTTGTGCGAGCCTGCGATCTAGAAATGCACATGGACATCTCACAAGGGAATTTTTGTGCGAGCGCCAGACGACACCCGGCGGCCAGAACGAGCACCCTGAAGGAACCCGGGCCTTATACTCCTACTGTTAAAACCCGTCAGTGTGGCCATTGTTTGGGGATGTTTGGGGAATGTACGCCCTTCAAACTGCTAGTTTTTGTTTGGCGTTTGTTTGGTTAATGTATGTTTGTGTGGTTCGCATTGACTAGCGATGTTTCCAGAAATTGCATTGGATTTTTTGATGTCAACAGCTTTTCAACGGAAACAATCTGAATCAAGGAAAAAATGCATCCAAATTAAATTTGTTTTCCAAGAAACGCAGGCATTGATCTTGAAATTTGGATCCCTTGTAAAGGATATAAGGGGCGTAGCTTCGGGTTGAATATTTCCATATCTCTTGGTGCCATCATGCAAAAAGCATGTCAACTGAGATAATGTTGAATCCTAGAGAACTGCGGGTCAATTTCACCCCTGGGTTGTTTTACTGGGGGAGGGTATGATTTGGGTGAACTAAAAACTTGAATGTCAGATGGAGGTGTCTTCTCCAAGTCTTGATGATATATCTCCCCATTGTTTGATTAAATATGATTCAATCATATCCACAGATGGGTTTGTCTGAAAATAGGGTCCCTCATTCCATCACTTTATCATCCACTAGTTACTAGTTTATCATCATTCCCCCATCAATGACTATTTTTTGGGGACGTAGCCGACAGTTTTCAGAAAATCCCACCGAGTTGGGATGATGATCCGTGAATCATCTTCCCACATGGTTTCAGATCAGTGGAATTTTTAAAATTTAGCCAGATAAAGCACCCTAGGGTAAACTTACAGTAAACTTTACATAGATGCGGAAAACCAATGATTTCCCCAGGTTTTTTCACATCTATGTTGATTTACAGTAGGGTATTCAGATGCGAAGGTCTGGCTGGACCAGCACAACATAGAAGTGCCAGTGGCTTGGCTCGGCTCACGCGAAGTGAGGGACGAGGGAGAAAACTGGGGAGTGACCCGAAAGTGATGGCGATCATGATGACTCATAGCATTTTTGAAGAGGTAAATATAGGTAAAACATGAAAATGGTGATTTATGGCAACCTGAAGTTTTTTCCTTGGGTGATGGGGATTTGCCCCAGGGTTGTTCATTAACTATAAGGATATAATAGGATACTAAATCAACAAAATGATGATCATCAAATTTCTGGGGTGCGAAACCTCCTTTTCTTCCAGCCCAACTGTTGAGCCAGAAAGTTATTTGGAGTCCTTTGAGTTCACGTTGTTTTTTGCCCGACGTTTCACCAACTGAACATGGGGGCCTTAAAGATGCCAGTTGTATATGGATTTTTTGTTCATAAGGGAGGAAGTTTCCAGGTTTTCCGAATCTTCGCAGAATTCTTAAGCAGGACAAATGGCTGGAAAGCCCTCAAGTTGATGGCAGAACCCATCCTTTTTCCAAGGCAGTGACTCAACTTCACCAGTCCAAGGGGTGTCATGTCTCATAAGCGATACCCTCTGGTAAACGTTCACATAACTATGATACTATGGGCAATCACCATTTTTAATGGGTAAATCAACTATTTCTATGGCCATTGTTCAATAGCAAACGGTTAAATTACCAGAGGGTATCTAGAATCTAGATTTTCAGGGTGCTGGGTTCTCCTTTTCAAGGACCTGCCCCGAAAATAGTGGCGACGGGCACCTTTTTTTTTTTTTGATTTTTGGGACCCAACGCTTCTTTGCTTATTTGATTATTTGACTTTGCCAATAATGTTAATGGATACCCCCTCAAGCAGATGGGCAGTAAAAAATGAGGGATTCAGAAAAAAACAGGACAAACTAGTCATGAATCTACTGGTTGGTGGTTTGGAACAGCCGTGGGCTCAACTCCTACCAGCAGGTGCGGCCGTTCCCTGCTGAGCGTTGAGCATCTGTTCCCCGGTGTCAGCCATGGATCTCACCATGGACATCAGCAAGGTTGACTCTGGAGGAAGCATCTCGGTGGTCGTGAAGGGTGTGGCCCGGTTGCTGGTGATGTCTCTGCTGTTGCACAGCCGGATTGTGACGCAGAATGATGGCATCCTGGTGATGTTTGAGACTCAGCTCTCCCACGTATGGTGCCTATTGGCCAAAAGATCTCGAGATGACGGCGAATGAGGGGGTGGGCAGGAGCCCTCTGGTCCCAATGGTGTTGCGTGTGCTGTGCCAGGCTTTGCCGGTTTGGGGTGGAGGGCTCTGATGCCCATCATGATGTTTTGTGTCGTGGGGTTTGCATCGGCACTGAGGCAGGTTCGGGCCCATCTTTCTGCACAGGCTTGGATGGTGGTGCTCTTGCTATGGTTCAGTGTCCTCCAGATAGGGGAAGCGTCACACCCTGCTCCTGATGCCGAGTTTTTCAGTTTTGTGTTGGGTATGAGGACGTTTGGGCCCTTGGTGAGACTCATTTTGGTTACCATGATTTACAATATGATGCCTACTCTGTTGTGGTTGCAGACCTATCTATGTGTCGTCCTGCTGTTATTCTGGACAGTGGTCCCCTGCAGAGAGGTAGACTGACCTCTGTCTGGGCGGAGCTTTATGCGATTCAGAGAGCGATCGAATTTGCCAGCTGTAGGGGAGTGCAGTTAGTGATCTGGTCAGATTGTCAGGCAGTTGTCAGGCAGTTGTCAGGCGCTTACACCGTATGTTGCTTGGAGACTCGGGTCAACTGAACTCTCCGAACGCCGACCTTTGGACCCTGATGGCTGATGATGTTCATGGAGTGTGCAATGTCCAAACTACGAAAGTCGCGGCTCATCAAGAGGGGTGCGTTGCCACAACACCTATCGAAGAGTTGTTTTTTTTGCATACCCAGCTTGCTGTTAGGGTTGATGCCCGTGCAAATGAACGTCGAGGCCCTGACTTTTGGTCGCTGCTTGCCAGGTATACTGGCGCTTGTCGAATCGCTGATGAGTGGAATGCCATGATCCAGCGCGTCCTTCGTCCGGGTAGCTGCAGGATCCTTATGCATACTGGTATGGTGACTTCGTTGTTTCCACGTTGCTGCTATGGTTGTGGACTGCAGTGGCGGTTGGGCAAGGTCCTACGGTCTGGATTTCTAATGCTCAATGGTTTGTTGATTATGCTCTTCAGACTGGGGATGCTGGCCCGATTCATGCCAGGGGATGGCACATCTGTGCTGAGCACCCACTACATGCCTTGCAGCACATCGGTTTTATGCAACGTGCCAGATGGTTTGGAAAGGTTTTGAGGGCGACCCTCCGCCATGCAGGGATTTCGGAGTCGTCTCAGTACTGTCGCCCGGCCAGTCACATGGCCTGCAAGTTCGACAGATGTTTGGCTTTGCCCTGGTGTGCCCAGTCTTGAGGATGTGGATCGGTGGCTGATGGAGTTCGCCAGGGTGTCCTTTCGTTGGCAGACCTGGGGGTTTGTTGTGCCTGTGACGAACCTGTCACAAACAGCGTAGAGTAGCCTACAGATAATGTGCTGCCTTCGAGACCTAAGACAGTGCAGTGCGCAAAGCGGTGCAAAGTGGTGGTTTGGAACATTTTTTATTTTCCATAATGTATGGGATGTCATCCTTCCCATTGACGAACGCATATTTTTCAGAGGGGTAGGTCAACCACCAACCAGTCATGAATACCTTGGATCATAGAGGTCATTGGCACTGCAAAGCCACTATGCAACTGGGTGGTTTTTGGGGGGGCTAACCCCATAGATTCTTTGGGTGGTTTTGAAACAAAGCGTAGTGGCTAGATGTGGCTGGTAAAGGAATTAGATGAATTAGTCCTTTTGGAAACCCTGGCGTTCTTTGGAAGTGGTGCTAGGTAAGATGCAAAAACTAGTGGTACTGTAAAGCAGTAACACTAAAGATTGTAGGTTTTCACCTTGTCAGCTACTTTTTGCCTTCTTGAAAAATCTCTACCACCCCAAACAAACCCAGGAGACTGAATAATTTTGACAACATTTTCCAATATTTAGTGCCACCTCACTAATTGGATCCCCAGCATTATAGCAACCATTGAAAAGATTCAGAAAAATTGAATTTACTACCACATTCTTGAATCGGTTTTATTTTTCAATTTTCATCCCTGTTGGGGATGCTATAATATACATGTATTTATATATATATCAAATGATATGATGTAAGGCTAAATTTTTTCGACCCCGTCCCATCTGTCTTTAGGTACCCCTAAATCCACTGGTTTGAAATAATGTTCCCATTTTCAGACACGCCCACGACATATACGTATATATATATATTAATATTATGCAGCTTATGCAGACATCCAATAAGCACGTGCGAAATCTCCACAGCCCTACGAAAAAAAAATCCAACAGACCCTCGGAGCATACCTGGAGAGATTTGGGGTATGCTCCAAAGATATTTTCAAATCACCTGAGATATATCTTTATTGTTTTTTTTAATGAATATCGGCAAAACAATAATGAACCATCCCCCAGTCATCACAATTTTTATAGGTGGCATAAACTTACCATTCCCAGTCGTGGCTGGTTTATGACATTGATTTCACCCACATTATATATACAAATCCAATTAAAATCATCATGTGTGTTGGTCAGATCCCAGCAAAAACCACAATTTTTCATTTTTGCATTGTTAAATCCCATTAATTTTACCCAACAGCTTCCAAACCGCGTTCCAGGTGCGCAAAGAGCGGCACAACCTGCGCAGGGCCCAAAGGTGGATGAGGCCATTTACGCGGCTCAGGGGTGGAGATGTTTTGTGTCCAATGGCAAGTCGAATGGGGCTATGTAAGGGAATATCCCCAGAAAATATGGCCAAAATATGTTACAGTAGCTCCATTTAAGGATCCTGAAAATCACAATGAGGATTTGTAGCAACTTCACCCTCTGGTAAACAAACATAGCTATTGAAAATGGCAATTTATAGTTGATTTGCCCATAAAAAATGGTGATTTTCCATAGTTATGTTAGTTTACCAGAGGGTAATTTGGACTGAACCAGGCAAAATGGTGATGAAAAGGTGATGAAATAGTAGGCTTCACGTGGGAACGTTGCGGCCAGATGGGAGATTTCACCGACCAAACATGGTGATGGTGGGTTTGCCTCGGTAGTGGATTGGTCGAAGCGAAGAAGTCGTCAGCAGACTTCGATCAGATGTTTATCAACTTTCCATCCATGTTCTACTTTCTGGTAATTTAACAGTTTGCCATGGAAAATGATCATTTTAAAGTGAATTTACTCATTAAATCTGGTGAATTTCCATAGTTATGTTAGTTTACCAGAGGGTATTCACATGCAAAAATCCATTCTCAATTTAGACGTTCAAATTGAATGCGGGGGGTCAGGCATTCCATTAACATATATAATCTTATATAGTTGTTTCCTGGAGATCCACCTTTTCAATACATCAGCACTCCATCAAGCCCTATTTTTTTGGCGGTTTTGATCCATCATCAACGACCATCCATTTTTTCCTAAAGATATCCACCTCCACCGGGCCAGGTGTTGGGCCATGCTGTTAGCCCACATGTCTGGCTTCGCAGCCATCAACGCCGGCGCAAGGCTTCAAGCCGTGGAGGCGGGCGTGCCGTTGAAATGATGAGGCTGCCCGATTTTTCCGACCAACCTATTTTTAGATATGGATTTTCCATGATTTTCACCAAAAAAACTAGGGATAAACAATTTTTTATGGATTTTCCACCCGAAAACCTAGGATTTCCCCAGTTCACACCGGGTGAGCTCGACAAACCGCGCCAGGTCTTTGCCTCTTCTCCTGGCATGGCGCTTTTGCCGGTGCGGAGACCGCAGACCGCAGAGCCGACCCGGGGGTTGGAAAGTGAGAACACCCAAGGATACCCTCTGGTAAACTAACATAGCTATGGAAAATGGTCATTTATAGATGATATAACCAGCAAATATGGTGATTTTCAATAGCTAGGTTAAATTACCAGAGGGTAATGATGGTGAACCCTCAACAATGGTGAATGAATGATTAATGATGATTAAACATTTGCTATAATGATTAATAATCAACAATGATTAATAATGGTGAATAATCAGCAATGGTTAATATTTCAGAATAGTTAAACAATGGTTACTGTAATGATGATTAATGAATAATCAAGCATGGTTGTTAATGATGATTCAGAATTTGCTATGAATACCGAATGATGATGGTTGATGATGATTAATAGGGTGTATATATATATATACATGTGTATGGCCAACAGGAATAGATGAAGAATGGATACATATATATATACACATTATTGGAAAACTGTGGGAAAACCAAGGATAAAAAGCGTACCATGACTGGGGATGGTTTACACACTATACATCGAAATTATGAAAACTGTGGGATGGTGACTATGGCATGTGGTGAATCCCACTGCTAGCTCAAGTTGGAAAAAGCTGATTCTCAACCAGCAAAAATATAGTGATTGTCTTGGGATTTGAATGGATTTAATGGTGTTTTCCTTCAGTGATCAAACACGGCTTGCTGGCTCATGTCCCCTCAATTAGCCTATGGATTTCCAATGAAAACTTCCATTTATAGTGGATTTTCAAGTGTAATGTTTGATTGCCGGGCCCCCCTAGATATATAAGTTGGTCTATAACTCCAATCATTAACTTCATGGGGTTCATAACTATACTTAACGGGGTTTATAAACCAATTTGAAACTAAGGGGCCCAGTTTGTAGGTATGGTATGGATGAATGATAATGAAGTGTGGGGGTCAACAGGGAGACACGATTTTCCAGAAGGTCAGAGATGCCGTTCTCCAAAAACACATCTACCAGATTTTCAATTTTTCCTATCTTTTTCTATGGGGTGTATACATATGAGTAACCGACAAAATAAACTAAAAACAAAAGTAGTAGGGAGTAGACCTGGGCTGTTCAAATTTGCGTGAAAACCTTCACAACCCGATAGGGGACCACCCACTTTGGCCATGTCCATTCATATTAAATACACATTTACAAAATAGAACCATATAACTTAGCATATTTCATTAGGTCCACCGCTCACAGGGGACCGTGACACGACATGACATTTCTATACATTTCTCACATTCCAAATGTACTGAATGTTCACAATTCCATGGGGCAAGAACATTTGCAAAGCTTGAAATGACATGGGGTAATTGCAGGAATTGACAATTGTCATGTGTAGTTCCCAGTCTAATTTGCTTTCAAATGCATTTCACATTGCCGCAAACCGTTAGTTTTTCTTGAACTTTATGAATTCTCTGAACACGTAATTCTGTGGGGGGGAAACGTTTTTTTTTGACCAAAGGAATTGCGGTTTTCTTCATTTTTAATCTGCGGTGTGACCAAAGCTGCTTGTTTTCATTCTTCGTGTTCAAAAGTCAGTTTGCTTTCAGCAATCTCTTCGATGCTGACTAGAACTCCTTTGGAGTTGCAGGTGCCGGGCATGCCGCGGACTGTCAGAGAACAAATTGGAACGAGCACCAGTTCAGATAACACTGGGTCAGCCACTGTGGCGGTCCACTTTGACGGAAATGACCCCAGCATCACCCACCCCCATCACCCCTGACCGAGACGTCCAGTAGAACCCAGGGGTTGTTCTGGGCGGTGGGTCAACTACCTATAAAGTCTAACGTTTAAATATATAATATATCATTAAATATCTACAACAATTAAACCGTATTATACAACTATATAACATGAATATCATTGAATATCTATATACATCACATATTCTATTTTAAGGATGAAACATGACGGGCTTGAGATCCCAACTCCTCCATGAGGCCATCATCAACCAGGTGGTGCTGCAGGCTGGGAAATCCCTGAAATAAATGGAGGTTAATGGCTGGGAAAATCAGCTACTGTATCAATGGGGGATTCTCCGTTACCATACCCTTCAGTAAACATAGACCCTGAAAATCACCAATTTATAGCGGAAACTAATCTTCCAACCCCTATCTGGCAGGGTCTATGTTAATTGACTGCAGGGCATTTTATATAATATAGCCAACAAGATGTGTTTGCCATTGGGTGCCTCGCCCTCCAATGAAAACCATTTGGGGAACATGATGACATTCTCCAGTGTGTTTTGGTGAGCAGAGAGATACTGGAGCTGTAAAGTGAGGGATGTTGATCATATCCGTATACAGGGGGCCCAGGCGCCCCACTTACCCTGATGTCTAGCTTGGGTCTGGCGTAAAAAATAAACGGCGTTTCTTTCTTCGGGGAGCAGCTATTTGTTTCCAAGCTTGGCATCTTCAGCCGGGCAAAATCAAGTGACCAACCTGCATAGGACGTAGCACCAGGCGGCTCCATGGGTGAGTTCGGCTTAATTTCCGCCAGACTTCCCCGGCCAGATTTTCTTCAAGTTGTCGTCAATGGCACGGAGCAAAAGCATGGAAGACTGCATCAAGAACCAAGAGAGCAGTGGCCTATGCCTCAGGGTCAGGTTAAGCTTTGGGCCTGAGCCCCATGAGGCATCTTGGATTTGGTTCCTAGCAACTTCACACTGCACAACGATAAGCACGGTGAAAGACAGGTGAGACAGCGCGCCGGTTTTTATTCGAACTTTGCATCCTGTTTTAAGGTGGAATAAAGAATTAATTGTACTGCCCCATTATTGCGTTGAACCGATTTGAAGAAACATGAAGAAACAACCGATTCATTGCTGCTACAATGTCCGTTACCGAGGCCACTTCAAGGTGAAGTTGTGTCATGAAGCTGTACCTTGGTACAACTCGCACGGAACACAGCTGGCCAGGGCTCATCTATTCCAGGGTTCCTTTCAAAAAGGAAAGTCACTTATAGCACCCAAAAAATAATCCGAACATCCTACTAGGATTGTCTAAACTAATCATATCAAAATCTTACAAGCACTTTTTAAATTCTTGGGGTGGGGCTATAAGAATATCTAAGGCTCTAGTATTTTTTGGTACCTTTTGGTGTTGCAAATGAGTCTCGGAGGTGGATAAGCCAAACAAGACTGGCTGGATTTTCCGCGTAAATCCAGCAGGTGCCCTAAAACATAGATACCCAAGCAACCACTATTGTATATCGATTTGTGTACCCATTCATTTGTTGGCTCAACTCCCATTGAAGCGTGGCTTGTCAAGCCCCCAAAAAAGGGAAGGGGATGAATGAATGAAGTTGCCCACTACCAAGTGATGATCCTTCCGTAAGCCCCAGTAAAGCCCCAGTAAATCCTACGAGATCTCGATAGTTTAGAGGTAGTAATTGAACGCAAAAAATGACATCCCCCAAACGAAGTCCAGCCACTTGGGAATCCCTTCCGAACAGAACACAGCCCCAAATCTAAAAACGATGTTTTTTGAGGGAATTTCCACATACCCTCTGGTAAACTAACATAGCTATTGAAAATGGCCATTTATAGTGGATTTTCCCATTAAACATAGTGATTTTCCATAGCTATGTTAGTTTACCAGAGGGTAATTCCCCAATCAAAACCTCTAAAAATCATGGGTGCAGGGACCACCGGGATCACCGATCAACCCCTCCGCACCCTTTTCCGGAGGTGGTGGAAGCGGAGAACGATGTGTTGGGAGAGCTCAGAACGAGGATTTTCTTCGGCATTGGTTGAGACAAAATATGCTCGAGATTGGGTAAAAACATGTTTTCCTGTGGAATTTTCTCCATTTATTTGAATCATTTTTTTTTTGGGGAGCAACATGCCGATTTGGTGTGCCTAAGATTTTTCGCTGTCAAGATTCGCAATGAGGGGACCCGACCATAAAATCCTGGTGGGAAAAACAGACTGGAAATGGGGTATACCACCAATGATGGCTATTTCATAGGGGAAAATGAATGATAATGATGATTCACCCTCAAAAGTTGGGGTATCCTACTTTCAGACCCAAAAATTGCAACTCTGTCAGTTGTGTGAATAACTGGCTTCACCCCAACTCTGCGAGGTCGTCCTTGTCCCTTTCCTTCTTGTCGGTGCAGGCACGAATTTGGTGGGACGGTGGGACTGAAAACTCGGAGTCTCCAACGGTTTTGGATGAGAAACTGATGGATATTATTTATTTTTCAAATTACTTGGGTCAACCAAGGGTTCCTTGAAGAAATTGATATAGAACCAACAGACATCCTGGACAAGAGCAACATACCAGAAGTGATTGAAAATCATCCAAAATGGTGGTGTTCAAATACGAAACACCCAAAAGGATCCCCTGGGATCACCTTGGATATCCTTTGGCTTTGCGCAGCCCGCCATTGGTTTTCACATGTTTTCACACTTTGGAGGGCTACTGTAGTCACTGTCGTTTTTCGAAAAATCTCATGCTTCGGTTGTCCAGAGATTGGTTTCCTTCTGTTCCTTCGCACAGAATTCCACGACATTCAGCCAGGTGATCCGCTTCATTATCAGCGGAATCATGCCAAATGAGGAGGGAGAGGAGGAACCCTTGGTGGCCCATTCTTGGATCCACATCGCGACCTTCTTTGCTTGGAAGCCCGGGGGGATGCTTCCTTTGATGTTGTTGATGTTGATGACTGGTTGGTGGTTTCAAACATTTTTTTCATTTTTCCATAATAATTAATATATGGGATGTCATCCTTCCCATTGACGAACTCATATTTTTCAAGATGGTTATTGCACCACCAACCAGATGATGTTGAGCTCGACTTAGCCCGACTTCCATCCCCAAAGTCTGCGGCAGTGACTGAGGGCATTGGTTTGATGGCTATGATCTTGGCAATCGCAGCGGGGCCCAGGGGTTGTTTTTTTTTTGCGTTTTTCCGGGGGGATGGAGTTGTACTGTATAGAATCTGTTCTTTTGATTTCTTTTGTAGGTTGGTGGATGGTTATATGGTGCATTTTCACAAGATATTATATAAGATATTGATAGATAGATATTGGATATTATTGGATATAGCATATATAGCATGATATAGCCGATATACAGCAGATAAACTGGTTGGCCATTGATCCAATTCTGCTCCTCAGAATCAGAAACACGCCCCAAGAAGCTAGTGAAATGTGCTGTTATTGCTGGATTTTCTCATTTATCCAATTATTGGAGGCTTATCAGATTTCCATCATATTCCCTAACCCATAGGATCCATGTATGCTATATATGGTAACATTTACCATCAACATACCCCAGTCATGTTAGCATAATATATACCAGCACCATGGATCCCATGGGTAATGAGGTTTTTTATGCATGTCAATGCCATAATGTCACATAAACCATCCCCAAGTCATTACACAGATGGGTGCCATCACCAAACCATCCACCAGTCGTCCAGTCGGTGGCAGCCAGGTCATGGCAATGAAGTGCACCTCAGAGGAAGAAGGAGAAGACGAAGAGGAACCGGGGCTTTTTTTTTGCACCGGATAAAAACAACGGCGCAAAAAAAGGGGGAAAAAGACTGATTTGCCCTAGGGTGAACTAACATAGATGTGGAAAACTCATGGTTTCCACTTGGAACATGATCTGCAAATGGTATCAAATGGTGGGGTTCCACATCTATCCTTTAGTTTACCCTAGGATGTACCATTTGGTTATTTAACAATAGCTATGGAATCCACGGCCCGTATACAGATGATAAACATGCTGATTTATCTATTGAAAGTGGTGATTTTCCATAGCTATGTCAAATAACCAGAGGCAATCAGAATGATCCTTTCGCCCTATATTAAAACATATTAAAACACCGCTCCAGAAACCATGGTTTAGTAGGGGATTTCTACATTTCATTGGGTTCAGAACTAGGGGGTGTTGAAAAAATTGGGGGGATGGGATTAATACCAGGTATAAGGTATTATGGGATATTTCATGGTATAATATTTCATGGGATATTTCATGGCAAAAAATGGGGAACTTTGGACCCCTCACGCTTTTGGAGGACTTTTAGGATGATGGCTAGCCGATCTGTAGAGATGGTAAACTAAGCCATGGCATAGCCATGGAAGCCATGGCCCATAGAAATAGATGATGTTCCCAGCTAGAAACCTCAATTTATAGGATTTTCCAGCCAGCTATGTTAGTCAGAACCAGATGGTATTATATAAGACCCAGTGAGGATAGTGAGGGGATCATAGAAGTTTGGGAGAAACTCGGGTCTCAGAAACGTTTCAAATTAAGATATCAAACAAACAAAGCACACACACAAATCCTGATATTTTTTGGTTATAAAACACCATTTACACAATAAAACACCAACTTTTGCTCACCCTCCAGAGTATTTTTGCTCCTCCCCCTTTCATCCAACATCATCCATCTACTGGGAAAATGCTGGGTTTCCCAAGATTTCAGGATTTCTTTAGGTGGCTTCTTTGGGAAAAAAAGGTGCAAGTTGTGCATTTCAGATGAGAGAAAACATGAAAAAACACAGCTTACCAAGCAACATCTGGAGAAATTCAGCCTTGGCATTCTGATTATTGGTGCATATTGGTGCTTTGATTTGAAGAATTGATGATTTTTGTTGGAAGACTCGTGGTTGGTATGCCCATGTGTACCAGCCAATACCAAATCGCGTCTACGGGCTGTTTCAGAAAACTTGATCACACACACACACACTGGTCAGTTTGCTTGGAACAAGCTGCAAAAACCCGGGTTTTTCATGGTTTTTCAACGATTGATGATAAACTGACGGTAAAAATATAGCAAACCTTGCGTGGGCCCAATGCTGCCCCGGTCAAGGTGTCATGCATTGGACAATCCCTGTTGTTCCTGAAGTCGATCGCTGTTTAATTATTACTCCCAGTTTTTGTGCAAACAAAAGACCTCGCGCAGAAGATGATGATGATGATGATGACGATGATGATGATGATGATGAACATTACCCTCGCGTTCAAACATTTCCTCCCACAGCCTTATTTCTCCATATACAACCCAAAGATATGCAAACATGTGAAGAGGCTTCGCATTTCTGAAGAACCATTTCCGAAACTGTTCTGCATCCTCCCGATGCAATATTTATTAGCTGATTAGCTGCATCGCCAGACCCACGACAAGACTCCAAAGAAGGCTCACAAGGTGCCAGATGAACCCCTTAGTCAGTGACCCAGTGACCCAGCTATCAGTGCATTTGATTCAAGCTCTGGTGCGCCAAGACACGGCCCGCTGGAAAAAGTTTAAGGATGTTTCCAATGAACAAAGTTGCATTTACAGAGATTTCCCAGTGGTTTGACTGTACTTTCATGGTGATATTTGCGACCTCTGGTGCTGAAACATCGCACTGGAACACGACTCCCATGTGCCAAAATGGCAGTCGATCGGAAATTTCGGAGGGTTGATGCTCGGTTTATCGATGGATCCAATCAAGTCCGAAATCAATAACATCTATATGGATAATTATATTCATGAAAAACCTATCAATTTGAAATGTTCATGTGCTCCAACTGATGATGTAATTATACATCATGTGAATCAAATCTCAGCAAGAATCTCACCGATCTATTTGAAGTTTGTGTTGTTGAAATGATTCTCCAACGGGTGCCTCCGTTTATGGAGGGAGCGTCAAAATTCTTCGTCCAAGGCGAGCGTTTAGGGATGATCATCAGCAACTCTTTGGCCATGGCCTTCGCCTGGATTCTCCTCTTTGGGACCAAGTGCCGGGGGGGCAAAATCGTAGTCTTCGGGGGAAAGATATGTGGGAATAATTGGGAAGATAGATAGGTAGATAGATAGATAGACAGATAGATAGACAGACAGACGGATAGATAGATAGATAGATAGACAGACAGATAGATAGATAGACAGACAGACAGACAGATAGATAGATAGATAGACAGATAGATAGATAGATAGACAGACTGATAGATAGATAGATAGAATTAG
>Ga0126342_10008476_pt1 | contig 18428 bp, 16 predicted proteins | sample Cyp1metagenome_FD_92528 | JGI IMG/M metagenome (GOLD analysis project Ga0126342, IMG submission 92528) | Coral microbial communities from Lord Howe Island, Old Settlement Bay, Australia - Cyphastrea 1 metagenome | ecosystem: Host-associated > Invertebrates > Cnidaria > Coral ...
CAGCACCCTGCACAGCACCCTGCACAGCACCCTGCACAGCACCCTGCTCAAAAGTTCGCCACCGAAGACCCCACCTTTGAGAAGTAAGAACCCCTATAGCTTGCCAGCTATCTGGGGAAAAATATATATATGGAGTATGTATGGAATGTTATATATGGGATATATGTATGGAATATAGGGTTTCACATCTATATATGGTGTTTCTCACTTTTTCCCCAACAGCGTAAGCTAATGGGGTCTTGGGCCCAGAATAGCTCCGGTCTGCACTGGTGCAGGCCCCGGGTCAAGTTCAACAGGGTTCCTGACAAGGTTCCGGAGAAGGTTCCGGAGAAGGTTCCGGAAGCTTTGGTGCAGCAACAGGGTCCCGGAGAAGGTTCCGGAGAAGGTCTGGGAGGGGGTTCTCAAGAAGGTTCCGGAGAAGATTCCGGGACGCTTTGGTGATCAGGTTCAACAGGGTTCCGAAGAAGGTTCCGGAGAAGACTTGGGAGGCTTTGGTGCAAAGTCAGGTTAGCTTCAACAGGGTCCCGGAGAAGATTCCGGTCTGGGAGGCTTTGGTGCAGAGCCAGGTCAGCTTTGGTGCAGAGCCAGGTCAGGTTCAACAGGGTTCCGGAGAGGGTTCCGGAGAAGGTTCCGGAGAAGGTTTGGGAGGCTTTGGTGCAGCCAGGTCAGGTACAGGGTTCCAGAGAAGGTTCCCGGAGAAGGTTCCGGAGAAGGTTTGGGAGGCTTTGGTGCAGCCAGGTCAGGTTCAACAGGGTTCCGGAGAAGGTTCCCGGAGAAGGTCTGGGAGGCTTTGGTGCAGAGCCAGGTCTGGGAGGCTTTGGTGCAGAGCTAGGTCGGTCTGGGAGGCTTTGGTGCAGAGCCAGGTCAGGTTCAACAGGGTTCCGGAGAAGGTTCCGGAGAAGGTCTGGGAGGGGGATCTGAAGTGCCTGGAGAAAGGTTCCGCAGAAGTGTGGGAAGCTTTGGTGCAGAGCCAGGTTAGGTTCAACAGGGTTCCGGATGCAGGTTCTGAAGAATGACCCGAGAAGGTTCCGGAGAAGCAGGTCACGTTCAACAGGAGAAGGTTCCGGAGAAGGTCTGGGAGGCTTTGGTGCAGAGCCAGGTCAGGTTCAACAGGGTTCCGGGGAAGGTTCCGGAGAAGGTTCCAGGAAGCCTGGTGCAAGGCCAAGTCAAGTTCAACGGGTTCCGGAGAAGGTTGCAGAAGCCAAGCCAGGTCAGGTTCATTGAACTCACGGAAACCCAGCTGAGGTGTTTCCAGCGCTTGGCTTCGCAGCACGCTTCAGAAAGATCTGTAATAAAAATAAAACGTTGCGGCTGTTGGGGATACCACCGAAGCTTATTATGTGGAATACACATGGACTATGTATGGAATATGTATAGATATATAATGATATATATATGTGGAATATGTATGGAATGTTATATGGAATATATGGGGGTTCTCACTTTTATGGAATACACATGGAATATGTATGGAATATGTGTGTGTATATATGTATGGAATATGTAAAGAATGTTATATATGGTATATTTGGGGTTTCTCACTTTTATATGGCATATGTATGGAATATAGGGTTTCATACTTATATATGGGGTTTGTCACTTTTTATGTGGAATACACATGGAATATGTATGGGATATGTGTGTGTATTTACATATACATGGAATATGCATGGAATGGTATATATGGGATATATGTGGTTTCTCACTTTTTATGTGGAATATACATGGAATATGTGTATATATATATATGTGGAATATGTACGGAATGTTAAATATGGACTATATAGGGTTTCTCACTTTTATCTAGAATGCAAATAGAATATGTATGGAATATGTGTATACAGTATATAAAAAAGACTATGTATGGAGTGCTATATATGGAAGATGTATGGAATAGGGTTTCACACTTATACAGTATATGGGGTTTCTCACTTGTATGTGATATGAAAATGGAATATGTATGGAATATGTACGGAATATCTATGGAATATACATGGAATGTGTATGAAATAATATGTATGGAATAGTTTATGTGGGGTTTCATACTTTCATGGGAATATACATGGAACATGTATGGCATATGTATGAAATATGTATATATATATATGTGCATATTTGGAAGATGTTACGAATGATCATCTGGGTTTAGTGGAATATAAGTCCCTAGTAATTGATTGATTGCCATCCCCCAACATGGGTATCTAATTCAGTTTTTAACCATGTCATACAAAGATGCATATATGTAAATTTTATGTACATACATTACATTGCATTACATTACATCACATTTCATTACATTACATACATACAAAACATAACATAGCATAACATAGCATTGATTGCATTAAATTACATTACATACTGACATTACCATTACGTTACGTTACATTACAGTACATGAAACCACACTACGCTACACAACATTACAGACATACATTACATTTACATACTTACATACATACATACATACATTAATACGTACGTACGTGCATACATACATACATAAATACATACATACATACATACATACATACATTACATACATTACATACATTACATACATAATCATACATACACATGTGTATGCTAATGTATGTTAATATTCTTGTTTGCCTCTTGCACATTGTAGCTATAACACTACGACGCGGCTATTTTTTCAGATTCTGAACAAAGAAAGAGAGACATATACTTATATATGATATTTAGATATTTACATATATAAGATAAAGATCAAGATAGAGATACATGGATTCGCTATCAACACAGTATTTTTCATTCCTCATTTTCAGTACCAGTATCACCATCATTGGTAATTGGACATGTGGATAAAACCATAGCTCCGAACCACTCCCTCCTAGCCACTGAATAGTATATAACAACAGTTTTGTGGTGATATGACGGTGATATCATATTAGGGAAAGAATGGGATATATATAGCGCCCTTCACCGGCATTTTTCATGGCTCGTCGTATCAATGCAGGATTAACAAAACCCTAATTTACTACTTGGGGCGGCACCATTTTTGAGGGGAAATATCATTATTTGGGGAACCCCCCCACATTAATCTGGGTAATTATAACATCAAGTGAGGTCACGATCTGAGGTCCCTATCATTTGCCCAGGCCTAGTCTTTTCATGTCAATGATGTTTGTCCCCATTTAAAAAAAAAACAGCCCTATTATATCCCTAGTATATCCTAAATATATGTATATATGCCCAGATTACATCTGCATTACAATGATGATTGCTTACGCATGATAACTATCCCCACACCTTTCTGCCCAACTCCCAGGAGTGCCAGACCGGCTCTTCCGGATTTCGTCTGCCCCAGTTCTGCCTGAGATTTTCCATTGCCATGGATTGGGGCAACTTGGGCAGGGACAAGATGGTTAAATAACCAACAGATATGGGGCTTAAAGCAACAAGATGAAGGTTTAACCAGCAACAATAGCAATAAATATTAGGGATTAAAGCAACAAATTTGCGGGTTGAACCTGCAATGACGGCGATTTGACCAACAGATATGGGGTTTGAAGCAACAAAAAAATTCCCCAAACAGCGTGCCCACACTGAGGGTTCTTGCGGTGAGTGTAAAGGCGGGTGTTTGATCAGGGTGCTCCATCTGGGCCCCGGCATTTTCCCTATAAATTTCCTGATAAAGTGGCTCTTGTGAAATCTCCACGTGCATTTCGATTGCGCAGGCTCGCACCATGCTTGCTCTTGGTCTGCGGCTGTAAATTTCCGTGTAGTGCCTCTTGTGAAATGTCCAAGTGCATTTCGACTGCGCAGGCTCGCACAAAATGTGTGTCTGCGTTCTGGGCTCACTCTGGGCTCGGCCATTTTTCCTGTAGTTTCTGTATGAAGTGGCTCTTGTGACATCTCCATTTCGACTGCGCAGGCTCGCACAAAGTGTGTCTCTGCGTTCTGGGCTCGCTCTGGGCCCGAACATTTTTCCTGTAAATTTCCGTATGAAGTGGCTCTTACTTGCGAGATCTCCAAGTGCATATCGACTGCGCAGGCTCGCACAAAGTGTGGGTCCCGCTTCTGGGCTGGGGCATTTTGCCTATAAATTTCCATATAAAGTGGCTCTTAGGAAAATCTTCAAGTGCATTTCGACTGCGCAGTCCTGTCTGTTCCTGTATTGCACTCCCGACGCATTCGATGCATCCAAGGCGGGGATCTCTGGGATTTGCGTGCTGTGTTTCGTCGGTGTTGTCTCGCCTTGTCTTGTCTTCCATTGTCTTGCATTTCCGAAGCATTCGATGCATCCGAGGCGGGGATCATTGTCCTGCACTGTCGTGTTCTGTTCTGGGCTCACTCTGCGCTCACTCTGGGCTCGGGCATGTTTCTGCGTTCTGGGCTCACTCTGGGCTCGGGAATGTTTCCTGTAAATTTCTGTAAAAAGTGGTTTTTGCGAAATCTCCAAGTGCCTTTCGACTGCGCAGGCTCGCGCACAGTGTGGGCCGCGGTCTTGGGATCGGTCCTCCTCCTCAACATCATCATTCTCAACATCATCATCTTCCTCCCCTTTGACATCATCATCCACATCATCCTCCTGCACCTCATCATCCTCAACATCATCACCCTAAACATCATCGTCCGCAACATTCTGATCCTCCTCATCGTTATCATCGTCATCATCCACATTCTCATGCATTATCCTCCCACTCCCCAACACTGTTTGGGGCCTCTTGCCGGGATAATAAGGCTTTTTACGCGCAACAATGGGGATTACAATAAGGGTAATGCAGATGAACCACTTTACCCGTGAATTGGACTTGCCCAACGGATGGGGTAGTGACTTGACCCAATAACAAAAAGCAGGACGGCATCTCATACAGCACCTCATCCCAGAAACTGGACATGATTTCCATCAAACCGGACTAGGGAGGTGTACATGGGAAAACCCACGAAAATCCAGGATCATCCCATGAATCGTAACTGGTAGTAATAATCGTCAGTCCTGTCTATCGTTTGCATTTTGTTTTGCCTAGGTAGACAAACCCCACAATCCCCGACCAGTTACCATTGGTGGGGAGAACCTCCAAGTATCTCATTAAGTAAAAAAAAAACTCTGCAAATAAACAATACAAATATATATATATATATATAGACATATACATATATACATATACATATATATATATATACATATATATATATATACATATACATATATATATATATACACATATATATATATACAGATTGTTGTGACGATATAATCCCATTGCTTTAACTTTAACTACTGGAAATGAGAACTCATTGGGGTATCATGCTTCCGGACTCCGGCACCCAACGCATTCAGGTCAGGGGGGTACAATTGTCCTTCCGATATTCAAACGTGGCCACTGAAAATCCATGAACATCCCCTATAAATATGATGTTTTCATGGGAAAATAATCTATAAATCAGGGATTTTCCAGCAAGCCATCTTTGATGACCTTTTCGGCTAAGCCGCGCGGTTGAAACCATCTTCCCTGGTGAATTTAGATCATCTTCTAGGGAATTGGGGGCACATATCATGTTTTCACACACACCTACCCTCTGGTAAACTAACATAGCTATTGAAGATGGCCATTTGTAATGGATTTACCCATTAAAAATGGTGATGTTCCATAGTTATGTTAGTTTACCAGAGGGTACTATTTCCTGAACCGTATATATTCAAAGAGCGAAAGAGAGAAAACCTAGCAGAGAAACTTCTACTTGGTGTTCACCTATTCATTCAAAAAAACTCTATCCCATCCCATCCCATTATGCTGGCTGGTTGATCATGGTATTTCCCACAAATATGGATGGTTAACAATTCCGATCAGTCACCCGATGGGCCCGACGATCAATTGGTGTAGTTTCACCCATCCAGTTGTAGATGTACAGATTGGGTTCTTAAGCTCTCCGGTGGTTCACCCAATGAAATACCAGCAAGATTCAAGTGTTAAATCAATGTGATATAGTTGCTAGTGACTCATCATAGATTTGTTTGAAGAAAAACAAAATTCTGTGTATATATATATATGTAAATATAGGCTCGTCCCAGGTCCTGGAACTACATACGATGGGGTGGGGAATGTGTTGGGATGTTAACGTTCATGTGAACTTGCAGATGATGATGATACTAATGCTGATGATGATGATGGTGATGATGATGATGATGGTGATGATGATGATGATGATGGTGATGATGATGATGATGGTGATGGTGGTGATGATGATGATGATGATGATGGTGATGGTGGTGATGATGATGATGAGGATGATGATGATGATGATGATGATGATGATGATGATGACCCTAATGAAACTTGTCAATTCCGCGACGAAATTTCGTGACACAAGTTTTACCAACCTAATTCGGGTTTGCGCAGTTCTAGGACCTGGGACGAGGCTATATATATACATATATATATATACACACACCTAATGTTCCATGATTATCCTTGAAATCCAACACAAGGCCTCAATGACTCAGCCTGACTCAGCATGACTCTGCGTGACTCAGTGCCTTCTCTGCAGGGCGGCGTCGAAAAACTGCAAGGCACGGTCCTGGCTCAAATCATCTAAGGCCATCGTTTGCTATGGGAAATCCCCTGTGTTGGAAAAATTGCCAAAGGAAATTTGGATGGGTGTTTTCTTGAGAAATGAGGGAAAGCATTGTGTTTTACCATGAAACTGAATTGAAATCACAGTTTTTACACTTCAACTTACAGTTGAAAAGTCGTAAAAGCATAGTCATCATCTGTAGCATCCATGAAAATAATTTGTTACGATTTCTACTGAAATATGTCACAACTGAGAAGCCGTTGCTTTTACCATGAAAAATGATAAGCTCTTTGTCTTCTTTCCCTTCAATTCTGGGAAGCTTGGATCCAAGATTGAGGGTGGGATGTCTCTGATTGAATATTCATGAATTGCGAAATGGATGGAATTCTCCATGGATACTATGGTTATTGGTTAAGAATCATCAAAAACAAATCAAATACGATCCATGATCAAAGATAATTCGTATTCACTAAACCAATGGAATTATTTATTATAGTGCCAACAACAACAATACACGAAAAAACATACCAGTAACAGGGAGCAACTGGGGTCAACGGCAGAGGGCGGAATCGCCGAAATACAGCAAGCTATGATCATCAAGTAGAGTCAACTGGCATATAGGTTTCCTGAACCATGCATGAAATTAATTATTATGATAGCCAACTATTGCCAACTATTCACCATTAGGCACCCACATTCATGTTCACAAACCATTTGGGTCACATTGGGTAGCGTGGTTCTGTGAACATCAATGTATAGTAAAGCCCAAATCTCAAACAAAACCTGAGTTTATGTCATTTGCGTTTTCATGAGCCTCAAAGAAACCGGGGCAGCTTACTATCCAAGTTTTGCTGGTAAGAGATGGTGAGACTGAGATCAACTGGTGAACGCAATAAAAACTTTGTAGATCTTCGCGCTTGCTATTGGTGTTCTTGCCTCTCTTACTTATAGCAACCCCCTAAAAATCCAATTCAGAAATTCAGCGTTACTGATTTTGTTCCGTGTGTTACTATACTTATATATACATATATTGGCTTCAACATGCTTCAATCACAAAGATATCCTCTATATTAATCAATCACATGGCAAATTCCTTCATGTTCATCCCATTAACTTCAATGCACAAATCCCATCATCGGATTGGTTTATATACAAAAAACATTTACGCGAAACCCCTAGCATTGGTGGTAAAAACCACGGTTCCCGGCACATTCTCCTACTCAAACCCCAGGGTTTCCAGTAGATTTTCCCACTAAAAACCATCTAAAGCCCATGGTTTCTGGCACATGCTCCTAAAAACCAATGGTTTCCGGATCAGATTTTCCCACTTTTGATCACCATTAAATCACCATTAAAACCATTAAAACCATTAAATCACCATTTTCCCCTAAAAAAAAAAAGAAAAACCTCCATTGCTCCCAACCACCGCAACGGCCCCGCACCGGATCGTTGGCCGCCAGGGAGATGCGCATCAAGGCCTCGTCGATCTTCTCGTTGGTCCTTAAGACGAGTGTGGAACAATTTTCCCCATGGGAAAGTGGTGGTGAATGGTGATTCGTAATGGTGAATAATGGTGAATAATGATGATTATTTAACAACTAATGGTGACTAATATATTGATCACTAATAAATTTAACAACTATCAATCAATAGTGGTGAATGGTGACTAGTAATACTAAATTGTTGTTAATTGTTGTTAATCACAATATAGTACAACAATTGTGAATGGTGATTAACAACTATTAAATATCATGATTGATAGTTGTGAAAATTGTTCTTAATTAATGATTAATAGTTGTTATTATTGGTGAATGGTGGTGAGTAATGGTGACTAATGATGGATACTATGTTGGTAGTGGTGAATGGTTGAAATTGATGTTTACTAACGGCTAATATCAATCTTAATGATGAAATGCTTGAAGAATGGTTCAAGAATGGCTTATTGGTTGTGGATAATGGTGAATTTCATAGTGAATTGATGTGAAGAAAGTGTTCAAAAAAATGGAGAAGGTTGAGCTCATGGTGAATTGTTGTGAACAAACTGGTGAATGGTGAAATGCTTATATATATACTGGTTATTATTGATTAATACTGGTGAAAATCATGGAGGGTATCTTTTGGCAATCTAACATGGTAGCATAGCGATGGAAGTCCATGCTTGTTTCCCGTTCCGAAATGATATACAAATAGTGGATGTTCAAGGATGTTCCGTGTCTTTTTGTATATTTACTTCATATTGTCCACGAAAAGACTTCAGATCACAACTAGCATCTTAGCACAACTAGAATGCAGAGCTTCAAAGGCAAGACTGGATTTTCAATCAACCAATATGAGGATTATACGGGCAAAATAAACCGGGCTGGATCGAAGGAACAAAAAGTTGGCTTCCGTAGCTATCCTTCGCTACCAGAACTAGCTCTTCAACTACCAAAGCCGGCTGAGTTTCTCAAGCAAAATCTTCATTTCACCCCTGAACTTCACCAAAATTTCCGTCGCAGCCTCCTCAATGTCAGTGAAACAAACATATCTTCGTTCACAACATGTTATATAATGTCAGCTTAGCCATTGATGTCAGCTCCGTTTTTTTGGAAGAAACAAAAAACGGTTTTTGTTGACCCCATCCAAAACCATAGATTCCCCATCATATCATTATTATATTACGTGATATCACCATATCACCATGATATTCATTGGTTTTCCCAGTTTTTTTCATTTAGTTTCCCATTTCTGGATGATTTAAACCATATATTCACCATATATTAATCATATTATCAACTATATATATTAACCATTAATATTAACAATTAACAATAACCATTAACTGGCAGATAAGGGTCGGAAGATTAGTTTCCATTAAAACTAGGCTAAGTTCAGGGTCCAACTGTTAATTTACCAGAGGGTAACCATTAACAGTACCCTCTGGTAAACTAACATAACTATAGAAAATCACCATTTTCAATGGGAAAACCCACTATTTCTATGGTCATTTTTAATAGCTATGTTAGTCATTACCAGAGGGTATATATCAGCTATATCCATGATATCACCATTCCATCTCTTGTTATCCAGTGTTTTTCTTATGACTCTTCCATGTTTTGTTGGTTATTAGCCATAGATCCATTAACAGTAACCATGAAATCCGAACCTGACGACTTCGCGCAACGCGACCTCCGTCAAGGGACTTGATGCCACGCGCCTTCATCCGCCGGAAGAGCTCCAGGCCCTGGTTGATCTCACCAGCGCCTCGATGTCACCCTGGAAAATGGTCATGTTATGGCGATTTCTATAGGATTTAGATACCCTCTGGTGAACTAACATAGCAATGGAAAATCACCATTGTTTCATGGGAAAATCCACTATAAATGGCTTCCATTGCTATGTTAGTTCACCAGAGGGTAGCAAAAATGGGTGAAGATTAACATAACTAGGTGAAGAATGGGTTTATAAAGCAACAAACATCGCTAAAAAAAGGCCTCACCTTGTTTGTTTGGGGCAAAGCCAAATGGGTGAGTCGGAAAAAACATGGAGTTTTCAACCATGTATGGCAATACTGACAGGAAAAAAAATGATTAAACGGGGGATTGGGAAAATGCTGTTTGATTACCATACGATACAATACATGGATTTTAATCGGATATCACCCATTGATATGGAATGTTTATATTAATGGATATTCATGGATACTAATGAATAACAATGGATATTACTGGATATTAACAGCGGCATGGTTCTCTTTGCAAGCCGCAATGCGATGCTCACTTCGTCAACACAATTTTGTCTTCTTTGCTTGAGGTCGTATGAAATTCATTGGATTTTATTATTCTGTTCTTGGTCAAACCCCAGGGTCTGCGCGTAATCATTGTCTAAGAATATTTGAGGTAACTAAGTCAGAGGTACTGAATGGTACTGATCTATGTAAGGTCTATTAGGCCTATTACACAGGAATAAACCCACAAAATATGGCCTTGTATGGTACGGAACCTCCATTCTATGCTGAGATTCCCCATTGATATAGTAGCCCGAAAAAAAAAATGCAAAAGTTGGTAAAATCCAATGGCTAAAAATACTGGCGAAATCAACATGTTCTATCTTTCTGGGGTGCTATAATGTATCATGGTTCTTACTGGAATATCACCATACGGAATCAATGTTTATGTCTATTAATGTGGGATATCAATTTGCGATTCATGTGGGCATTTGATTTGATGGTGATTTGATGGTGGCATTCTTAAAAAAGAATGCGGGTCATGCGGCATTGGACGAGATTTCCTTGAAGGAAATTACCCTCTGGTAAACATACAAAAAACTATGGAAAATCACCACTTTTAATGGTTAAATCCATTGTAAATTGGCAATTTTCAATAGCTATGTTACAGATTGTTACAGTAGTTTACCAGAGGGTACTGTAAATCTGGCAATAGTATAGTCACCTCGAAAAGGATAGTCCTACGTGTTTCCAGGATGCTGGTTCCATGATGTGTCCCCCATGATGTTTCCAGGCTCTAACTTTTCGGCATCGTTTTGGGGGGTACTGTACTATACTTTCCTATCCATACTATACTTACTAACCATTACTAGGAGAATAGTAGGATAATACGATCATGATCGGATCATTAATATCTATACTATATCATTCTTCATGAGGAGAATTATACCCACCACTATTCATTACATGGATTGAACATTATTACTTTCATTAGTATCATTATTAATTACTATTATTATCAACCATTGTTGATTATAGGATAAAGAATGGAACAACACTATACTATCTAGGTTTAGTGTCTATTCAACTATGACTATTCCCTAATTATACCCCCCATGACCCATGACCATAGCCCCCCCTAAAAATCCACGACGTCGAGGTGCGCTCCGCCGCGCGCATGCCATAGAGAAAGGTCTGCGCGGAGGGCTGCAACTGGGCGGTGCGCTTGGGGGTGAGAGCTGATTTGTGATAGCTAATTCACCATAGATAGTAATCAGTAATGGTTAATTAGCTATCATGGCCATTCTTAACCATTATCAGCTAATTATCTATCCATTATATAGTATTTATGATGGCTGATAATGGTTAAGAATGCTTGGTAATGGTGAATTGGAGTTGGGATAGTTCATGGGATACCCTTAGGCAATCAAACATGGCCAAGTTGACGCAAATAACTTAATTCAGTAGGGTTGATTAGGGGATATGGGGATGGGTCAAAACCTTGTACCCCTGGTGAACATCAAAATAGCTGGTAAATGGATGTTCATCCCACTAAAAATGGTATCTATAGGTATTGACCCATACCCATATAGCTAATGTTGAAAACCAACAAACATCACTCAGGGGACCAGCCGGCGGTGGTGAACTATTGCTGGATGTTCCAGCCACGTTTGAGTACTGGAGGGTGCTACATCTTCAATGTCCATAAAACATTCCATCTAAAATGAATGTAGTTGGAATGAATATGTAATTTGGGATTTCAATGGAATATCCTTAACGGATATTCATGCGACTTAAAAAAACAAAAAAAGCGAATCTGTTTCACAAAAACAGTGGCCCACACAATCTTATGGCCATCAAATAAACAGGAAGATGATGATAAACCTTTGATACATCGGGGTGCAAATCCGAATAATTTACATTATGATGATAGATATGGGCGTGTCTAAGGACCGTACATTCTGGCCATCTCAACAATTCCTGGCAACTGGGAGAGTAACAGATTACTTCAGGTGCTCGCAAGCAGGCTTATTCCACTTGCAGTACATCTGGGGTAAACATAATAGATGTGATTGTGTATTCCACTAACCCAGCATTTTGACGTGTTTCAAATAAACATTCCACTTGCTGGGTAAAATAGATGTGTTTCTTGGGAACTTCAATGAGTTTTTAGATTTTGGGGTTCAAATCTCTAACAATGTGGCGAAAACAATGCCATGTTTACCACCCATGACTGGGAGTGGCAAGCATACCAACCATGGCCTATATATTTATGATGACTGGGGGATGGTTTATGACATTCTTTTACCCACACCATATCTGTATGTAGTGAGAATCATCCATTTACCAGCAGCCACAGGCGAGCCATCAGCTTTCGACACGCCATGACTGGGTCAATTCACCGGTTCTTCAAAAGCGAGGAACGACACGCCTACTGGAACTGGCTTTGTGAACATTGGAACTGGTCGAATCTTAGATACAAACTGGTTGGTGGTTGACCTACCCCTCTGAAAAATATTACACCTTATTGCACCTTATTGGTGGGGCAGTGAGGCTGTCAAGCGACCCCACCACCCGCTCTGAAAAATATGAGTTCGTCAGTTGGGATGATGACATTCCCTATCTATGGAAAAATAAAAAATGGTCCAAACCACCAGCAAAAAAAATCGCCGGGGAGACTTATGTACAGATGAGTCTTTCTGAAAGATTTCCTACACAAACATATCTCCGTCCACCTCGGCCAACAGCGCAGAAATCTGGGCTGCCACACACCCATCTTCTGCATGTACTCCTAGGCACAAAATCCCCCGCCAGCGAATGGGGCAACTGATGGCAAAGGCCAGACCCTTAAAAAGTGGCTTTTGTTCATAGGGGGTTACCCAAAATCTAGGGATTGCACCATCATCTTACGAAAGAAAGAAAGAAAGTGCCCAATCTTTGAGCAGATCATCTTCCACACTCATGTCTTGAAGTTCCGTACTGTCACCCCGGGATGAATAAACCGTTGGGCTGTTGAACTGGGAAATGTACCATCTGATGGGCAAATCATCACTTTTTTGGGGCCTCAAATCAATCAACCAGGGCTGCAAAGGATCACAAGACTACTGCCGAGCTACCCCAAAAATTGGATGACTAGCCAGCGGATGTGTATCCCCAAATATATATATATGGCAAATATATGGTACCTCAGGCTATCATATTTTTGGGCAGAATGTGAATTTTCGGGTACACAATTTTCAGACTAATACAAAAGTATGGTACATCATGGTACATATGCAATTTTTATGGCTGGTTCTTGGGGAAAATGGAGCAGGATGCTGCTCGGAAATCTGGCCATCTGGCCTTTGTCAAGGTACAGCAGCGAAGTAGATCGAAATTAGCTGGATATATCATGATATGTCTAGAATATATAGCTACAATGATCCTCAGATTTGTCGCATGTATATATATATATATATCTAGGACAGCCATTCTTTGGTAAACCATTCTGGACCCGCATCCTGGGTGCCCAAAAAAAGTGAAATCTGTGTTGGTTGATCTCATCCAAAGTAAAACTCATCGATATATCTACCATAAAATTTACCATAGAAACAGAAATGAGCTGACAAACGGCGTCAGATTGTAGAAAGAGATTGATCCAGGAATCTCACAGTTGAAGATTCGGATGCGAAGTAACCCACATCATCCTATTCCCAAGAAGTAACCCACAAAATAATTTTCAGAGATGCAGCTACTGAAAACCGGTTTTTCGTTCGACGGGTATTGAATATGAAGGAGGCATGGGAGTTTCAATTGTTTGAGGATCCCAACTAACATGGACCCGGAGACTCAGCCATTTTTGGAGTCTTCCAATCCCCGACTCGTGGCAGCGTCTATGTTAGTGGGGAGCTACTATGCCCTCTGGCAATCTAACATAGCTATAGAAAACCACCATGTTGAACTTCGGTAAATCATCTACAAACGGGCCATGTTCCATAGCCAACGCTTCGATTTCCAGAGGGTCACATCCCGTGAACTTTACTTATATCCCATCATGCTTGGCTATATGCCCATTATATAAATCTTCCTTGTACAGTGTATATATATATATACACAATATATGCCCCTGGTAAACTAACATAGCTATGGAAATCACCATTTTCAACTTCAGTAAATCATCCATACATGTTCCATGTTCCATAGCAAACTGTTGGATGAACAAAGGGGATCTACCCATCATGGTGGCAATATTCCATTACCTCCTGGTTCTTTAACATAGCTATAAGAAAATGGATGAAAATGGCCCATAGATTACATAAGAATGATGTTTTACCAAACTTAAAGAACGATGAATTTCCATCATGATTTAGAATGGCCCATAGATTGTATAAGAATGATGTTTTACCAAACTTAAAGAACGATGAATTTCCATCATGATTTAGAATGGCCCATAGATTGTATAAGAATGATGATTTACCGGACTTAAAAACGGTGAATGTCCATCGCTATGTTAAATATAAATCGTGGATTCGCGGATTTTTTTTTTTTTTAAGCCAAGCTTCGATGGTTTGCACCACTCCAGCAAACTCGCCACCGTTGCCTGGGGCTGCGGGAACCAGGCATCGGTTTTTTTTTTGCCGGGAAGAAGCAGATGAAATACACCAGTTCTATGAATGATTATATATATGATGTTATATTATATATATATATGTATATCATAGTCCAGTTTGTCTAATGAAATATCTTCAACCAAAAGTTCGCTATCAATGCTACAATGTGGTGCCCCAGTTCGAAATCGCTAAGTTGGTAAGCATAACTAGGCAAATTCGTGGGTTTATCGCAGAGAAAATGAGCTAGTTAATCGGGAAAAAAAACAGCAAACATATCTGGGGGGCATCACATTGTGGGCTGTTATACTTGGATTTGATTAAGGAAACCCAAAAAACATAGAAAATAATACCTATAGATTCCCCAAGTATAAGTGATGGATTTATCATTGAGAAACCAAAAAAAACACTTTAAAGAAACCTATGAATGATACCGACTAATCCTAAGTCCCAGCCATCACCCGCGAAAGAGTGGCTGATTGCTAGGAAATCATGGGTTCATGAGGACAATCGCAGGGGGATTATGCCGTGGTTCACTGCCAAAGCAGCTAACTCAAGGGCGCACCTCCTGAGATTATTGGAATATCCGATGGCTTCTGAACCACACTGAACCACAGACATCGCACATCCAAGTTTACCAGCATGAGAGTCTAACATAGCTCAATGCTGTTATAAAGATCTGAAAATCAACAGTAACCATCCTCGTTCTCAAATCATTCACCCCTCATAAATTCCTGAGGATGATCCTCAGAACTTCTCATTTCGTTGGTGAACCTTTCAAACATATTTCCTGTCCATGGCCATGGCGAATCTGCCAATCTGTGTTCCCAATTTATAGCGACATAACCCACTACCCTCCAGTAAACATGCAAAAAACGACGTGGAAATTCATGTCCCCCCCGTGAACGGGACGTGATCTACATTCATGGAAAATCTCCCATATCATGAAAATGTTTTCATGGTATCTTATTCTCCACCAAGTTAAACCTCCATTCCCGGCGATATGGTCTGTCCATGATTGGAGGGCAAATCATCTGCGGTCCACTTTGCAAGACTTGATCCATACGGCTATCTTGCTTGGTGAGATTACAATCAAATGCATTGGTAAGATAGAATCAAATTTCATTGAAAGTACTTAAAAATAAACTAAACGTCAAAATGTCCCCATTTTTGTTGCTTTCATCGCTTTTTTAACCATCAAGGACCGTTTGACCCAGGTTGGATCCTGACACAATCATAAGCTACATTGTGGCTGCCACAGTACTATAAACCTATTCGGAAAAGTGCGATTGTTTCTAATTGGTTATTTAACAGTTCGCCATGGAAAGATCCACCCATTTTTAAGAGGTAAACCATCTATTTCTATGGGCCATTTTCCATGGCTATGTTAAATAACCAGAGGGTACTTGGGTTGACATTGGTTGTCCTGATCCTTTCTGATTTTTCCATATTTTTCCGACATGGCCAATCCTAGATGTTGAGTCTGCGCAAAATAATGTTTTAGATGGTTGGGCGAGTATAGCCCCATTTAATTCGCAGTTAAGTTGGTGATATACAGTAGTACATGCCCAGCGAGATTAAACACATTGTTTGTAACATGTGTATATATATAATTATATATAATTATATATAAATATATATAATTATTTATTATATATATATAATTATATATATATAATTATATATATATAATTATATATATAATTATATATATATGCAACCATTGACTGAATTTTATATAATATACAGGAATCGTATAAGTGATATAGTACGAAACCACTGAGATTTATCACTGAATCATCTCCTCCCAGGTCTGAGATGAAGGGCTGTAGGCCAGTACCAGCATATCAAAGGTCTGAGGCAACATGGACGAATCGCCGGCCCACGGGTCCAAGCTAAGGGGTACACAGCCAAAAATGGGAGGTGTTTTCCATATGTACACATGTATGTACATGTACATGTACATGTACATGTATATGTATATGTATATCTGTATGTGTATGTGTATGTAGAACGTAGAATGTAGAATGTAGATGTAGAATGTAGAGTGTATAGTGTAGAATGTACTGTGTATATAATGAATATGAGTATGCGTATATGTATATGTATTGAGCTGCATCCCATCGCATCGTATCGTATTGCATCGTGTTGTATTGTAGTGAAATGGTTACATGTATGTGTATATACGTGTGTGTGTGTGTGCGATGTATATATATAATATTTTATACCGTATATATAATCGTTCCGTGGAAAAAAAAATAATGTATGGAACGAGTGAGTTACGTAGAATAGGTTTGATCCGGAGCTAGCAGATATATGGAGATATATGGAGATATACTAAAGTGGCCTGGTAGAAGTACAATTTGTTCACTTTTTTTGGCTATGGATCATACCCTCTGGTAATTTAACATAGCTATTGAAAATCACCATGTTTAATGGGAAAATCCACTATAAATGGTCATTTTCAATAGCTATGTTAGTCATTACCAGAGGGTATCCATTAGCGATGTGTGGATCGTAGGGATTGGGGGCCAACTGGTCGCCGATCGGCGCACCTGACGAGTGGGCACCAACTGGTGTTCCAACATATCCTCCAGCACTTCCAACCTCGAAAAAAGTTGGGAAATTCAGCTGGGAAAGCCGTTGGAAATACCCTATAGTTAGTGGGATTATAATGGGATTATAATGGGATTATAATGGGATGACTAGTGGATGATTAGTGGATGGTTAGTGGATGGATGATAGTGGTTACCCTCTGGTAAATTAACATAGACCCTGGCAGTTGTCGGGGTTGGAAGACTAGTTTCCATGAAAAATTGGTGATGTTCAGGGTCTATGTTTATTTACCAGAGGGTAAATTGGGGAAATTTGGAATATGAAAAATTGGAAAAACATTGGGAAAATTGAAAATGGGGAAATTTACCCAGGGAGAATGAGAGATCGAGTGACCCGTGGCTGTACAGTTTGGTGGTTTGATCAGCTTTTGGGGACGACCATGAAGCAGAATCAGTCAGTGTTAGCTGGTTAGATCAAAGGTTAGTTACTACCTTAATTTAAGGAATAAATCTCATGAGTTGGAGAAAAACTACTTTGAATCCTTTAACAGAAGTAAATCATTGGATTGGTTACTGTACCCCTTGTTTTCCCGCATGGCTACTAATAAAACATATTCCATTAAGCCAACTTTAACATTCCTGGGTAGCATGAAAACCTAGAATGTCAAGTTAGGATTAATAAACCCCGCGGTATTAATCAACCCCCTCTGCCCAAAAAAAAATGTAATTTAAAAAAAGGTGGTCCCCCAGGATTAATAAACCCCCCCGATTAAAAAAATACCAGTGCTGAAACCCATTTTTTATCCAACAATTTTTATTTCCAATTCTATTTATTTCCAATTATTTTTTACCTTTTTTTATCATCGTTGTTATACTTAAGGTTTAAGTTGATCATTGAAAATTTCAAAAAACGATTATTCCCCAAATGATCGATTTCTAATTAAAATCTTTATAAAAATCATCAGTTTGGATAGCTCCCAAAGGGTACCCCCCATGAGCCCATGTCCCCCATTAATAATAACCAGGGTTTGCCCCTGA
>Ga0126342_10008477_pt1 | contig 18428 bp, 18 predicted proteins | sample Cyp1metagenome_FD_92528 | JGI IMG/M metagenome (GOLD analysis project Ga0126342, IMG submission 92528) | Coral microbial communities from Lord Howe Island, Old Settlement Bay, Australia - Cyphastrea 1 metagenome | ecosystem: Host-associated > Invertebrates > Cnidaria > Coral ...
ATATATATATATGTGGATGGATAGATACATGTGTTTATATTTATATATGTATGTTAAGTTATGTATATGTATGTGTATATATAAGTTTATTTACTGTATTTATTTATTTGTTTAGTTCTGTGTGTATAACATTTACATAGGGCATTTCTATAAATGCAATTATGTGCATACAGTGTATATTGTGCAAGTTACATCAAGTTATGTATGCAATAGACATATGATACTATAAATATACAACGCACATGTATATATATATATACACATATACATACATCATATTATCTCACATTACAATGCGATTGTGTGTGTTGATGGCCAACTGTAATAAAATGTTCCTATCATTTTAAACTGGACGAAGATCCTGATGGCATCTGGAAGGACGCGAAGATCCGCACGGCTTTCTCCAGCTTTTTGAGCTTTTGAAGCTCTTCGGCCAGGACCTGATGTGCTGCCCCGAGGCTTTTGCCCAGGTGATGAAACAATAGGATCCCCAACCTGACCATTTTTTATGGGTGGTACAAGTCATCAAAATATGGATGATTTATTATTGCTGTATTGCCATTGTATCACGTCTTAAGTTCTGTCACCATTTGTGCTGCTGATATGTCCATCTACCATTCTGGCTGAATTATGACAATTCATCAACCTGAAAATAGCTGGCACTTTAGGCCATTTGGGCCATGTGGGGATGTTTTCCCATATGTGAACCATCATTCCAGTGACGTCACAGTGAGGTCATTATAATTCATTCATATGTATAATATATATATATATATATATATATATTATATATATATATATGTGTGTGTGTGTAATTATGTATCATGCATCCCCTTTTGGTGATAGAAAAGCAGGAATGAACAGAACGTCAAAATCTAGAGGAGACAACCCTGCAAAGGTGGTCTGGGGATGGGGTCCACTGCTGATCACTACCTACGTGTGGCTGGTCAGTCATTAGCCCAGTTCCTTTTTCGGCATTTATGGCCCATTTATATGGAAAATATTGGAAAACAGCACATTTATAGATTTAATTGATGATGATGATGATGATGATGATGATGTAGGTTACTATTGGCTGGCAAGCCACCATGAGGATCAATCACGGACACGAATTGTCGAATAACGTCCACTTCCAGACTTCCAGCAAACATGACCGGAACAACTCGGATTGTTTGATCAAAACCTCGGTTTTAACGTGTCTTATCGCTGTATCAAGTTATACCCCAAGCATGAACAACCATACCATCCCTGTATCAACCCAATGTCTACACCTTATTAATCAACTCAGTGATTCCTGCCTTAACATTATCTCCAGTGATAAGTTGGTTTATAAACCCACAGGACTACTTGGATTTACCTACAGTACAATACAATAAATCCCACTTGATCTACTACTTGTAAAACAAGATAGCTAACTGAGCTAACGAACTGAGGCACCAACTATGGAAAATCATTGAAACTTACCCGTTGTGAAAATCATCGCATACATTTCCCATTTGGAAAAACTTTGCGGGTTTTGTTTTGTACTTGGAAAATCCTGGCAAAAAAAACATGGATTTCTTTCCCACATTTGGAAAAAACAAAAAAACCTGGAAACTAACCACGAAAATCTCAGAAAAAATCCATGGGAGATCTTCCCAAAATCACAGAAAATCAGGAAATCATGGGATTTTCTTCCCCCATGATATCCACCAAAGGGGGCACCTGATTCGTCTCCGTCAGCCGCTGCAGTTTCTTCAGATCCGCCCGGGCCGGGCGATCCTCCCGCTGGGGATATGACAATGAATAGCCTGGATTTATTTGTTCATCTAATTTCATGATACTTCATGTATCTATATATATATATAGTACTGTTTATTGACTTATTTGTTACATGATTAAGTCTGATTGCAGTATATAGCATACCAGTGAAAAGTGCGTTTCTTAATAAACCTAATCCAATATAATATAATGCAATAAAATACTATATAATGCAATGTAATATATGTAATATAACATGTCATAATGAAATAAAATATTCAAGAAAATAAAGTGCAACATCATATAATGCAATACAATAAAGTCTATCATAATACAACATATTATAATTTAATACTATATATAATATAATAAAACATAACACGCTACAGTATAATATAATAAATCATGATACAAGAAAATAAAGTAAACTACATAATATAGTATAGTAAAACAAAAGAAAATAAATATTTTCAGTATAACATAATATAACGTAATATTACGTAATATTATATAATATAACGTAATATAATGAAATATAGTAATGTGTTATTTCATATAACACAATATATAATATAATGCAATACAAAAATAATTCAATATAAAAAAATACTCGTCATATAATTTACTGTATAATATATATAACACAATACAATGCAACACAATACAATGCAATACAATACAATGCAATACAATATACAATATAACATGATAATTTAATAATTTAGTAGTAAAATAAAATATATAATCTATATATATATATACATATGTGTGTGTGTGTGGGGTCCTCCCCCGGCCCAGAACAGTTACAGTACCACGACTTGAAAAATGAGAAAAAACACAAGAAAGTTAGACCCAAAAAGTACCAGAGTATATAGATTGGGGATGACTTTCCAGGACTGCAATCCAAGTGCAAAACACTTTTCGCTCTTTTTCCCGGTTGCACATGAGTCATCCTAGCTCAGTCATATGAATATATTATAGATATGCAAGCGCACTGAAAAATCTAAAAACTGATACCAGGCAACACCATTTTTTGCGGCGCCTGGGCCCCAACTAGGGTTGGAAAAATGGTGGCTGTCGCACCCCATCCTAGCGTCCTGTGCGCCAAAGTCGTCTTTTCCAGCGCCTAAGGCCTCTGCAATCCACTGTCGCAGGGTGGCAGACTGGCGCGCACTGAAGGGCCTAGATGCGACTGGGGTGATCAACTGGGGTGTTGGCAGGTAGCCTCCGGAAAACAGAACAGCCGGCAACTTGAAAATCAGGAAGCATATGGGGAAGTGATCCCATTTTGACGATCTCTACAGATGATGTTCATTGATTTCTCAAGATGGACATGTTCCCAGCCAGCTTAGATTTCCAGCTGGAGTTTTTCCAGCTCACATTCTAAACATAAAAAGAATCCATCATTCCAAACACTGGTCATGTCTTTACGGCCCATTATTGTGGGCTGGGACTCTCAATCATCCGGCCGCATCCAAGGTCACCACTAACCCAGCAAGAATTAGATACCCCAAATATGGAACCGTAAGGAACCTCGAAAGACTTTGCAGTGCGTATTTCTGAAATGACGGGATGAACATACTTAGCAACACCCAAAAAAAGCGCGCGGTAGAGCTTGAACATCTTGAACATTGCAAGGCTTCTCGATTTTTTCTACCCTCTGGTTATTTTTGACATAGCCATGGAAAATGGTCCATTTATAGATGATTTACCTATTAAAAATGGTGATTTTCCATGGCTATGTTAAAAATAACCAGAGGGTATATCCCACTGATGATGTCTCTACTCTGTAGCCCGATTTTTCGCCGCCAGGCCACTGGTTTTGCAAGGTGCCCAGTAGAGCTAAGTAGTCTCCTGGCTTCGAAAATCCACATGACTGGGGCCTTCGAAATATGTCTAGCATCAGTGAAAGGAAGCCATTTCATGTGGGTAAAAATTGTAAAACAATGCCACAACCAGCTATTTGGAAATGGTAACCAGACCATACCACCTAGTTATAGTGATGTTTGAATCCCACCTATTTATGATTATTTTGATGGTGATTTGGGAGGTGGTTTATATTATTGTTTTACCATGTTTTACCCACACCATCCCATCCATTTAGGTTTAGAAACATCAACTGAAGTTGCGGACAAGGTCCGTCCTTGATCTCTCGCATAGAAATGACCTGCCTGGTATTCTTTGCGGATTCGGGTCACCAGCTGAAAGAGTCCTTGGGACTGTGACATTTTTTCATGGCAAAATCTGACGATGTGAAGTACAGCTGTTGTACTGTGAGAAGTTTTGCTGGCAGCTTTTGCCTTGTATTGCCTTGTCATCCTTCAAAAGCCCTTGGATTTTGAACGCAGCTACATGACATCATGGTTGCCTTTATGGTTACAACATGTTACAACATTTCACTATGACATACGATGTCGACATGCCAAGAGCTCGGTGGTGCTTCTGGATTGGTTTCGTCTCAGTTGTCATGATCAGCTCTCAGGAGTGAAGCCGCGAAGCCCGTGTTTCTAAGCCATGGGTTTCTACACTTCCAACATTTACCATGGAACCTGTAAAACTGGTTCCCACTGGGTTGATTTGACTGGCTATGGCCCCACTCTTGGTTTCCGTGTCTACCTCATGGGCGACCAGACTCTATCACCTGAACCAGGCATCGGCTGCTCAGCTGGTGCTTAATCACATCATCCTCTGGCACGTTGAAGATGGCCTCATTCAGCCTCTCTGCTGGGATGCTTCGAGGATTTCTGAGTCCGGACTCTGCATCAAGCTCTGGTCAAACCCTGGCTGGAAAATCCCCTATATACAATATGTATAAATGGAGGTTTGTAGCTGGAAAAATAATCTATAACATTCTATAATCTATCTATGAGTGGTGGATGTTCAATTGCCACGTTTGATTATGATTGTCATGTCATAGCATGTCGGAGTTATCTTCCATTTGAGAATTAAAGATTAAAGTATCTTAAAAAGTATCTTAAAGTGTGGTTTCTTCAGATCAGCCAGTGCCTTTTTTACCCCATGAATCAGCCCTTATTGATTGCCAAGCCGGACAAGCCTTCATAGTTGAATCCTATAGTAACATTTTTAGTGGTGAAATAATCATTCATGGATCCTGGAACCCAAACAACGGTGAATTATATCCCCCATCACCCATCAACTCATACTCTGGGGTAAATTCCCAACAGCAGTGACTGTTGGGTTTCAATCTCTGGGTCTGGGAGTGGTGCACCGTTTTTTCTGCTGGCCCTGAAAACTGGAACGGAACCCTGGAACCTGGAGCCTGCTGTTGGGTTGCAAAGCTGGGTATATCGATCGATCGCGAGAGAGAGGTATATAATATATATATATATATATATATATCATATATATATATGTGTGTGTGTGTTTTATGTATGTATATATATATATATATACGTATACCAATTGTTGTTCCAGTAATCCGCCTAGGGTAAACTAACAGTTCGATGTGGAAAACCCATGGGTTTCCCTGGGAAAATGATCTGATGAAAAATGCTGGGTGGCTTCCACGTCTATGTAAACGTTTACCCTAGGGTAATCAGTAAATTGTGGATTTCTGGATTTTCCATATCCATAAATCCAATTTACTGCCGGGTAGCCTCTGGTAAACTAACATAACTATGGAAAGATCCACCATTTTTAATGGGAAAACTCACTATAAATGGCCATTTTCAATAGCTATGTTAATTTACTGCCGGGTAGCCGACCGCCCGGCAACCCCGCCCAGAGAAAACATCCCCCATCAATATCCCTCATGTCTTTGTTGCCAAATGTCCCCCAAGTGAATCATTTGTTTTGACAAATATCATCCATATCGCGATGTATAGCCAACCTTCGACTTAGACCCTCCATGATTGTTCGAATGAAGCACTATACAGTATAAACCTGTATACTGTATAATCATGTATAAACGTACCCAACACCAAGGTCTACCCAGTCATCCTGTCGCTTCATATTAACTCAGCAAGGGCCTGGTATAGCCTGGTGTACTGGAATAGCATTGAAGTCTTTTCATGACTTGGGGTCCGTGATGGTGCTATTTTTTCTGGATAAACCACAATTTTTATCACTAACCTAAAAATGTAGGCCATCTTCGGATACTGACGTCCTGCTGACGTCGCATTCTGCCACCATCTTTGGTGAAACCCCCAGGGTAAACCCCAACATCGAAACATGGCGAAACGGTACCGTGTTTGATGGCGATGTTTTCTCTAACCAAACGGGTGAAACCACCCCAATTCAAATGCCGTTTTTACGAAGTTCCACGCATCCCCATGATATCCCCATTAAATCCCCATGGCCAAGGTTGAATCGGATTGTTGCCCTCATTATATCACCATAAATTTCACATGGTTAAATTCCCATGATTCTTGGTTTCTAGCTCCATTGTTTCATGACATTTATGGCTGAACTCCCAATTTTGCATGGTGAGACTAGATCCTCATGACCCATCATGACCCCTTGGATCCCTTTCATTCCCATGGGCGCCTCCACAAGTCTTCTCCGGCCAACTGTTTGGCATAGATCAGCTCCTCTACCAACTCCTGTGAGAACGGAAAGCCAGGCTGGAAGCCTGACGGGAAAGCGATGTGAAAAACCCATCGAAAAACTCGTAAAATCATGGAAGAAAAGAAACAGACATGGAACAACCAGTATAGTAGGGATAAGTAGGGAAAAACTCATGGAGAAATGGACGTCATTCTTCACTTCATGGTTCATCATGCAAACTCATGCTTCAAAATCATTCCAGAATGGCCGACCGTTGGCCAAAGGGTGTCTGAATCATTTCGGGGTCAGACTGGCGCTACCCGGAAGCCACCCTGCTTTCAGCTCCTTGGCCATGGCTCAACATCCACGGCTACTGTCACGGCGGGAATGCTTGTGAGCTTGTTCGTCGCCGAGAATGGTTTCTGCTTTTTGTTCATCTGTCCTGAAGCCATTTCTGTCAATATAAGGCCTCTGCAGCCATTTCTCTCAGGTTTTCTGGTTTCGGTCCACCGGGTCATGTGAGTGCTTGACTCTGAAAATATCCTGGGCTGCTAAAGCCTCACCATTGGCACGTTGATTGAGCCAAAGGACACCCAAAATCAGCCGGGCCAGGTGGAAGTCGCTGAGAAAATTGCCGTAAAAGTTTTGCGGCTGTTGGAATTATGTATCTGCTGTCATTCATCTGGGTAAATTCTAACAATTCACTAACCTGAAATAAGGCCATGTTGATCCATATTGGGATACCCTCTGGTTATTTAACATAGCCATGGTATAGATGGCCCATAGAAATAGATGGTTTACCTATTAGAAATGGTGATTTTCCATGGCTATGTTAGTCATAACCAGATGGTAATTCCCCAAAAAAGATTCACCATAATTCCAGTGAGGTCACCACGTGAGTTTGACGCCACGTCACCATTACTTAGAGCAACCCCCAAAAAGACAAATGTAAAATCCGAGTTTAAATTGTGGTAAAACAATACTGGTCAATCCTGTTTGGTGTTGCCACGATGTCCTTTCACCGCAGCGAAGAGTTCGATAATTCTGTTGATCTTGCGGAGCATCTCAACCAAGCAATAACGCGGTCCCAATGGAGTCTGTGGTTTGGGTACGTAGGATGATTGAATGATACGAATATATGGTATAATATGGTATAATATTATATATATACATATTTAATATGCTCCAGTCATGGCTGCTTGGCTGGTTTGTGAGATTCTTTATTTACCATGGGGTAGTTAAAAAAAAACACATTCATCATTCATTGGAGCATGATGGAGAATGATACGAATTTTGGTATGCTTGGCATATCTTGTCATCAATCCACTAACTTATCAAGAAAAAGAGACACGCGGAAATGTCACCAGAATCGGCTTACTATCAGAGTCAGCTAGCTAGCTCAGCAGTGGCGCGTTGCGAGCGTCTCTGGAAGAGTGAAGTGCCTGCAGGTCAGATTGTTCGAGCGAGTTGATTGAAAGCGTCATGTTGGCCCTGGATCATATAATGAACCAATATAAACCACCAGTTTATTCATATGGGAGGTTCCCAAAACAGTGATATTTCATGATATGTCCCTTTGTAAATGGTACCCCCAAGTCGTAAACTAGTTGATGATTCATTCTGGAGTTGATGTCAATTGATATGTGGTATTCAATTGATATTCAACCAAGAAAGATCAGGACAGAACCAGCCAAAGATGAGGACCTTCATGGGATGAAGCCCGTTTCAATTGCCATGAAAACATGGCGAAACTCGTTCTCTAAACCAATTGGGTGGAATGGGGTTCCAAATTTTGAGACAACCACATGCTGATTCACAGGGAACATCTATGTCAATCTTATTTGTCCGTGTGCCTTTCCCAATCATCGCAACAACAGGCACACCCTGGTTTGGCATTGGATCTATTCATCGGTTGGTCATAATTACTTGGGTCATTGGGAAGCTGGATCACATTTATTCTATCACAAAAGGACACCAAACGGTTCAAAATGATGCGCAGGTTGTTTGCCAACATGTGTGATCTGGAAGGAAACGTGCGATTAGTGAGAGAACTGATACAGGATGGTGGTTCTACAAAGGCATATCAACAATATTGTTGATTCTAGACCAACACACATGAAATGTCGGGTCTAGTTCAAGGCATCAAAAGAAACGATGCCTTTCGGTGATTTCAAAGCTCAGTGTCGAGTCTTTCTTGGTTTGGAAAAAAACACGAGCCACGAGAAATACCCTCTGGTAAACTAACATAGCTATGGAAAATCACCATTTTTAATGGGAAAATCCACTATAACTGGCAATTTTCCATAGTTATGTAAACGTTTACCAGAGGGTAATGACTATAATTAATTATGTTCCCATGGAATGGCTCCTGGCCACGATCCCCGATGGGAATCTCTGCAGCGCCTTCCACCCCCAGGGCCTTTTTGGTAACCAATTTAAACACCGAAAAAATCATGGAACCTTTTACGGCTGCTAATCATGGCTCATCTTGTATGCCCTTCACAGAAAGGTCAACCTTATGTCTGCATTTTATATTTTTTGTCCCCTTTTTTGAATTGTGGTATCATGTGGCCTCCCAACCAAGGTTCCAGCAACGGTTAAGTTGGGGGTCACCCAGATCATAGGCTTCTGCGCGAAGCATGGCCGGTCTCGCTGTGTGCGGTTGTCTAATTCCCTCCTGTTGCCAATGCAGGCCACACTTTTGGCCATGGTTCACACTGCAACAGGCACTGTAAACTGTACAAACATTGAAGTTGAGTGGTTTCTTTCCATGCCAAAAGCATGGCACCAGCCAAACAAAACGCATGATTCATATCATTCGAAGAAAACACTGTGCATTAAACAAAAACGAAATCATTGTAGAAACCACCCCCGTGAGCTTGACAAAAGGCATGCTCTTGGTGTTGAAGCTCGTTTCAGCTTCAAACCCTAAAGGCTGGGGCACACATGCTCTACAGTTGCGGGAGGCCCACAAAACGGCTGCGCGAACGAAGCTTTGCGCGCAACTCGTCGCCTCCTCACCTGACAGTGTTGGAGAGACTTGGAATTGAGATGAATTGAGGATTTGATCGTTCGTCTACAAGTTGATCTTCACATATCCTCACCGTGATTGCAAATATCAGGCATCGACCTATACATACTCATGGCAGATCCATGCAGATCTCAGTGTGTTTGCCAGTCAACTTGAAACGACCTAGACATGCAAAGAACGAACAAGTCAAAGCCATCAACTGATCCCCTGGGATCCCCTGGGATTCCCTGGGCCTGTAGTGCTCCCAACGCCCTTCTTGCACTTCGACATACTTCGACCATCCGTCATCCTCTGATGGTGATGTTTCTTGGAAACTTGGGGTGCCAAACATGATTCTCTGATTATCTGTTTTAGTAGCGAAAGCCTCAAGATGCCTCAAGTCCACGGTTCTTTGAGCTCAAGAAGACTGCTAAGAGCTCAGTTTCAACGAACTTCATTGAACTGATGTTACTCTTCCGGCCCATTTCCTGCCACTTCAGATCAGCTTTTGCCACTGACATTGTGAAAATATGTGAAAATCCACAAGTGAAACCCATCAAATCCGCACCCCCTCTTCCCATGGGCCGAAAGGACTGGGCTCCCGGGCTCAGAGCTCATCCTTGCTCGTGCCCTTCGTGCGGCTCAGGAGGGATCCATCTTGAAGCATCGTAGTACCACGGAAGCGCTTCCAGGTTCCTGCCAGGTCACCCGAGTCACCCCATGTGTTTCAATGACTGGGCTCAATGATGGAATGTACCGGAATTAAAAATAGTATCACGCACACACACACACACATATATATATATAAGATTATATATGCGCATCACTATGGCGAATATGTCACGAATCATCTATCCTGGGGGCCTCTTTTTGTGCACCACCCGGCGCAGTCTAGTAGGACAATATGTCCACATCAATGAAGACTGGTGAGAGGTTTCGCACTTTCGCACATCCCAAAATCCTGCATCAACCACTATCACAGGGATATAGGACCAAAACAATCAAAACATACCAAAACAATGGAATCATGTTGAAACCATCAACTTGACCCAGCAAATCAGCCCAGGCACGTGGCTTCAAGCCAGGCATTTCCATCAGAGCTGCTGTGTTTTCAGCGGGACGGCACTGGGAGTACCACTCGCTCTCCTTAGGAAAGTTAGAGGCTGGGTGGTTGCAGAACTGGGTAGATCTTCCGGATGAATGTTTAATATCATTTAATATCTGCTGGGGCTGCGCTTGAAGGACTGAAAATAAGCACCTCATGACAGAGGTGACATGTTAAACCATGTTTTTTGGTCAAACTTTGGTACCTAAAACTGGATCATATCCCATCGCTCCCAAGAATGCATTCCCTATATGCGGCCAAGTATGGGGTCGCAAAATGAGAATCCATCACTCGACACGGGTTCCTGAAGGGTTTTCATGACTACAAGTAGGGTGGAGATAGGACTCTTCGGCTACAATGTTGACGCATGAATACCCATGGCCCATGGCCATACTGTAATTATATAAAAACCAGCTGAAACAGCAGCACAAGGACCAGAACCAGCCTTTTTGGACTCACTGCTTACAAAAAAAAAATAGTTTAGGTATGGTTTAGGTTTAGGGGAGGAGGTAGCCATGGCTTCCTCACAGCCCGTGAAAAGCACATGTGGTCTGTGCGGGGGCGTGCAGGGAGGAGGTGGTGGCACGGCTTGCAAACAATATAGAATCAAAGCACAACAACCCGCTTTGATTCGAACGCCCAAAGAAACCCGACTCAAAAACAGCAGCCTGACCGGCTTTAATCTGTAATCCGTCGAAACACAGCAATGGGAAGCGTGGCAATCCTTATTTCTGGCTACGGTTTGAGGATTGTGTTTGCTGAGGTCAGATTTATGCAATTTGCATCCATTTGCAGCTCCATGTTAGGCGGATGAGAATACAATCATTGGGATGACTTAAGGAAACATGCAGGAAAACCATGGAAAACCATGGAAAACCATGGAAAACCATGGAAAACCATGGAAAACCATGGAAAACCATGGAAAACCATGGAAAACCATGGAAAACCATGGAAAACCTGTGTTGTTCCCTTCAAAGAGGCAGATATGGCCGATAGACCTTGTAAGATGTCCCTGCTAGCAACCCGCAAATAGAATCAAATAGATTGATTTCACTAAAATCCAGTTCTAAAGTGGTGATAAAGTCATATATTTTAAAGTGGTGATAAAGTCATATATATATATATATAATATATATATATATATATAATATATATATATATATATATAATATATATATTATATATATAATATAATATATATATATATAATATATATAATATATATATTATATAATATATATATATATGTAATATATATAATATATTATATATAATATATGCAAAAGTCAACATGTCTAAGCGGTTCCTGCGAATCTTTCTATGGCTTGCCCAGTCCCACTCTTCAGCTCAATCGCTGGGATGCAGCTGTAGCCCTCCTCACAGCAGTTGGGACCATCCCAGTTGCGACCACCACAGGCGCCCCAGGCCTGGCTACCTGGCCACAGACCATGGGACCATGGCCGCCCATGACGACAGGGGAAATCAACAGCCGATGGTTTTCTATGAGAACTCCAAAGTGCTGAGATTTTTTCGAGAAATTTTCGAGAAATTTTGATTTCCAAATTCACAGCTAGTGGCAATGGAGAATTCACCATGACTACAGATGCCTCATAGCTGTACTGATTTTGGGGATCCCATCTCAATCCTTGTGAGGATTGTGCGGTGGAGATCACATTCCATTCAAATCCTGGAGTAGGTTTCACATTCCGCCATCCCAAATCAGTAAACACACAGAAATAAACTTTAATAAAGTTCATACTGAAGAATACTGAAGATGCACCACATCACAGCGGCGAAACTTGTTGGCCAAGATGCATGTCAGGCCCTCCCTACTTGTGGTGGTGGATGGAGCCTGCAGTGGTCCCATGGCAGGGGCATAGCTCTAAGAATCACCGGAATCCCTTTTTGTCCCTCTCATTCATCGTTTTCCGTGGGTAAAACACATCGTTTTCTGTGGGTAAAACAATGCCACAAAACAACCCCCCAGTCATCACCATGTTTATAGGATCCATTTACCATTCCCAAATTCGTGGTTGATCCCACATTACATGTTGACCCTCCAGTGGACCATGCCACCGTTGTCGCCAAATGGCACTATATCGCAGGCACCAAAAGCCACTGAGACTCCGCGACGCTTCGATGCCTTGAGGACGCGTCCACACCTCACGTTGCACACGTCATTTTGACCTCCCAAAAACCATCCGAAAAACCGCCAGAAAAACACCGTGTTCACAGCGGGTTTCCCACACTCCGCGGCCTCGCATCTGGATCCTTTGAACTCAATGCCCACGCAGCCCTCCTGAGGGCTTTGAGGTCCAACTTTAGGAGTGGTAAGAATGCTTGTTGTTGGCTGTTTTTGGTGTCATGACATCAATAGCAACCCCAGGCAGATAGAAAAGTCACATGCAAATAAAATTGTTGTAAAACGATGTAAAATGACTCTTCTATATACTTTTCCATCTTTTGTTGGATAACTACACATGTAATCCTTTGCAGAAATCAAATTGGCACTTGGTTGGTTGGCCGCTCTTCTGATGCCCGTTGTTTGAGAACAAGACTTTAGGAACTTGTAGTTCAAAGTTCAAAGCAAAATATTGGGTATCTTCAAATGAGTATATGGTAAGGTAAAACATTCGGACACGCAATCCTTGGATAGTTATCTCAACTTCTTCATTCTTGTTGAAACAAAGCGAGCACTGGCGCTTTGTTGGATCATTTTTCGGATTCCTATGATTTGATCCTTGGCTAAACCCTGCCGGGCTACAGTGCTTGCACATTGAGCCTTGCACAGTTGCAAAGTTCCAATCCCCTGAAGCACCGTGTAGTACTCGGGCTTGTTGTCGTTGGGATTCGCCCCTCGACAAACACGATTCTCACCTGGGGGCCCCAGGAAAAGTGCGCTGCTTGTGACATACATTCGAGCATGAAAAAACATGGCTTCGATTTTGGATGAGGATTGATCATGTTTAATATGTTTTACCCTCTGGTAAACTAACATAACTATTGAAAATGGCCATTTATAATGAGTTTTCCCATTACAAATGGTGATTTTCCATAGCTATGTTAGTTTACCAGAGGGTATATGATAGGAAGGCTCAGCCAAGAATACAGTACAACATTCTGAGAAAGAAATGAAAGCTGTTTCGGAATGATCTAATCTTGCACCCTCGCTTCTCCCGTCTGGCTACGTCAGCTTGCCAACCTGAATAAGTCATCAAGCTGAAATACAGTACGTGGTTGCTCTTACTCATCATCTCATCAGATGCCATGGATGTCGATAAAATCTGTCACACACTCAGCACTCACACAAATATCTTCGAGAAAAAAATGTATATGGTATCACAATTTCGGATATGGATAAATCATGATAATTCCTCATGAGTTCGATACTTCTCGGCCCTGCCTGATATTAGATTCAATATAATATATATATATATATATATATATGTGTGTGATTGTGTGTGTGTGCGTGTATTTATTTATTTAGATTTATATACATATATATTCCATGAGTGGGATTCCTTAAATGCACATATGAATGGCTCACCGAAAGAAAGTGCCAGCTTCGAGTCACCACCATCCACTGGCTCAAAGCTGCCAGGCACAGCGGGGCTTGTGGTTGTTGTGGGCTCGGCACCGTAGCGCAGACAGGTGAAGCCTTGATGAAAATCGAAGGGAACTGGCACGTATTGATAGCCCCGTTCGATAGCGTTCAGTTGAGATATGGCTATGGCTGAATTCTATGGTTTATGGTAGATAAATGTAGATAAGTATACTGTATCAGTATACTATTCATGGTGTTTGTAAATCAACTTATAACTGGTGGGGCACTATCCTGTATGGGCAGCCCCCAAAGAATTCAACAGTGTTCCAAGATGTTCCAAGTATCTTCATGTTCCCTAGATCCTATTGCTATGACTAGGTTCATCAATTCGTCAAAGGTGTTCCATCACTTAATAATGTGACCGTTGAAGGGATTCAGTGACATCCGAGAAAAAAACCGCTGATCAAACTTCTTAAGGGGGAAGTGGTTAGTGTCCAGAATCTCCGTGGTTTCTGTAAATTAAATGATTTTAAGCACGTTCCCTCTATGTCCCTGCAACCAATCCAATTTTCATGACAATCGTTTCTGCAACTCTTAGAAATATGATGTATGAAATGGAGCTTTCAGAAGCCGACCACTGCCATCCTAAATATATTTCAATGGGGCTGTCCTAAGCCATGGGGGTACCCCCAAATAAATCATCTATTTTCCATGAAACCATCCAGCTATTGGGGTACCCCCATTTATCTGGGTAAATATGATAAATTCTAATATTTCACTAACCTGAATCTTGCGGCCATTTGCAAAATGATTCCTCTTATTATTGGGCCCATAATTCCAGGTTTCGGTCGCGACGTGAGGTCGTGATCAATTTTACCCAGAAAATATATGGAGGTTTCCGGCAAAATGGGGGTACCATGGGGTTATCATCCCATTTTGGTCGGATTTTCCATGAAATAAACCATCCATTTACCCTCTGGTAAACGTTTACCAGAAAAACCCAAGGAAAATCACCATGCATTTTTCATATCATGGGAAAACTCACTATATATATATATATATATTTCTATGGCCATGGCTGAAAAATGTCGCCCTTTCGGTTCGTCATAACCAGAGGGACACCTCCAAACCTCATCCAGGGGGCCGGTCAGGGGGATGGACGTTCCGATCCCTGCAGGCCGGGTCCAGACCTCGCAGCGACCCCTGGAATACTCGATGCCCACGCAGGGAGGAGCTGACGACTGGAGACCTGGGCGGGTCCAAATCGATGGTTTATGGTAGATATAACTATAGTTAGCCTCTGGTTATGTCAACATAGCTATTGAAAATGGCCATTTATAGTGGATTTACCATGATTTACCCACTGAAAATGGTGATTTTCCATGGCTATGTTAGTTTACCAGAGGGTAATGGATGTCAATGGATGAACTTTAATCGATCATTACCGGAATGGATTGGTTTAAGGGAAAGTTTTAACCGGAAACCCCCCATCAAATGATGGGAAAATCGATGCTTTCCTGTTTAGATTTTCCGACCAATCCATTGAAATAATTCACAATACATCGAATCATCCCTTTGGGAGTTCAGCCCGTAAACATCCCCCAGAAACGATGGTGTAGCAAACCATGGTGTAGGCCCAGTGTAGGCCATGAAACCTTGTATTTGTTTGACCATAGAATGGGGTGTTTTTATTTGTGAAGGGAGATGAGATTTTGATGGTGCCAACATCTGTTTATATCTGTTTCACAATGATGTTCGCCAGGTTACAAAAAAGTCGCCTCAAATGGGGATGTTGATATACCCCTTTTAGATCGAGGATTCATCGGCAAAACCCAGGATTTCATCAAGCCGGGAGATGGACCTGGAACGCTGCCAGGAGGCATTTTTCCTTACACTCTTCCAACGAGCTGATGCCATTCAACACCTGATGGGAAACTGCCACTTCACCCTAAAGCCCTGGGGTTGCAAATGGCTATGACTCACGTGGGGGTCGAAAAGAACAAAATGGTTACGATATGTTACGATAACTTCCCAAAAATATCACAAAGTACTATCATATACTATCATACACTATGTGGATTCATGTGGTTTGGGAAACTTTTTTTTGTAACTCCATGACTCCCCATTTTTTGCGGGGAATTAAAAAAGTTGGGTTTGTCTGGACATGTCTGGTATACCACCCAACTGCAGGGGGTCATCGCCAATTTCTCCACTAAATTTGGTTTTAACTCATCCAAGAAAGATAGAAGAATATTCACTGGTTGGTGGCTTCAACCATCTTGAAAAATATGAAAGTCAGTTGGGAAGGATGACATCCCATATATTAATATATATTATGGAAAATAAAAGCCATGTTTGAAACCACCAACCAGAATTATTCAGATATGGGTGTGTCTGAAAATAGTGTACCCCTAAACCCAATGGTTAATGATCATTATCCCTATTAAATGGCTATTTCATTGGGAATATACCCTATTTTCAGACAAACCCATATGGATTATATGGATGTTTATATGGATATAATCATCATTAACCACCATTAACCACCATTAACCATCATTAACCATCGTTAACCATCATTAACGATGGATATAACATGAGATAACCATGGTTCCTAATCGCTCCGGCCATGGGCACCGTGAAATACGTGGCCAAGTTATCTCCAGCATGCGCTCCCCGGCATGCGCGGCCCACACCGCCATCCACGGGACGAAACCTATAGGACCATCAATGGCAGCAATGGAGATGTGGAAAAGATCGGAAAAATGGTGGGTTTAATGGGATTTAACCAACAAAAATGGTGATTTTAATTGGATATACCCTCTGGTAAACTAACATAGCTATTGAAAATTGCCATAGAAATAGTGAGTTTTCCCATTAAAAATGGTGGATCTTTCCATAGCTATGTTAAATTACCAGAAGGTAGTTGCCACAGTTCCTGATCTTTCAATATCTGTCTCGCGTTTTGGACGAAGTCCTGAACAATGGGTTTTCCGAGGTTTTCAGACATGTCAATTTTGTCCACGTGTGAATGGATCGAAGATGCCACTCTGGATGGACCCATTTCAGTTCAAGACACTCATCATCAGTAATGATGGTGGTAGTGGCCGTTGTGCTGCTTGTTTCCGCCTTAGTCACTTGCAACTACCACTTCAGAAAGTCTATCCCAGACATGGACATGTCATGCCATGTCTGCCACACAAAACCTGCATCCGGACCAGGGCAAAGTCGTCACTATCGGGCGATCGAAAGCTCTGAGATCAGCTCAACCCAAGACACAGTAGACGTTGTTGACATTGTGGACGTGGATACTGTTGACCCCCCGGGTAAAATAGCTATATCGGCACAGTTCCAGAATTCTTCGCCAAACTTGTCACGATTGCAGCAGCTGTTTTCCTTTGGATTCTGCAGGGTAGGACAGTCTGGAGGAGGTCCGTTTGGGAAAAGGGATTGGGCTTACCAGCTATCCTCATTCCAAAACACCACGACCAACCAACATGATCCAAAAATCGATGTTGTTGGTACCACTTGTTTTTCTATCACCCCAACATTTCAAGACTTTCGTGCTACATCTTTTACCATATGATTCTTTTGCAACAACCATCAGTCACCAAGATCTTCCTGACTCTGATTGTAGCTCCACGTGGGAAACTCTAATTATTGTAGCTCCCTGGCTCCCCATTTTCTCCCCATTTTCTCCCCATTTTTTGGGATCATTGGGATCATACAACTTGGTGTCTCACCTGGAGTGTCTGGAATATTCCACTTGGTGCCTAAAATTGCTACCCCCTAAGTTCAGTATGTCCAGTGGTTTATCACTCATTGGGTTGGTTTAAGGGAAAATCTACAGGAAACCATGGTTTTTACATGTTTTTACCATCAAATATAGGGCTTTCCTGTAAATTTTCCCATCATCCAATTCTATGAATCACCACTTTCTCCGAAAATTTTCCCTGGCTGATGGTACCCCAAGCATCGCATGTGGCCCAGCTCGCCAGGATCTGCGGCTGCCAAGCGCTAGCATCCCAGCCCATAGAGGCGATACCTCCAGCGGTTGACTTGTTTCGGTCGCATGACCTCCATTGGAACCCCCCAAAAAGGATATATGATATCTGGTTGGTGGTTGACCTATGTTGACCTACCCCTCTGAAAAATATGACTTCGTCAGTTGGGATTATGATTTCTTCCCAATATATGGGAAAATAAAAAATGTTCCAAATAAAATTCATGTTCCAAACCACCAACCAGGGATATATGATATATATATATAGTACGTAAAATGTCAGTAACAAGTTAGTGAATCATGATAGATCCAAGCTGTTCCTATCTTGCTGGGGCCTTAGCCTAACAAACGCCTAACCGATCGACCAAAGGTTAGGAGAACTCCATCTGAGTTGTGTTTTTTTTTCTGATGTAGGGTGTTATCATTTTATAGGTATCTACGCGAGGCTTACATTTCGCGTACGCGCGCACAATTTCAGCCTACGCGGAAGCTTGGGTGGGGATAGGTTGCCTACGCAGGC
>Ga0126342_10008478_pt1 | contig 18428 bp, 16 predicted proteins | sample Cyp1metagenome_FD_92528 | JGI IMG/M metagenome (GOLD analysis project Ga0126342, IMG submission 92528) | Coral microbial communities from Lord Howe Island, Old Settlement Bay, Australia - Cyphastrea 1 metagenome | ecosystem: Host-associated > Invertebrates > Cnidaria > Coral ...
CCCACCGGTCAAATAATGTATTTAGGGGGGGTCCTGGGGAATCAAATTCTTGGAGAACGGTAAATGTATTTTTTTTCCCCAACCTCTCCCCCCCTAAAATACATTTTTAGGGGTGGGTGATGTGCTGATTCTTCCACTACAACGACATCTTCATCTATGGCATCTCCGGGGGAGACAAAGACTGGTGGAGATGGAGATGACAATGGAAAAGGCTCTAGTGATGGAGGAACTGGTGGTGATCAAATCCCCAAAGCTGGATCCAAAGGTGGCACTGAAGACCTCTTGCATGAGGCCACCCAGCTTTTGAAGTCACTCAGACTTCAGCCCAAGATCAGCGTGATGCAGTTGGCTGGTCTGGATCAAACTGAGGACAACTGGGTGCTGATCGATTCAGGTGCCACTCATGCACTTCGTCCTGCACGTGACCAAGATGAATGGAAAAATGCAGAGCGAACAGTGGTGCAGCTGGCGAATGGTGCAACGGAGGCATTTCGCCTGAAAAAGGGTACTCGTATCCTGCTGGGGCATCCAACTGGTTCTACTTCAAGGATCATCCCAATGGGTGGCATCACAGAGCTTGACTTCACGATGACTTGGTCTGGTGATAGATGCAGTTTGAAAGATGATGAAGGCCGTCAACTGGAAGTACAAATCCACAACGGCTGCCCAATGATCAGCTTGGAGGATGGCAGACGCATCCTGGAGTGGCTTGAGCACTATCAGGTCCATCAACGGCGAAAGCTGGCAATGGTCAAAACTATGATGGCCGATGACTCGTTGGTGGACAAGAGCAAGCTGAATTTGGAGCTGGCATTGACTTTCAAGCTGAGGCAACTTTTTCCACAGCTACCAGATCAACTCATGATGCGACTGGTGTCATATCTGGAGATGGTTCGGGCGGAGGATTTTGAGTCGAGATTGCCCTGGAACAGAAGGAAGAGGAGAAGGTTGAAAAGGGCAAAGCATGTGATTCTTCATGTTTTCTCTGGCCCTGGTGAATCCTTTTGGCATCGGAAGCTCTCAACAGCGACAACTGAAGTTTTGTGTGTTGATACAACTGGCACAACTCCAGCATCTTTGTTGGACAAGAATGTGTACGGCTACCTGCTGTCCTTGTGCGCCACTGGAAAGGTCAGATCCATCATTGGCGGTCCTCCTTGCCGAACTGTGTCATCGCTCCGCTACCAAGATGATGGTGGTCCTGGAGTTCTTCGCACTGATGCTCATCCATATGGACTTCCTACGTTGCAGCCTGCTGACATGGAGCTTGTGCTCAATGACTTGCCCTTGATGATGAGGTTTTGGTCGCTGATGGTCATGGCTGAGGAAGTGAGAGACCCAGTGCAGCCAGAGACACAGTTCATGATGGAACAACCTGAAGATCCTGCGCACTATAGAAGTGAGGGCGATGTGGCTGCTCATGGATACTTCTCAGTGTATCGCACTACGGAGTGGCAGCAGTTTGCGGCCAAGTACAACATGATGGAGATCAACTTCGACCAGTTTCCAATGGGCCATCCAAAAAGGAAGCCGACCACCTTGGGCACCAACGATCATGCCTTTGCTGAACTTGATGGAATCCGTGGTGGTCCAAAAAAACAAGCTGAGTCAAACGCCAGGTTCAAAGCCTTGCCTGTACAACAAAGATGTGATGTGATCAATCAAAAACTTGGTCGGCATGGGCTCCTGGTTTGAAAGAAGCGACTGTGGTGGCTATCCAGCGTCAGGTGCCAAGAGCTGAAGGGGATCTTTCTCCACTGCAATCTCAACCCCCAAGCTTAGCCGGTGGCACACCTGGGTGTGAACTTGATTCAACACAACCACGAGCACTCAGGTCACTGTCACAGCTTGCACTTGATGCCTGGAAGACCCATTTTCTATGTGATCATCTTCCTGCGAGAAGAGATTGTGTTCATTGTGTGCGGTCACAGAGCAGGGGAAAGCAACATCGTCGTGTCAGCCATCCTGAGGCATACACGCTCTCTGTGGATATGTCTGGAAAGTTGACTCCAGGACATGACCAAGGCAACCAGAGATGTCGCTACATGATGGTCGCCTGCTACACGTTCCCAGTGACAAGGGATGGAGCTCCTTTGGTTCAGCCACCTGGTGATGGGCGTGGTCCTGAACAAGATCAACCTCTTCCACCTCTTGGAGCTGATGATGAGATCTTGGCTGACGATGATGGCGATGATGTTCCAGTTCCTGAAGACCCTGCGGATGTCGCTGATCCTGATGATCCTCTTCAAGAACAAGATCTTCCCTCTGCAGCGGCCGATGGACCAGTTCATGAATCGATGAGAACGGCCTATGATGTGTGGCACAAACTTGTGGACGAGGCAAAGAATGTGGCTGTCAAGAACGTCACCTTTGTAGAAGTGTTGCCCTCCAGATCTGTCCAAGATGTACTACCAGCTCTCGCGAGAGTTCATGCTCGGCTTCATGCCCTTGGACTTCCTTTGATGCGCATCCATTGCGACCGGGCGAGAGAACTGACATCAGCGCCCATTAGACGCTGGACTTTGGACAGAGGGATTGTGACCACACTTACAACGGGCTCATCTTTCAAGTCCAACGGACGAGTGGAGGCGGAGGTGGGTGCCACAAAAAGGGCTGTGAGAACAATCATCTCAGCTGGGCTTTGTGCACTTGAGCACTGGCCGTTGTGCGCTAGGCACATCGGTGAAAGACGTTTGCGATGCCAACTACAACGTCTTGGATGGCCAGCAGCTCCGATGTTGCAGTTTGGGAGCAAAGCTTTTGCGCTTCGCAAGTCCTGGCAAGAGAGGTACACGCAATGGCGTGACGCAAGAGAGGAAGTGGTCATCATGGGCCCAGACAAGTTCTCCTCTCTGACAACTACCAGCTACTATGTCAGGTCCATCAAGACTGGAAGGTTCTTCTATACGGATGATGTTGTTCAACCTCCTGCGGAAGCCCCGCATTCTCTTCAACAAGATCATGCTGACATCTACTTGGAAGAACGGGGGGAGTCAGCATCAGCACCACCATGGCCGGAAGTCCCAAACCGCAGATTGCGGGGCAAGACAACAGTGCCAGCAATACGATCGCTGTTTCACAGCGAGGGGGGGGCATCGGTGTTTGTCCCAATGGAAGTTCAACATCTACGGCATCCACAACAAGGACCTGCGGTTTTTCAGTTTGCGGTTCCTGAAAAGTTGCAACATTTCTTTGACCTGGAAGAGGTGGATGGAAGCGACGAAGAAAGCTGGTCTCTGAGCACTGACCCTGAAAATACATCAGCTGAGTCCGCGGCAACAACACCAAGTTGTCAGTCGGATGTGGATTATGGAGGAGGGGATGTGGAAGAGGCGCCAAACAACCGGTGCGGTGGCTCATGCCCGGTGGCCTCACACATGACGGGTCAAGATGCTTTGAGGACCATCCACCAGAATGTCGCTGACTACATCGACCAGGAGATGTCAAAGTTGGATGCAACTTCAGGGGAACAAGCTCTATGGTTGCCTGTGGTTTCAGAAGCTATGGAGGTCAAAGCAACGTTGGAGAAACAGCTGAAACGCATCCAATGTGATGAAGAACAAGATGCAGCACAACATCTTGAACAAGAATTTCTGGTCACAAAGACCATTGGCAATGCTGAAGTTTGGGCCAATTTGCGGGATTGGGAGGAGTCCATCAATAAGAAGGAATATGAGCAACTTGTTCTGCAGAAAAAGGCCGTGAGACAGATCACAAAGGACCAGTTGCAAAAGATGGCATCACAAAAGGGATTGCCAATAGAACTCCTACCAGCAAAGATGGTCCACACTCGGAAAGCCAACACCGGAGCTTACAGAAGTCGGGCTGTGGTTTGTGGCAACTACGCCGGTCCTGATGAATCTGAACATTATGCAGGTGGAGCTGATGGCAATCAAATCAGGACAGCCCTTCGACTTGGAGCTCTGAACTCTTGGGTGGTGGCTGGAACAGATATCAGAACAGCCTTCTTGAATGCTCCTCGTCGTGACGAAACACGCCTTCTTGCAATGGAAATTCCTGTGGTGTTTCGGGAGTTGGGGCTAGCTGGAACTGACCATGCCTGGCTGATTGACAAAGCCTTGTACGGCCTTACAACATCTCCTCGCGATTGGGGCCTTCATCGGGACGAAACAATCCCGAAGATCACCTGGAAACGACCACGAAATGGCAAGGTTGTCAAGGGCTCTTTTGTGAAACTCCTGACGAGCATGTTTGGAGAGTTGAGGAGGTGGATTGTGAAACTGGTGAAATAGCCGAGCCTGGTCAGGTTTGATGCTGGTCTACGTCGATGATCTGCTTTTGATAGCTGAAGATGGTGTGATTGATGCTGCCACCAAGGCCATTGCGGAGGTGTGGGCGATCTCAGATGTGGAGAAAGCGAGGGAGAAATCGGCGATCAAGTACTGTGGCTTCGAGATTGAGGTTGCGGAGAAGGGCAATGGGTATGTGATCTCCCAGCGCAACTACGAGCAGGAGATGATCCAAAGGTTCAACATAGACCAATCCCTGCAGTATCCGAGCTACAAGATCGCTGAAGGTGATGAAGACCCCGAGGGCCCAATCACACCATCCGACATCAAGATGGCTCAATCAATGGCTGGTGCGCTGCTTTGGCTCACCACGCGCACTCGTCCTGACATAGCTGTGGCGGTGGCATCGGCGTGCAGATTGGCAACAAAATGTCCAATCAAGTCCATCGAAATCTCAACGGTGGTGATGCAGTACGTCCGTGGACATCCTGGCGGTTTACATTATCCACGTGGGGTGCCTGAAGAAACTTGGGGTATGAGAAACCAGTTGAAGGTGGAGAGACATGGCAAGCTGCTAGAGATCTTTTCAGATATCTCTTTTGGTGCAGGCTCACGTCATCGAAGTCTTCAAGGACTTGCGGCATTCTATGCTGGGGCCATTGTGGCATGGCAATCTTCACAACAACCTTTTGTCACTTACAGCACTGCAGAATCGGAGCTGGTGGCCTATTGTGAGGCATTGAATGCTGGCCGTTCAATGGAGGCTATGATCTGTGCAATGATCAAAGAGCCGTTGGGCCAGAACACAATAGAGCGGGTGATCTATGGCGACAATGCTGCAGCGATTGCCATGGCACAAGGAACTGGAACTTCAAGTTGGCGCACCCGACATCTTCGAGTACGTTCCTCATTTTTGACGGAAGCCATCGATGGCACTGCTCCAGGTGGACTATGGAAGCTCTTGCATTTGCGTGGCACGGAGCTGGTGGCGGATGGACTGACGAAACCTTTGGCAGGGCAGTCATTTTTCAGGTTTTTGCAAGATCTGGGAATGAGAGGAAGCGACAATTCAACTGAGCTTCCTGCAGCTGAAGCTGAGGCACATGCTGGTGGTGGAAGTCAGGCGGCGATACGAGCTCTGATCGCTGGCAGTCTTTTGGTGTCTCAAGCGAAGGGCTCTGACCTTGACGAGGTTGAGAATGAGGCCACGGATTGGGTCTTCACAGCGGGGACCATTTTGATGATCCTTGGGGCGATCTACTCTGGGCAGATCCTTTTTGAAACGTCAAAGTGTTGCCTGAAGAGATTGCGCCGCCTCGCAGAAGATGAAAATCAAGATGATGGAGTAGCGCGATCAAGGAAGACGTCTTCACGATCGGGCTCCGCAACCAATGATGACACGACAAGTATGTCTTCAAGCTCGGGCTCAGTGTCCAGTGCAGGCGCCATGAGATTGAGATCCTCTACACAGTCGGGCTCCGCGACCAGAGCTGGTGCTATGAGTCAAGCATCGTCTTCACGATCGGGCCTTAGCATTGATGGTAGCTCTTCTGGTGGCGGTATGAGATCTACTTCAAAAGGTATGACAAGACAATCGGGCTGTAGCAGCGCTTCTGGTGACCCTGCTATTTCAAGCGGGAGCACGACACGATCGGGCATCAGCAGTGCACATGTAGCGGGAAATCCTGCCACGTTGGTTGACAATGTAGTTCCTGTGGAGAGCGAAAGGGATGCTCTCAGTAGCAGTAGCATAGGCAAGGTCAACTGCAACAAAGGTCCAAAGGGATCTTTGAACCCATGGAATGATTTTCAGCACGAACACAGAGGAAAAGGGTTATCCTCAACGGCATTGTCGAAGATGTACAAAGGCCGGAAGGAAACCCTGTAGCAAGCACGTGATGTGCGCCTTTTGAAATGCCTTGAGCCTCTACAAAGCACAATAGGTGCATAAGAATCCTGATTCACCGACCGGTGAAGGGGGAGTCTGAAAGGGCATGGCATCACAACATTACTCTGAGGCATTTTTGGCTGAAAATAACGCGTGGGTTCCCTTGTTTACAAGCCTGGAAAACCCAATGGGTTTCCGGGTGAAGATTTTCCCGTAAACCAAGGATTGGCACTGCGCATGGTGAACTCATTTTTTCACCATTTTTTAGTGGAGTTCATGGTATGGTTATGTTATGTCGGAATTCTGCAGGGTATGCACCAAAAAAATGATGGGCATCTGGTGAAAATTAGGAACATTTGAAGCCTTCGGGTATTGGTCCAGCCTCAGGGTCAAAGAGGTCGGGAGGAGGAGGTTCTTTTGATTCTTTCTTCTCCTTGCTCCTCTTTTCCAGCAAACCTGCAGTGTCAGCGTTGCAAACCATCTTGGAGCCCCTCCTTCTTGGATATGCATCCCAGTTCATAAGCGGTTTATAAGCCCCATGCTAGCCCTAACCAATTTTTCTTGGGGTCTAATGGACATTCCAAACATAATGGCTAGGCCCTAGTAGGCATCCCCGAATTTTCCAAGGCCGATGACGAAAACACATGGTACATGGTCACCATGGCCATCCCATTATCACGAATGGGGGGGATGACCATCAGCCCTTTACATGTGTCACTGTGTCACCAGTATTTTGATTTCAGCCATACATCCCATGATATTCCATCATCATATCCCGTGAAATCACCATTTCCAATGGTTGAACACATCCAACAAATCTCAAAATGACAGTAGCATCCTTTTTTTCCCAGCTATACCCCCTGCCAATCGAACATGGCAATACAAAATCCACCATTGATAGTTGATTTTACCATTAAAACCTTTATTTAGTTCCAACATTTCCCTATGTTTCCCGATGATTTCCCTATGATTCTGCTCTAAAAACCTCCATTTCCCTCGGGAATTTCCATGGATTTCCCCTAGGTGTCCCGCCTGCCAGGCGCGCAGGCAGGCGATTCTCCTTCTCCGAAAGGTTCCGACGAAGGGAGCGTTCAGGAGGTTGACCTGGCGAGTTGACCATGGGAAGTGATATGGGATTATGGTGGGATCATGATGATCATCAGGAGGAGTCATCATCATTATCTATAATCATAATTATGATAAGCATGATCATCATTATAGATCATAATTATAATATATTATAATTAGGAGGATAATCAGGATTCATCTATAGATGATTATCCTGGGATTATCTATAATGATGATCCTAAGATGGAATGGGATCATCATTATAGATGGTTTACCATCTGGTTATGACTAACAGTTTGCCATGGAAAGATCCACCCATTCTTAATAGGTAAACACCATCTATTTCGATTAGGGCCATTAAAACCATGGCCATGTTAAATAACCAGAGGGTATAACCAATGATTACCATATAACGATTAAGCATATAATCAAGGATTATAACCATATAATCAATTGACCATAAGTTACCTATATGATTATATGCTTCATATTGATAACCATATAATCATATCGGGGTTTCCTAAAATGGGAAATACACAAAATGGATGGTTTATACTGGAACGTCCATCTATAAATGGATGATTTGGGGGCATCACCATTTTTGGAAACCTCCATATTACCATTACTATATGGATATTAATCCGAGATTCATATGGTCAGGATATCATCATCATTGATCGCGAATCTACGACTAATCTTATGTGGTGATAGTATGGTTATACAATGTGGTTATTTTACCATATTGCGATTAATATGGGTTATTATATGGTTGTTCTCAACTGCTCATTATATGGTTATTTAATGGAAGGACTATACGTTTAATATGCGCAACACATATTAATGTGAACACATATTCATAGAATAACTACATGATAATCTGCTAGTATTTATGCACGATATTTATATGGGACATGCTCAGGTAATTTCTTGAACTACTCGCTAACTGGGATGCAAATGAGAAGTGTTCGTGAGAAGTGATATCCCCATCTCCACAAGTTTGGCTAAACCGAAATCTTTGCAAACATTAGAACCTCGCATGTGATCCCCAAGTGTGGAATCCACCTAGCACATCTGCATAGGGATATAGGTTACCGCTTTTTAAATCTGTGCCGCCCAGAAACTGGAAGATGCCGCTTCCGACTCTTTAGACTTCGGCCCCTGGGTCCAGTGGATGTTGGCAGCTACTCATATCAGCAGATCGTAAAAGTTGGGATCAGGTGCTACCTATTAGCCGTAAAGTTGGTTTAGGCAGCATAAAGTTGGTTGAATAAAATAATCATAAACCTAATCATCCAATTTTTTGCCTTGTCAGAGACTCATGGGAGAAGCAGTAGGATGTGTTTTCAGACTCAGGAAAGAATATCGAAACAAACCAACATGACAAAAGATACCATCAGGACTGAAGGATCAACGTCAACGATCCGCGGACTCTTTGCGACGCCCTGCCTCCTGGGAATTCTTGTTGACCTTCTTTCTCGTTTTCAAGCCAAACATTGACATTCAGCGGAAGCCCCCAGGACCAGCTGCCTTCGATGCTCTTCTTGTGGCTACTAAAGTCTGATCAACTGTACTCAAACAACACTGTTTGACGTATGGGTGACCCCTGTATGCGGTGGTATGCCATCATGAATGCCATTAAACGCTGTTATCTTCCATTTTTGTTTGCGAATCTGCGAATGCATTTTGTGGATGAACTTGGTCCGAAACGCTGCGATTTTCTTTGGGTTTTCATCGATTTTCTACCAATTTTCCCAGTGAGGACCTGTGGGTTGGATGCACCTGGAGGGCTGTTGTAGTCACCTGCGCTGTCAGTGCTACTTGCATTCAAGAACAGGTGATTTCCCTAGATTTGCCTTCTGGTCAAAACATGACTCACTAGCTACAACATTACAACCGCCTTTTGGTGATCTTTCAGCTGTCATAAGCAGCTCTTGAAAGATACGGTGATCTATGATGTTGCAGCATCCAGTGGCGGACTGGCGGTGCCGCACCTGAAGAAAGAACAATAAAGAACACATCACCAGAAAAAGCACCCAACTAAGATAGATCCTGCCAAACAGCTTTTTTTCTCAAAGTGTCCACTAAACATGGGCAATTTTCAGGGTCTCTGGAAGGAGCAACTCATGCAACTGAAATGGCCCTCCCCTCACTAAACAACGAAGGCTTCGTTCCTTTCTGGCGCAACGAAGTCTGTCCAAAGCCAGAGAACCGTACAGCTCAATGGGCCTCCAAGTTGCCGGCTGGCACATCAATCCTGAAAACATGGAGATCAACGGGTGGCTGGCATAGTCTACTTGAAGATTGGAATTTATGGGTCACATCATGTCATCATTTAGATCCATATTACGGCCCTTATAGCTCTTAGAGCTGCAAACTTCTAGCTCGATTAATTGGCACCTGGATGCACCTGGTAGTTCCTGCATGTTCCTGTCAATGGCATGCCATTTCGTGCCTCTGGATCTACCATGGGAATTCACCAGCGAAAGTTCGACCATGGGGGGAGTTCCGTTACCCCGATTCACTTCCCACGATTCCAAATTCCTATCTTCAGCCACGGCGCATGGCTTCACGCAAGCGCTGCTTCTCTTTCTCGTCCTGCAAGGTGCCAGCGCGGCTTGCAACCAATGGGAGGCCTAGCACGACCTGAAAATGATTAGCATGGGATTCTGGGGGTGCAATATTTTCAGTAGCCCCCCAAAATGGGCTCAACTTGTACCAAATGGTGCTTCACGGGCTTCCTCTCAAATCCACCAAATGAACACATCAAGTTCAGAAACCACAGCCCATTGTCTTTTCAAGTCATTCTAGGTTCTCACCTATGTACAGATATACAGCATAATATGATTCAAATGATGCATCCATCATGGGGTGACTTTCTGAAGCTGCCCAAAGTTCCATATCCAATGATTTTCCCAGTGTACCCCCTCTACAAGATGGTGCCCCCCAGCTATGTTTGTTGGTTTATGTTCACCCCACTAGTTCGATAGATCTACCATAAACATCCATAAACCAAAGAATTCACCTAGTTATTTCCACCAACTTAGCTACGGTTTGGGGGCTCCACATCATTTATTCTGGAGATGGCCCTGTTATTATACCATAGTTATTCCTTTTTACACACACCTAATAACGGGGCATAATTATTCCACATAAACTTCCAACATCTTGCACCACCTTCCGGTGCTCCTTAGCCAGCAGAATCCGCAGCTCTGCAAAGAGCCGATTCACCTGACATCACAATGACCATGGCGGGTGAGGCGTGGTTTGACATGCCAGGTATTGAGCCGAAGAAAACATGTCATTCTTAAGCGCAATTTGTGGATTCACCTGAGTATCATGAAATCTCATGCAATCATTATGCGATATGAATCGATATTATATATATATATGTACGTAAGCCTTGGAGACCTCATGCTTCTCATACCCAAGTATCCGTTAAACCTAGTATATACTCTCATCAAATCTCTCCAGTTGTTGTTATCCCAGCCTTCCATTCTCCCTAGCCATCCCGGCGCCTGTGCGAAGATCCGATAGCCCGAGGAGGGCTGGTAGGGCTGGCCCTCCGAGAAGGGAAAGCCCTTGCCGATGCGCCACAGAACGCCAAAGAAACCACCAAGGCCACCAGTGTTGCCCACCATGCGATCCATCCTCGTGCGACCGAGCTTAAAATATGGACACTGGGAATGGGGGTATCCCATGATATCTCTAAATGTTTATTCATTATGGCTACTATTTCTATTCAACAATATTGTGTAACCGGTTTTCGGATTGGATGGATTGGAATACACACACTTGAACTTTTGTGCCACTGTGCTCGAAACACAATGTGGGTTGTCTGAAAATTGGATATATACCATCATATTCCCATATCCGACGGCTTATAATTTTCCATACTCAAACTGCCATCTTGGAGTCTTTTAAGTCTTTTAGCCCCATGGACACATCCATATCTCCGCTACAAGTAGCATCCCTGAAGCAAATAGCCAGGTCTCACGTAGCCAATGGTGAACTTTGTCACTTGGCCTTTCTCGTTGAAGGTCAAACCTGGAAATGGACTCCCAATGGCCGGATCGTTCCTTCAACTTGCGGGACCATCCGTGTAGGGGGAGGCCTACACTTTTGAGTCGCAGCCATGGGTTAGAAGCAGCAAGAACCCAAAAACTAAGTACCCACCTCAGCTCTCTGAACTCATTTGACTCATTTGAACCAAATCGAAGTGTATACGGAATAACTTCTTGATCAATCTTCAGCTGATCTCAGGATCCGACTACAAGCCTGCGGAGGATTCTCAAACTGAATCCCCGTGGGGTCGCCAAAAACCAGTTCCGCGTCGCTGCCTGCCACCGAGAGACGGAACCACGAACTTTCCGGATGGAATGATTTTTTCACATAGCTTGCAATAATCGTACTTGACAAGGAACAATCCCTTCTGTATACATCCACTTGATGATTTTTCATCTGAACAATTTGCTTTTCCCATTGCCATGGTTTCTGGTTTACCTACTATGTACTCGGCTCTTGAGGAACCTGCCAAACTTCGAATTTGAAAAATGAATAAGTCTTTTTGTGCATTACAGTTCCTAGCTTGATGACCAGTATAAAATATAGCCAAATAGAGCCAGTATATGCGCAGCATAATCCGATCATCCTAATATTAAAATATCTCAAAAGACCTCCATCCACCATGGTTTCTGTGGGCACCAAACCATGGTTTCATCTGTTTCACAATTGTTTCACATGGAAGGGATGAGTTCCGTGCCTGGCACAGCTTGCCCCGTATGAGTTCCATTGCCCCGGACGGTCCACCAGACCCGATTCGGTTCGAAAGGATCCACCCTGGCAGGGGGCGTTCCGTACATGTGGAGTCCTTTGTGAAACATCCCCTTAGAAACCGTGCTGTAAGGGATAAAGCCAAACATCTCTGGGACCAGAAACTATATCATACAATGGTGGGGTTTAAAATTGTTGGGATTAGATGGGTCATTCAATGATGCAACGTTCCTAGCGCACAAAATCGATCACATTCATGCAACATGTTTGCAGCCATCGAAGCTAGACCATTTCCCCCTATCTCATGAGTCTCATGATGGTAAGATTGGCATATAAGCACGCAAGGAAAAAAGGCAACCGAAAAATGCCAGGCGAGCGAGTTATGTGCATCATAAAAACTACTGCGATTGGATGCGTCAAGGGGGCAAATGGCCGCAAAGAAACTTGAAGGTGACAATTTCATGGAGGTCGAGGTCGAGCACATTATGAGAGAAAAACATGATGCCACACAGGTTTGCGCCTAAAGTCATGAAACTGGGCCGATGCATCTGGGAAGCATTGGAAAAAATCCATGGTGTCTCGCTGCCCATAAAACGCCTGCCAAGGAAACACTGCAGGTCAGGCCCGTCAGGCTGGACCAAGAATCCCATGATCATGGAATCACTACTCTGAAATAATTGTTGTTTCGCTTGCCGCTTGTGATCATCTGTTGAAAGGCATTTCCCATCATTTCCCTGCACTATGGTAGGCAATGGGCCCTTTTATTGTCAGATATTGTGAGATTGAGACTTTTGATGACTTTCGTAGATGTTCCATGCCTCTCCTCACCATACCCCCGTTGGAGATCCTGAAATTTCTTTCAACTCCAGGTTTTCAAGGCTGGAGCAAATACAGCTAGAACCCCAAAAATACAATGTTCATCATTGTTCATCCATATTCAGTATAAGAGAACCATCATCAATCTTCAGCTTGGTGTGTCCCGCCTGCTTATCTAACGGTCCAATGTATGGACCAACGAATCGAAAGTCATCTGCCAGCAGCATGCCATCGCTGGGAAAAATCTTCTCTGGAGCCTGCGTCACGGCAACAGTGGCAGGCATTGGCAGTCGGGGCCCTGGGACAGCCTGCTGTTGGCCTTCTTGAAACACTGGTGATATCAACCCATCCCAACACATTCCGAAACCATGAAAGTCAACTGGAATCATCATCCCAGATGTTCTGGGATTTTCTGGGATGGAGAAGTATCACAGAGTTTGAAATCAGCAACCAGCAAATCATCAGGATCAACATCCTTCAGTTTGACAGGGAGATCTTGGGTACTTGCGATTTCTCAGCTCAAAGGCAAAGATGCATGCGATCAGCATGGAACCACCGTTTTCCATCACACCGCACTTAAAATCAACTCCTGTGGCTGTGCCGAGCATGTGGGATGGAGAGAGCTGTTGCCTTGGGATGCTCACCATGCGCAGCTTCATCCTGTGGCTAAGCGGCTAGCGGCTAGACTGTACTGCCGAATCAGCTCATAGACATCATGAGCGTCCGCCATTCCAAGGTCGACATAGTCTGGATCGGCAGGTCCAGAGTTTCCCGGCCTGGGTCTGGACTTCAATGCCACCAAAGGCCCCCTCCAAGAGGCCGCGATTGCAGCTCCAAACAGGTTGGCCACACAAGCATTGTCTGCTGATCCATCACTCAAGAAGCCCATTCGACCGTGCAAATGAATGGGCTGGGTCCGGTAGTCCATAGGGAGCCCTGGCAAAAGACTACTGCGAATGCTTTCAGAGTAGTTTGCTCCAAAAATTGGTCCCCAAACTGGCTCGAAGTACTCCGTGTCATCCCAATCATAGTGCTTTTCCAGCTCAACATGGATGATGCGAGGCAGTTTTTCCTTTTCCGGTAGCAGCATCGCAGTCACGCACATCCCTGCTGGTTTGCCGGGAAAAGGGTGCAGAGCGCAAAATACCTTGTGAATCTTCCACTCCTCCCTTTGACATATGTTGGAACAATAGGCTCGGGACCCACACTTGCTGCATCTTTTGCCGGCCGGCTTGTGGCACATCGGGCATGCATCTGCACGAGCTCGATCAAGGCTGCTGGCAACATGCGTGTTTGGCAACTCCAAAGGCAGAGCTCAATCTGCACCTCTGTGACTCCAAAACGCTTCAGATACACCACCATGGTCTCATCATCCACCTCAGGGCCAAAGCCCATCTTGCCAGTGTGCAGCCCAAAATAGCAACCTCCACCATCTCTAAAACCCACCTTTTCAGTGACCTTGTTCACCTCCTGAGAGGTGTTGCCACTGTACGTGAGACGATTGTCGTAGACCTGCAGGAAGACACTGGGAAGGTCAAGGCCAAGGCAATCCTCATAGCCATAGACTACTTTGATGGGATCCCCAGGAATCTCGAAGCGAGGCATGGACCGAAAGGGACCGAAAGGGACCGAAAGGGCGGTATTTTCGTTGGCCACTCGCGTAGCTGCGATGAGCCTGTATGCTTCACAAAGCGCTGCTGAACTTCTGTTTTCAACTTTTTTCCTCAATGTTTTTGCCAAACCCTATGCCATCCATTTTCTTCGTGCCCATTCCATCCCCCCAAAAAATGGCAGGATGGCCAACAAAGCCCGGGCCGCATCCCGAATCTCCAGCCTCCGTGACCAGGAAAACTTTGGTGAGGTGCAGCAACTCCTGGGCGCATCACAAACAAACATTCGGTGTTCCCAGCAACGTTGGGGGGCAACATCCCGGGAATCAGAGGAATATAGTAAGGTTGAATATATAGGTACAGCACCACCAAAACGTTAGCACACAGATGTGCAGCAACATGAACATGTGAAAACATGTTCAAGAACCATCAGTGAATTAGATGGTGCGTGACGGTGCGTGTTTCAAATGCACATATCCATTGAGGATAGATTTAGAACAATCATTATTATACTATGTACCAGGTGAGATTCCTGTTTGATTATCCACGTCCATTTGTTACATCAGCCGTTCTTGTCCCAATCCCATTCAAACCCTGCTTTCTATAACCTCCATACGGTGTTGTCTGAAAATAGGCTATCTCAATATTTGATGCAATTTATTACATGTCATTATATATATATATATATCATCATCATTTTCCCTATTTACATTGCCAATTTCGAGGTATACTTCATTTTCAAACAACTATCATGTGGTTGAGAAACTCTCAGTATAAGTCTTAGTAGCTCCTTGGCTCCGCACTTAAAAATCGTTTTAACGGTGACTATGGATACCCAGAATGCCAAACCGCTCCCTCCCAACCAACAGACACACAAAAGCATACCTTTCTGGTATGCCTAACAGAGTCGCACTTCAGATCACCGAAAAGCACCGAGTTCCATCTCCCATTTCCGTCCCATCTCCGTCCCTCCTTGGGAGAAATCGGAAACGAACTTTCACGAAAGAGTTGATCCTCATTCACCAGGTGCTGCCTAGGAGATGCTCCGCTGAGAATCTTCCCATCACAAGAAGCAAAAGACCTTCGAACCAAGGCCAACCTGATTGCCAACATGTGAGAAAGAAACCCAGTTCCTGAATTTACAAACTGATTTCCGGTCAGATGCAACAAACATCAGCCGAAAAGACTGTGCTACCAGTACATGTGCCACCCTGCCTGGCGAACGCCTTGTACTCAGGCGTCTCTTCAAAGTTCTCCGGCAAAGCTCGTCGGAGAACGTGCGGTGTGCGCAAAGAGGTGAAAACCTGCGGATCAGTCCCAAGAGCATTAGAGGATTTTAGAGGTATGTGTTGAACGTCCCCTAGTAAAAAAGGGACAATGACCACCCCTTGCACTCCCACTCAGTTTTTCTGAACCCCACTTTGGCTAATATCTGCATCACCTTTCTGCAATTGAGCAATCTTTACCAAAGACTTGCCTGTCGAAGTGAGTGACCAATGAAGATGATTGAGGGACATGCCATCCGCCCCCAGCCATGTTTCCCAAGGTTCCCAGGCCCCCAACCGCCGCACCGTGCTAGCCGACACCGCCAGCACCACCCAAGCGCAAAGTGGAAACTTGCCCCTCCGCCGCATGGCAATGACACGCAGCAGGCGCATCGTGAGAAAGGAGGGGCGTTTTGAAGACGCGGTGGGTGTTTGCAACATCGATGATTGCATTCTTCATCGTTAGTCAACTGAGGATCATGATTACAGTAAGCATCAATGGTTTCACCAAATGTTCAAAGTGATTTAATTACAATTACTCTTGATCATAAAGTGTGCCAGCCACCAGTGAATGATTGCTCCGATTCTTCATCAAAACAGGTTGAACCAATGACAAACAACTTTGGAGCTGGCAGCATGTCCGCAGAAAGTAGCATCAACTTGACCACACTGAAACTGTGCTGCTGGTTTCACTTCCCCTGAAATATGAAAGTCATTTGCGGATCGTTGTCCCAAGATATATAAGATATCCCCTGGAAAACTATGACATGTTAGAAACCACCAATGTGGGTGTTCCCATTGTTCCCATCCATCGAATGAGAGCTGCGCGACCTGCACTGCGGAAAAACTGCGGATCATGTGGCCATGACATCACAACGAACAACAATCAATGGCTTGGTTGAAGGAAAACTTGATAGGACAACCATGGATTTACCATGCAATTTCCCTGCAAATGTTTCCACCGCTAACCAATTCTGGGAATATCAAGGATGATTGGGGCCTCTACTCCCAGGGTGGTTTCCATGAAAGCCAGTGACATCAGCGACTTCGCGGCCCTTTTTGACTCCGACATCCACCATGGGCCACGATCAGCTTGGCACCTCCGCACGACAAATCATCACCCTATGGGACCACAAAGCACGCCCATCCCAGCTGTGGCACGGCGACGGTTTTTTTTTCCCTCCAACCGGGCCAGGCTCACAAGCGACGCGCCTTCCGTTTCCCTCCTTTCGTGGATTTCTTGGAAGTTTTCGGTGCATCCGACTTTGCTGCGGCCTTGGGCGTGGAGTTTTCCTTCGGCTTCGGCTGCTTGGGATTCTCAGCCGTGGCGTTGCCGGCCATGCGACGGTTGGCCTTCTTACGCTCCTTGGTCTTGGAGAAACTGCCGAAGGTGGTGTTCATGGATTTGTCATACTCCGTGGCCATCTTCTTCAGCTCCTGCCGTTTCTTTATTTTTTGGGTTGGCCAAGAATCTTCCCGAATCCAGTGGAGACTAATGGAGACAGGGTGTTTCCGAACCTGCCCTCAAGTTGCTGAAACCATCTGGAAGGTCAACAAACTCACCAACAGTCATGTGTCGCCCTTCAAACTGGATCCTGCAACACAATACCCACCTGTAGCCTCCTTTTTGTTCAGCCTCATAAACTCCTTAATCGCAGCTTCACTACCATATCTGGACCATATCTATCCTTCATTATCTTCATTCTTTAGCAATCTTTAGCTACACTATATACCACACTATCAAATTTAATTGCGCTCTCAAACAATTTTCCATCCCCTTTTTGTCATTTCGCTTCAGCTCCTGCTTCTCCGTTTCCATCATTTGCCTCACGCGCTTTCTCTCCTTAGAGTTGCTCCAAGGCCATTTCTGGGGGCGGTCCATGAAAATGTGCCAATGGATTTCCTATTCCTAGCTAATGTTTAACCATGTTTAACCACCGACACCAGCCAATCTCAAAGTGAATGTTTTCCAGAACATTCCCTGACCTTATCCACATTTATGATGGTGGTTTTATGATTTGGATGGCTTAACCACATGTAAAAACCACATTTAACCGCCAATTCAATCTTAGTTGATGGATTATATACTGAAATCATAAAACATCATAACACCAGCATCAACCCAGCAAGCTCCTGGCTTGGAGCCCCATGATTTTCTGGAAAAAAAGGGCACACAACTTCAACCAACCAGCATCCAGCTTAGATACTGTTCAGCATGTGAAAAGGAAATGCCGTGAAATAGCAATACAGTATCACTGTATTATTGTATCATATCCATGAGCCAAACAAATCAACCTAAAATCAACCAACATCAACCAAAATCATCTAAATCCACCATACTACGGAACATACTTATATGTAATCTTTGAGGTAAAAAACAAATAATCCAAATAAGGTCGACATAAGTCAAACATCCTTATCCAACCCAGATGAGCTGTGTTCTTTTTGTTGTCTGGGCCCTTATACTCCTGTGCTGCCTACGCCGCTGTCTACGCAATGCCTACGCGGCCACAGTGGGAGCCTACGCGGCTCATCCCTTTGAAGGTGTGCCTACGCAGGCCCAATGCCCGTGTAAATCGACGCCTCAATGTACGTTTTTGCCTACGCCGTCACACTTCCATTTGCTTTTGGAAGGTTGGAAACGGAACTTTTGCCTATGCGACCACAGTCCCATTCACATTTTTGCTAAGTGGGGTGCCTTACGGCACCCTGCACTCCCTGCAGCAGCACGAGCGCCCAGGCTCCAAAGCGCCCATAGACA
>Ga0126342_10008479_pt1 | contig 18428 bp, 14 predicted proteins | sample Cyp1metagenome_FD_92528 | JGI IMG/M metagenome (GOLD analysis project Ga0126342, IMG submission 92528) | Coral microbial communities from Lord Howe Island, Old Settlement Bay, Australia - Cyphastrea 1 metagenome | ecosystem: Host-associated > Invertebrates > Cnidaria > Coral ...
CCATAGGAACCATAGGTGGTTTACTGATTAGGTTGGCCATCTGAAGCATTTTTTTGACTCCGAAAGGGGACCTGCAGGACCTCACTATCATTCGTTTCGTCCTATGGGTTACATGGATTCTGTAGAGTTTGGGATCATCCCCATGGCCGACACAGGTTCACAAAGCTCAAAACGCGGCACACGGAGGTGGGACCCGGGTGGGACCATGTTGAGATGGCAGGAACCCAAGGGATGGTGTGCATCCAAGATGTAAATCGTGCTATGGAGCTTTCCCAAAATCAGGCCCCATATCATGCAAAATACACCATATTTTAGCATATTTTAGTATTGAAACCCATGATGACTTGGGGATCTCCCAGTCCCATTTTCTGAAACCTACATGTATGATCATATGTGTATCTGGATGATGTAGCGCTGATGATGAAGGCACGAATGTGTATCTCTTTGTGTGTATGTTCGCGCATGTTTAAGCATCGGTGCTTGCCAGAGAAAGATGAATCAGAGACGAAAAACTAAGCAACCTCCCTACTTTGCAGCATCGGTTGTAATTACCACTTTTCTTGATTCCAACACTATTTTCAGCATTCATGCATAAAATCAGAATGTTGCACCCAAATTCGATTTTGAACATGTATCTTCCTGTTGATCTCCTATCCAGATCAAATGGGTATAGGGAAATATGGACAGTTGGCAACGAAGAGTGGTTGGCCGGCCGCGTCAGCAAGATGGGTGTATCATCCTGTTTGCGGCCCGCCCAGTGACCGCAGTCCCCAGGTATGGCTTTCCTGGCTGCATCTCGAATACAGGTGACGGCAGTCGCAACAACTGACCCCAGGGTCTGTGGTTCAACCGCGCCCGACGTTGAAACAGCCGTCGAGGCACTTCGAGAGCAGAGCCAGAGGGCCAGTGGCTGCGACCTGAGCAGATGGTGTTTCTATCAGGTCAGCGACCCCGTGCAATCCCAGCAAACGGCCCTTTACTACAATGCAACTGGGCACCACCGTGAACAGCGGGCAATTTATGGCAATTTGGTTCTTTGGCTACCCAGGTTAGCTGTATAATATATATATATATTTAATTATATATATTTTTTTTCCATATTAATTACTATGATATGCGCTTAATTACATGTGTGTCGTAAAGACCGTTCTTAGTGTGGAAACTTGGTAACTTGACCAGGCTAATCCAAAAGAAGGGGAAACTATCCACTCTTCAATTACCTTGTCAACCAGCCTCATCCAATTCATTCCAACTCACTCGAAGCGGAGGGTTTCCTTTAACATTGGTTCTTGATATTGCAAGAAGGGGCTCCCAGTCACACGTTTTTTTTGTTAACATCACCCAATTTTCTATTTCACAATAAATCAATCTATATAACAGTTTGCTATCTAATAACCTAAACAGACACCATAATTCAGATACAAATCCCAGTTTGAAATTCACAATCTTATGGGCTTTACATTTTATTTTGTGTGTTGAAAACTCCAATTTTGAGCGGTTAGCTTCCAGTTTTTAGTAGTTCAATGTCCAATTTGTAATGCTTACTGTCCATTTTCTGGTTAAATCACAGTCAGTGGTTCACATGCAATTATGTTCTTGTTTAAATTCTCATTTTTTTGTAGAGCTGGCTACATCATTTTTGTTCGTCGAACATTGTTTTTTCCTTGTGAAATCCCTCTGGGTTCCGTTGATTCAAACGCTGACCCCCCAAAGCGGCCGTGTGTCTCAGTTGAGACTGGACGCCTGCGACATGCGACTTTGATGGATCTGGAGGAGGTGTGGCAATGGTTGGGAGGTTCATATTCGTTTGTTTATGGAAAAATCATGATGATTGGTATTATCACGGGAAAATCAGCCAACAATATATGATGGCCCGAAATAGTACAGTGATGGTCCGAAATATACCATTTATTGTAACTATTCCATGAGCTATATTATACACTTAGCCAGTTATGGGGATAACTCATGGGATAGTTACAGTTATGGCCCGAAACACCCGTTATCAGTCAGTGAATTCAGCCAAGCTATGGAGGATTGTCGGAAAATCCATCGGCTGAATGGTGGAATGTCCAGGCATCGGTTGTTCAACTAATATGGAAGTATGATTAATATTGGTAGTAAACATAGGGGGCAAATCCATAGTAACATCTTTAAATAATTCTAAAAATCAACTGTTTACATCTGTTTACTGGAAGGTAACAGGAAGGTTCATTGGTTTGTTTTTTTCGGGAGTTAATGGAAGTTATACTAGCGAAATGATGGGGAATTATGATAACCAGTAGGGAAAGCTATCAACGGAATCGGGTCCTGCAAGGATGTGGAAAAACCAGGATGGAAGTAGAGAAGTTTTTTCCATAGATCATTTTCATAGGAAAAAAACCATGGTTCTTCCACATCTATGTAAACGTTTACCCCTTGGGGTAGCATCATGGGCATCTTTTTGTAGCCTTCAGAGCTTGAAGAGTTGCTGTGGAATCTAGAAAATCCAAACCAATGGTCAAAAAGAAACAGTTGAAAAAGAAGGACTGGTTAGCCCAAAGGCAAAAGTGACACTCAGGAGATGAGAAGACCATGCACGCAGAACAGATCGGCAACACGTCTCAGCTACAAGTGTTGACTCACATTGTCCTTCAGCGCTGCGCTGTCAAAAACTTGCAGCAGTTGGATTTCTTCTTCAGCAACCGAGCAGCCCTCGTTGTGACGCAACGGAGGTCTTCATCATGGGCCAGGCCTAGTGCCTTGGATCGAACGTTCCGAGCGTGGAAAACCTGGGTACCATTGAAATTGAAAACCGGGATACCTTTGCGATCGAACAATTGGTAAAAGATACAATACATATCAATAAATATCATCAAGTAGTGAATCCTTGATCAGGGGATGTTTTTTTGGAGAAACTAACATATATTTTCTGATTGCGTCCGCAATTCCAGTTTAATTTCCCTTTTTTCCCCTGATTGTCCCAATGATCTATGCTTTATTAATCTTTGTTGTGTGTGTTTGGTTGGTGGTTTCAAACATTTTTTTATTTTCCATAATATATGGGATAATCCTTCCCATTGACTTCAATATTTTTCAAGATGGTTAAAACCACCAACCAGGTGTGTATATAGGTGTGCAAATATATATATATATATATGTATATGTATGCGATCTCTCCGCAGCCCAAATTGTGGCCAGATTCCCGCCAGAAAAATCATTTTCCAGGACCCATTTTTGGGGTTCCAATTCATAATTCCAAAGAAGGTTTATTATCAACGGGGGTTAGATGATCATCTAGGTACCGTCGTCATTCTCACTACTGTTCATTTCAACAAACTGTTTATTGATTTTCTTGAACAGGTATTATGAAAACTCACAACATGTCCATAATCATCATTTGAACTAGGTATACTTATAGAGACACTTAGATCAATATGGTTTTGTCTGAAAATGTGATACCCAGCAGTTGATGGTGTTCTTTGTTTTTCTCCTCACTTTGCGCCAAGTTCCATGCTATTTTGTGGTATTCCCCATTTTTTTTAAAGACACGGCCATATATAGTTCTTGGATGTTCGAGGGCCTTAAAATCCCATCAAAATCCAAAAAATGCCAAAAATCCATTAAGATTCCATGAAAATCCCATGAATTCCATTAAGATCCCATTAAAATCAATCATTCTCAAGGCTTAGATCATCATCTCCACATATCTCCAGGTGGCCCAAAACCCCGGTCCTGGCAGAGCGCCGTGCCTCACAACACCCTCGGCGTCGGAAGCGTCGGAGACAGCCTCCAGGCGCCGGGGAAGAACAGCCGATGATCGGATGAGTCACAGATAATTAGTGGATAATTCATGGATAATTTTATGGTAAATTAACCGTTGGACCCTGAAAATCACAGATAGTTACACAGATTCATAGATAATTTATGGTAAATTAACAGTTGGACCCTGAAAATCACCCATTTTTTATGGAAACTAGTCTCCCAACCCCGTTTTTTATGGAAACTAGTCTCCCAACCCCGTTTTCTGCCAGGGTCTATGCTAATTTACCAGAGGGTAATGGATAATTGATGGATGATAATGGTTAATTAGTGGTTAATTAGTGGTTAATTAGTGGTTAATTCGTGGTCAGTTAATGGTTAATATATGTCAATGATGGCTTATCTCTGGTGATAATCATGAGATAATGTGTATATATATATATACAGTACAATGGGATCAGTTTCTGTTCATTCGAGGTATGGGCGGGAAATGGGATAATTCATCTGCAAATGTGATTAAGGAATTTGACCAACCATAGAAAAAATAATGGTTAATAATGGTTATTAAAAGAGTTAATCGCCAATAATGGGAGATTTAATGTGACAAATGATGGTTGATACGGAAAAACACATGGATTTAACTAACAAAAATACTAGTGACTCAATGGTTATTGAAACGGATTAGCAGGATTCAATGACGGTTACCCTCCGGTGTCATCAAACGTGACGGGCCGCTGGGAAATCCCCGAGCTAGCCATGGAAGTTTACTTCGTTGGGGAAATCAACTATACATATGGGAAATTTCCCATCAAACCATGTTTCATTACTGGAGGGTAATGGGTACAATATATATATATATTTATATATATATATAAGTGGGATATATCCAACCATAATTAGTTTTGCTGAAAAGACTGAATGTAGGATTTTAATGGGGATAGAATGGAATGTGATTATATTTCTATGATTTCTGATGTTTGGGTTTGTCTGAAAATATGGTAAACCACCCACATGACAATTTTTATAGGAAAAAAATGGCTGGCCATCAAAGTTTGCACAATTTTCAGACGCACTTAAATGGGTGCTGTAGAATGCTGGTAGCTGAATTGAAGTAACTATCCCAGAACAGCTGACACTTTACCCAAAGCATTGGTGCGCGGTGCTTTTAGCATTTCTAAAGGAAGAGATTGTGAGGACTTATATAAAATGTTTATGGGTCAAAACCCTTGTACCTTAGGCACCTTAAGATAGTTTGCTAATGGATGTTTATCCCCCAAAACTTTGGTAAGTTCATAGGTTTTGACTCATCCATATGTTTTTCTTAGACCGATATTAATATCCAGTGATGGTGCATCATTTCATGGTGATATTGCGGTGTTGCACATGTGGATTTGATCAGCAAAAACCATCATGGATCTGAAAACATAAGGATGTCACTAGAAATGATGGTTAGTGTCACTATCTCATAGTGGCAATATTTCCTAGATGTTATTAGGTTACCAAAAAAAGTACTATTCTTTTGATGATTGACCCTGTTAAACATGTTGTTTGAGGATTACCATGTGTTACTTTACCACAACTTGTTTATTTACCTCCTTCATAAAGCATGTGTTATTTCTTACTTCGCTGATGATGTTGACCATTTACTGACCCTCGTCTCGGTTTTCACCACCTCCATGGCAGGTATTTGGGACAGTAACTGTATACCATGTTTTTGATCCTTTTGGGTATTTGTTTTGACCCCAAAAATATGCGTTTTGATCCGTAACCCCAAAGGCGTGATCCACCGGGACATCAAGGTGACTAATATCCTTACAACGCCCGGCTGGGACAGTCAAACTGGCCAATCTTGGAAGTGCTCTGTGGAGTGCAGCTGGCCACCGTCACAACGATCCGGCAGGTTCTTTGACCAACTTGTCTCCAAAAGGCTTACCGGAACAACCGGGACAGAGAGAGACGGCAGTTCCCTTCACTGGTCGTCCCGTGGACGTCTGGGCAAGCGGTGTGACCTTGTTGAATTTGCGGCTGGCTTCCCACCGCGGACGGACATTGCAGCAGCTTTTTGCTAACATCAGACGGGGCACGCTCTCCGAAGAGGCTTGAGGGCTCATTGTGAACCAAGAGGGTGGTGTTGGCTCTTGGTCTCTGCGAGCCGCTCTGATCCACATGTTTGAACCGCAGCCGGAACGCAGGTGCAGTGCTTTGGATGCCAGCCGCATGCTACATGGGCGGTGCCCTTCTCATGAGTTCTTGCCTGGCTACCATCATCTACCATCCTGCGAAAGGGAGACGCTATGGAAACTCGTTGCGGTTTGCAAACTCTAAACCTACCATGTTTATCCATGGTTGAGATTGTTTAATGGAACTTGATCGGATTTAGATGGGATACATGATCGGATAATATCGGATATATTATGGTATACCCCAGGTTGGAGAAGTGTTGTGGGACTGCTCTGAGCTGTGGATTGAAGCTCTGTTTTTTTGAGCCCTTGCTTCCGGACTCTGGAAAAGCAATATCAACTAACCCTTGTCTTGCGCGCACAAATTGGAGACCACCACAAGCTCGTGGCACGATCTCGAAAAAACAACGGCGAGGTGTTTTGGATGCTGCAGCATGGTGCCGCGATGTGGTGTATGTAGATGCGGGCCATACGCTTCAACTGGAGAAGGTCAAAGCATCAAAGAAAAGAAAGCTCACTTTGGTAACAAGGGGGCCAATCTGTGACCCAGACTCTCCACAGTTCCGTGCTGAGGTCTTCGAAAGGTAGATGTTGGTCAGGAAAAGAGTCCTAGAAACATATTCTGCTTTGCGGGTTTCTAATAGGGGTGAAGCCGAAAGATTTTTGTCGTCTTTTCTGCAGGTGGACAATGACTTCGAAAATGCTCTTCTTGATCCTATCACTAAGCGTCTCTCAAAACCTCACGAGATGTTGAAAGCGGTTTTACTTGACACAGTTGACAAGGCTTCTTCATCTACCCAGAGTCAGGACCCAGAAATTGCCGCGGAACTGTCACGTCAAGTTTCACAATGCCGTGATAGAATTTCTTTTCAACACGATTCGCTTTATAGGTGCGATGAGTTAGACGATGCCTTAGGAAAGCTGACGACAAACAAGAAGTGTCTGCGCGGATGTTTTGCAGCCACTAAGGTTCACAACGTGCATGCTCGTTCCTACTTGCTTGTTTTAATGAACTTGGCTAGACATTTTGGTTTGACTTCTTCTCACTGGTCCTTAAGAGCTTTTTCCCATCTTTGGACGAAAGGTCCCAAAGTGTTTCGCAATGTGGAAAATCTGAGGCCAATCTCCTTGTGCGCAGATCTGGCACATGTCCAAGATGCATTGTGGATTGCCAGGAACAGAACAGTTTTTAGAGAATTATGCTGGAAATTCTCAGGTCGGAGGGGTTGCTGACACTTTGTCCTGAGTGCCAGGCTTGATTTTACATGCTGAATTAAGATTGTCTCAAGCACTTCCATGCTACTGGTGCTTCATGGACCTTGAAGCTGCGTTTGACAATGTTTTTGTCGGGCATGAAACTTGCCGCGCAGAGGCAGGTATTACAGGGATTGACTGGCTTCTTTTGGACGATATCATGGATCAAGATTCCCAATTAATGCGTTGCCATGCGCTCTCTCCTCTCGAGAGTCTTTTGCCTTGGGTGTGGCACGGCGCAAGGACGGAGGTTCACTGTACATGTGTTTAGTGGGTTGCTCAGGTGGCTATTTGAAGAGGTTCATGTTTCACTACCACACGGTACCAAAGCATGGTTTCCTCCAGCGACTGCATTGTTCCCCGCCTTCCCAGGGGGTTGAGATTCCAAGTAACCATTATACAGGTTGAAACAGGTATTACGTAAAAAACTCTGCTGTGCGAACCCTTCCCGTTGTCAGTTACAGAATGCTGCTTTTGCCCTTGCAAGCGTGCGCAATCAGGCAGATAGAGCTGCCGCAGTTGAATTTCTTGGGGTACAGGGTCTGGCTGCTTGTCAGTATGCAGGTGGTACCACCGTTATATCATTAAGGCACGAATCTGCTGCGAGATATGCCACTAAATAAGGGGCCACTTTTCACCCAGACCATCCTGCTGCACGCATGGCTAGATTGGCTGAGCAGGTGCCTGCCTCAGCATGGTGCTCCAAGGTTCGGTTGTTCCTAGAGGATAGCAGGCAAGGATGTCATGGCTTGTGCCCCCACACATGCACAGCTGTCAAGAATCGGGGCATGCGGAAAAGGTGTTTTGAAGCAATATCGGAGACTGGTCGTTCGCCCAAAGCTCGCAGAAAGGTGTGTTTTTGGTACCCCTGACATGCCGCTTCAACTCGAGTCCTGCAGCCTGTGCGGAACACCGAGCATTGAAGTACCTCACATGGTAACCTGCACGGGAAGACAAGAGTTCTTTATCTCCTTTAGATGCGATATGTTTTTTTTGACTAAAGCATCACGATGACTCGACCCAGTGCTTCAGGATCACTCCTAGCGACTACGCGCATCTTGCGGGCTGAGGTGCAAAACAAGGATGCTTGGGTTGGGTAGTCACACCAAGCAAGCGGTGAGCTGTGAAAGACCAGCTCATGACATGACGCTACTGGTGCCACACCTTTGTGGTAAGAGGTGTGCCTCATGTGTCCAGGCACATTAAGTGCGCGACATTGAGGTTTCTGATCTCATCTTATCGAACGGAATGAAGACATGACCGGAGGGTATGATCTGCCACGGCTAGGAAACACGGATTCACAGACCCAGGTTGATGAATTAATTCAGGTGGCTCCAACTCCAAACAGTCAGAGGCTTTCTCAAGCCAGGGTTGATACTGTTGACTGCTGCCCTAAATGGAGGTTTCCTAAAATGATGATACCCCACATCACCCAAGTCATTCTGTCATAACTTAGTACTGAAAGAACCATGGTTTTTAGGATCCTGAATTTTAAGAATCCCCCAGGCACCATTCTCCAAACCCAGTGGCAGGCATCGAGAGAATCCTTCTAAGGAGCCGCGTCCAAAGCTGGACTTTGGATCCGAAACTGTGGGGTGAAACTGCAAAAAATGAAAGTTTCAACCAGCCGAAAAGGTGGATATTCCTGAACTTTAAGCAGAAAATCAGATGATATAGAGATGCAAAAACAGCAGGTTCAAATTTTAATCAACAGCAAGTTGGTGCTCAACCTGGTCTACAACAACAAAAACGGGTGATTAAGCACCGCGCATGTGTTTCGGCAGTGATTTTCTCTGGTCTCGGATGCTGGTCCCAGGAATCGTCATGGAAGTTCAGCAGCTTTTTGACTGGTACACAACATCGATGGGATTTGTTGCAGCCATTATGATGATACCAGTACAAATAGACATGTTTTATTTGAAGATGTTGGGACAAAAACCCTACACGGACGGTTTCATCATCATGTTCCCTCCTAAACTTTGCAATTTTTGAGGTGTGCTCGATTTTTGAACACACCCACCTGGTATTGGAAAACACTCGCGGAATCGAACGAATCGCATTGGAAAATCCCCAGCAGGAGCACAGCGTGGCGGCCCACGCGAGGCGGGGAGAAATCCAAAGTGTATGACTCAAACTTGGGTACCATAGCCCAACAAAAAGGGAATGGTGACAGCCGCTAAGAATCAGAAATGTTTATCAAAAGATGTCCAAATTCGAGACTTATTGGGACTTGCAGAGTTGAGTCATGTTTTGAGGAAGTAAGACTAGGATTCTACAAGTATCATGACAGCTGTTTACCATGTTTTACCAATCCTGTTCAATCCTGTTTGGCATTTGGTGAATTAATCCTGTTTGGCATTTGGTGAATTAATCCGAAGCAGCTGAACGGCCAACAATCCTGCTTGGCATTTGGTGAATTAATTCTTGTCCTGTCGGGCTAAAATGTTCCTTGAGCTTAAGCCAAAAGTATATGGGGTGTGTCCCGTTGAGAGCACGAGTTTTGTGAGAATACGCAGTCCGCACGAATTATTCATGATCTCCAGATACCCTGAAATAAACTATTCTACACTAATTATTCAATTGAATCTTCACTGACTATTCTAAATCAATAAGATTATGCAATGCTCCTAATTATCCTGATATCTTGACACTAATTATTGGGTTTCTCCTTTCATCCTGGTGATATCCAGGTGTGAAAGGGACAGTGATATCCGGTCGATCACTTCATCGCTGGATTTCTTGCCTGGAGCAGAAACCGTGTCGCTTGGGATGGCAAAAATTTGTTGTCCGGCGCCGCCGGGCAGAAAAGAAGTTATGTTATCAATAGGAATTCCAGGATCCTAAAATGGAGGTACTGCACCATATAAGACCATATTTGGGGGTGTATATATATATATATTTACATAGGCCTTACATAGGCCTTATATATGGTAGGTACCTCCAATTTAGGTTCCTGAAATGGCTATTGATGATAGGTAAAATGGTAGCCACAAGTGGGGGGCATTGTTCATGCTGACTATTGTTGACTCATTTTACTTCTTATTTTGTTCAAGCAATTTATTGATCTCCCTTTCTGGTTGGTAGTTTCAAACATTTTTTATTGTTCCATATATTGGGAATGTCATCATCCCAACTGACGAACTCATATTTTTCAAGATGGTAAAAACCACCAACCAGTGCAGATATAATATACAATATATATTCCTTTAATGGATCATTTCCCATGATTTTCAGATATTTTCGAATAGCAATTTATTGATATCCCTTTTATATGTGGGGGGTTTTCGGAAGAACTGGTAGAAAATGCTGTGATGAAACCAGCGGAAAAAAAGGAAGGTTTGCCATGCCAGGACCAAATCCATCCCATGGGAGCCACAAGGTCGATCCCAATGATCCCAAGTCATGAATAGATCCAATAAATGTCACCAGGTTGTTGGATTTAATTTATTCATAAATATCTATCTGACCGGCTGAAGGGATTATCATATGTTATGGTTGATGAAGGAATGTTCCCCGTAAATCGATCATTAACAATATCATTAAAAGATATTAAGAGTCATCAACCCGCGCTAAGAACCCCCACGCTGGCTCTTTTGAACCAAGTGGAACAGTCAAGTCAGATAAAGCCACATTTCAAAGAGGCTTCAATAAAATTGGAATATGTTTCAAAACTTCATGTTCTATCTACTTAAAGGAGTTGTTATGTTAACACATAGAACCCCCATCATGTGATGGGTGACCATACCACGTTCATTCCATGAAGCTTGAGCGTGACGAGGCCCAAGACACCTTTGGCACGACCCAACGGCGCCAAAGGCAGTTGTTCGTGATGGGCTGATGGGTATAACATATGGAATTTTGGGTTCCATAAGCCAGGAAGCAATATAACATAATACACATCCTATAACTATGGTGATATCGTTAAATGTATAACCCCAAAGTTGGTATGTCCCTCCCATCATTGTGGCCATGTATAGATGGATCCCTGGGTCCCGTGTTTTCATCGCGTGTGAATCCTTGGTACTTCTGGGATATTATTGTTTTATCAATAGCCATTTCAGGAACCTAAATTGGAGGTACCTACCATATATAAGGCCTATTTTTCAGGCCTAAATTTCAGGGAATATCCCCACAAAATATGGCCAAAAATTTGGTACTAACGTACCTCCATCTTAGGATCCTGAAGATCTATGAATAGATAAAAGGTATGCCAAATATGAACCAACGGAAGTGTTATTGACCTAGGTCATCCTAGGTCCGACATTCCATAATTACGAGTACTTTGGCCCTTATTTAAGGTACCCTTTTGAAATGATGAAAGTATAACATGCTGGTGCAGGAGATATCCGGGATCAACGTAAAAAAATGTTGGTTTTTCATTGCAAATTCACACTCACACATAGATACACAGATACATACATACACACATACATACCGCACCATTCCCTTTCATTGCATCGCGTTCTAATATAACCTTACAATAGATTAGACCACACTACGTTACACATATAATTTGCATTGCACCGCATGACTTTAGATTACAGTACGTCGCATGGCACCACTACGTTTCGCTACATATGGAGGTTTCCTAAAATAGGGCCCTAGTTATAATACATTTAAAATAGGACTTTGCATTATTCCATATCATCCATTTTAATAGGATGTTTCATTGCAAATTATCAATTATTAATAGGATTTCCATGGGTTTTCCATGAAATAAACCATCCATTTAATTGGGGAACCCCCGTGGCTTAGAAATGCTGCCGACTGGCTGGACAAGCTGCCCAGGCGACTTGACGTTGCCGAGAACCACAGGACCCACAGGACGGGACCGTGGGGAGAGATTTTTCAGGCACACGAGGCAAGGAACCAAGGTAGATCAAGGGAATAAATGGGTATCTCCGGGTCAGAAAATGGTTAGTATATGTTAGTATACCCGAAAACATATCCCCGGTATCTCCAGTTTAGAGATAGGGGAAAACGATGATTAACAGTGATCAAATGTGATTTTATAAATAATGTTCACCGGTGGATTGTGGGTACTTCATGTTCAGACAAACTTATCTATTTGACGTTACTGAAGAATCTGCGTAGAAAGGATAGCCATCCTCTAGCTCAATGAAATATTATATTTGACCTTGGTTCATTGTAAATGTTAGTGTATATTAGTTATACTACTTATGATGAATCCAATACGTGCTGGCGATTTTACTTGCTGACTTTTAGCTTTGGATTTTTCTAGCTTCTACAGTTATGGTTATGGCCCTTTACTAGTTATAAGTCAGTCATAACCCCGGTTGTGGAATGATTAACCCCATTTATAACCATTTGCAACTGGTTTCTAGGGCCATAACTGCAGTTCATTGCAAACTGCTTCAAATGCTTCAGTGAATTTGGGATCAAGATCCTCTTTTCAGGCATCCTTGTCCAGTCCAAGGAATCGCCGGCGAACAAAATAGACACAGGTGAAAACTGCTATAGCGACATCAACGGACAGATGTTTTCAGAACTTATTCAACAAACCGACGGCTCGTTTCACTAAGTGGCCTATCACCCCAATATCCGATTATAAGTCGGCAAAAGTGTTTAGTCCAGTTACAGTTGAGGTTACAACCCACTGGGATGAGCCACCAAGTACCATCAATGATGGTTAATAAACTGCAAACCTTGGCGAATTACTTTGGTATTTCCTTTTCCCCGCTGTACATAGGATAGATCCTAGCCAGTTTATTTTACCGGGGGATCTAAGATGGACACAACCTCACAGCGACCACAGTCTATCATGATAGTTTATACATTGAGGCACCTCCAAATAGGTTCATTTCGGATTCCGGAATTGTTGTGATTTGACCATTTTCGGACAGATTGCTCCTTTAGTTTTCTGTTGCCATGGAAGAAAACAGAACCAGCAAAAGATGACATGTTGTGGACATTTGTGGACTATGATTGACCATGTTTTTGAGAGGTTAGATTATCCCATCCGCATCTATAGTCGCAGCATGTCACAACAACCTGTCCCTCAAAAGGTGGGACTCCAAACGTTCATGAAAAGGTTCCAACAAAGAAGGATTTCTTAAGGCATGTTTAGCTCCTATTGTTAGGAACATTTTTTCTTCAGAAAGGGGTGTTGTGAGCGCTAAAAAAACGAATTTTGGGGATATCTTTGGGTATCCCTCAAAAATCCACAGAAGATCATAGAAGTATGTAGCTGACCAAAGTCAAGATAACTTGAACATAGGAAATTTAGAACTTTGAAGACGAGAAAGTGAGTTCAAAGGATTCTCACATCCACTGTGGGCTGGCTCGACCTATCAAGTCAAGTTGCGTGGAAACAATGGCATGCCTCGCCATTTTCGAGTACACTGGCCTCAATCTGCCAAAAAAATCAGCCACCATGGTAGATCCTTTTGCTTTGCTGCGATTTTGGCGCGCAATCTTTTGAAGGGTGGGCAGGCGTGGATGTTCAACCTATACCTGCACCGTTGTGGCAAATCACGCTCGAAACCGGAGGGTTTTCCCAACAAAGGCAGTGCCCTTCATCAAACAGAGACTCTTGCAAGCAGGTAGCGCTAGGGGCCAGGGATCCAGGCAGAGTTTGTGTTCTGTTTCTCTCCTGACGCTAGTTTCTAGCAGGACAATCAGTCAGCATGGCCAGCGGGCATGTGCGTGCCCACCAGCGTGCCTTCAACTGCATCATGGGCTGGTGGCCGGGATTTTTTTCTAAACGAAACAGAAAAGCAACTGTCAGTTTTGAAATCTGATTGTACAAAGCATTGAAACGAATCAGTTTGTCTAATGCGCTAGTTTGATTAAATTGATGTTTTTTTTTTTAAGGTTATGCTGTTGTTTGCTTTCAAGCAATCATCAAGTGGACCTGTCCAGAGTGGTGGATAATTACCACATGTTTTGCAAGATTGCGATGTTCATGGCGCAACCGAATGTAAACCACAGGCCGTGGGGGCACTCTATTTTGAAGCAAACCCAAAGATTAATTTGCACACGTGCTCATACACATGAATGCATGCGCATTCTGTTACAATAAATATAGTTATATACGTGGGTTTCAATACATTTAAATACATATCACTTATTTGTTGCGTGGCATGCTCCTAAACTATCCAACTTTCGAGCACACAAGAAGATTTGGAGTGCGTCATCCTTTGGAAGCACTAAATCCACTACATTTACGAGTGGAACGTATACGTATACTTTATGTTCATGCCCAGCGTGCTTTAGCTAGAAAGTTAGAATCAAGCGATGATATACCTACTCCCAAAGTATTCCATGGTGCTGGGAAAATTTACCACGTATTACCACATACAAGGTACTCATTGCTTCAAGGGAAATTTCGCTCGGCATGGTACCCCAAACTCGGAAGCAGAAAACAAAAAAGCGAAGTGGAGGTTAGGCAGACGTTCCTGCCGTTGACGGTACCCCAAAAAAACATTTCTAAAGCATTGCCGAGAAAAACAAATTTCCGCGGACTATGCTTTCGTGCTGTGGAAGTGTGGAAAATTGAGAAATTGGTTTCGGGAAATTCCGTCGATTTCCGGGACATTTTGGGAAAAATCCGGGCCAAGGCCAGGCTCCTGCCATGAAAATTCATTGAGAACTCATGCAGGTTATAGATGTCTCCAACGAATGACAGTACTTCCGAATTTCTTTGCAATGCCAGGGCGGAAACAAACATGGAAAGGACTATTGAAGTCTTGTGATATCGTTACGGGCGAATATATTGTAAACCAGCTCGTAACTTAGAGTTATTAAATGTTATTAATGGTCATAATTTTGGTGATAATTCCATACGTTCTGACATCAATCCTGTAACTGTGGTTACATATATATATTATATATGTGTGTGTATTTATATATATATATATATCAATATATACAAATATGTTTGAATATGTATATATCTATGCATATATATATATGTATATATATATTGGTGTGTATGTATATATATATGTATATTTATATTGGTGTATGTATATACATATATATATATATATATATGTTCCTTGTTAATCGCAACTGCACCCCCAAGCAAGCCCCAAAAACATGAAATATCGCATTTTTTGATCAGAGCAACAACCTCGCAAAAACAACTAGTTAACTGCCGCATATTTTTTGTTTCAACTAAGTTGGTTTTTGATATTAAGATATATCTACCGAAAGGCCACATAGTTATGAACAAATTTAACTGTTTACCCTCCTTACAACCAGGTTTTTTTCTATTTACTGTACTAAGTGGATACTATCCACAGTCTATGTTCGATATATCAATATATTTGTGTATATGTATATTTAATCCCCAGGTATTCGCAATAGTTTTGTGAACAGAACTATGTTTCCAAATTTATAGTGTTCTTAATGTTTTTAATACGACATAATCCCAGTACATACCAAATTTATAACCAGAGTAGCCGTACTTACCGTAACTGAGACTTGAATTTCAACCTACTTGCTGGGATGAGGCGCCAAGTAAGGAATTAATCAGGATAACACATACGATATACCCTTATTTAGGGGTTTATCCCCATAATAAATACCAGGTGCACAAGTAATATCCCCAGGCATACAGGGGTTATAACCCATTTACAGACTGGCATGCATTCTTAAGTAAAGTTTTTAGTAAGTGTTACCATGATTTTTTTTTGTGTCATCCCAATTCCACTTACCAAGCAGTTACGAACTGGTACGCGTCGGGATATAAATCACTTACTTGGAGGATCATCCAACTTAGCAAGTGGTTTGTCAACGACATTTCCTATCAAAGATTGTGAATCTCCAGTTCGTTTTTTTGTACGTTTACCAGAGGGTATACCCCAGTTATGTTTGGGGGAGGTCTCCACAACTGGAACCCTTTACCAGTACTTATAACCCCATTTATGGTTCGTGTATAATCCCATAGAACTCACCAGCTATCACTAATAGCCATGGCCATAACTGTAGTGTACCTTGATGTACCTATTTAAAATTATTTATGTGGCTGATGTGATTCCTGAGGGTCTATGTATAATGTTCTTTGGATTTCTTTGGTGATTATGCTTACAGCAACATGATTAACATGATTACTATTACTCCAAGTGAAATAGCAACATGATTAGTATAGCTGTGATAGTAAATATAGTAATAACTTGTTAACTTTAATGGTCTCGGGCCACTATCACTACTATTACTCTTTTTCCACGTGGCCCAAGCTGCTCCCGCCACAAGGCCTTAGCCCCCGCTGCTCCCCACGCCTGGCACAGAGCGCCTTCAGCGCGCAGGAAGCCGCCGGGCTCACGCCGCGAGGCCGCCTTTAAGGGGTGGGTCTTTTCGGGGAATAGACGGTGGGTTTAACGGGATTTTTAGCGGGACTTTGGATTTCATGGTGATTTCATGGGACATTAGTGAGATTTTTTGGTGATTGATAAGTACTTTAGTAGGTTTTGGTGGTGATGAATAGGAATTTGATGGGTTTTTAGTGGAACCTCCATGGATATCATGGGATTGTATGATATATGATGTGGAAGATCAGGATTCAAGTGATTTAAGCATGTTGATTTCAGAAATCATATGGTCAGAATCAACCAGTTCAATGCATGTTTTCATTATATACATTCTATGGTTTTTGGGTGGTTAAATGTTGAATATGGGAATGTCTGGGGGGATGGGGGTTGGAAAACCCATAAACAAGGTGAAGTTTCTAGTGCGTAACATGTGATTTCACCGGCAAAGCCGTTGAGCTGTCAAGATTGAAACTGTATTTGTTCATTGGTACTCTCTGGTTATTTGACATAGCCATGGAAAATGGTCCATTTATAGATGGTTTACCTATTAATAGCATGGTGATTTTCCATGGCTATGTTAGTCATAACCAGATGGTAACGTTTTCACCAGCTTGTACATGCAGGGTGCGCTGACATCATGAAATCTTGAAGTGCATTTCACTTGCCCAATTTGTGATACAGGAGCGGCATATATAAAGCGGCATCTGAGTGCGCATGATCTTCCAAGGTTCAATATCTTAATTGTAACAGGACAGCCTTACTTAGGTGGCTTACTAACCCCTCTATCAACCAGTTACCCCCGGTTACAAGCTGGTGACCGCATCAGATTTATGTATATATTCAGCATATTTTTTAGCTAATCCAAACAGAGTTTTATGGGGTTATGCATTGATTTTTTGATTAGTTAGTTATATAGTTATATAATGGCATCAAACTTGGTATTTTAATCCAGTTATAGGTGGGGTTCGCCCTTTTCGAAAAATTGAGGTTACTGTAACCGCAATCAAACCCCATAACTATACAGTTTTGGCCATTTTTTAGTTACAACTGGTCATAAATGGGATTCTACATTCCATAAATGGGGTTAGTTCAGTACTTACAACTGGTATTTAGGGCCATACCTATATGTTGATGAACAACTATTTTTACCACCAGCAAACTTACGTTAGTATGCCTGGAGGCTCTAAGCACGAAGACAGCGGCTTGCCACTTGGACTCGAGGGCGGGCCCGAGGTGTGGCAGAGCAAAGCCCCCCAAAAAAACGAAAGTGATGGTGAAAATTCCGCAGAAACCCACGAAACTGCAAAACATACAGTTTTCCCTTGAGATTAATTACAATAATAAAGTGCGGCAAAAGTCTACAGTGATTGATTTTGTGGTTTACAACTGTTGATTGTAAATGATGCTGCGAAACAATCATATCATCAATGTCATGGTGCAAAAAATCGTTTTTTTGGATGATAAATGGACATAAAACATGTCAGATGACTCTTTGAATTTGATTCTTTCAAGTCATGGAAGAACCTGGGATCATCTTGATGTCTGGTTGGGTACGAAGCCACGAAGCCAGGAGGATCGGGAGATGGACCAGCATGATGTTGCCGTTAATGAGCATGTATTCATGTCAGGCAATGTCAGTTATCAAAAAAAATATAGTTCAAACAAAAAAAATCCGGTTGTTGTTGTTGTTGTTGTTGCTGTTGTTTTCGCAAAGGGCCTAAACTGTTTAGATGGCTTATGGTCTCCAAGTCTATTGCGCAAGGAAACTGCAGTGTTCGACCCACTCTGCAAACCAAAGAGTTCTTGGTTTTTAGTGTCACAAATTTATGCCGATGCCCTAAACCAACATTTGTTTCTAAGACGGCGGCGTATGCTCGACTAATTCTGGCTCTCCCCGACAAGGAGTAGTTCTGGTCGACAAGAATATCTCTTCCAACCGACAAATATATTTCGACATAATCATTCATTCAGTGTGTATATA
>Ga0126342_10008480_pt1 | contig 18426 bp, 24 predicted proteins | sample Cyp1metagenome_FD_92528 | JGI IMG/M metagenome (GOLD analysis project Ga0126342, IMG submission 92528) | Coral microbial communities from Lord Howe Island, Old Settlement Bay, Australia - Cyphastrea 1 metagenome | ecosystem: Host-associated > Invertebrates > Cnidaria > Coral ...
CCCCCCCCCCCCCCCCCCATGTGTTTACAGAAGCGGGGACGAGCATATATATACATATGTCACATATATATATATATACTATACACATAAATATATACATATATACAATTATATACATATATATATATATATATATATATGTACATATGATCATATGTATATACACGTTTCTTTGTATATATATATATGGTGTAAATCATGGTGCAAATTCCCCAGCATCTTTAGCTGTTGAAGCTCCCGGTGCGGTCGCCTCGCTGCCAGATGACTGGAGTGGATCCCGACATGGCGGGCTCTCAGGGAGGGATAAAGTAAGGATGAGGGGTACATGATAGAAACCAATCGTTTATGCCAGTTGTTTATATAGCTAAGTAACTATTATAATGTCTTTTTGATACACTTTATGATGATGTGATATATATTATATACACATCAACAATTATATCAATGATGAGTGTGATATGGATTCAAATCTCAGGGCACATTGCCTGGTGTCAGCAAAAATCAATGGTGAAACCGTTACATTTCATGGTGAAGACATAAAAAACAGTGGATTCCTTCAAATTTCCTACATCATGCCATTGAATGCTATCATCGTTCGCCGCACCGATAGTGATGCTGAATTGCGAAATTTCACAAGTCCAGGTCTGAGGCAGAAAAGGTAGCCTATTTTTTGGCAGATATTGTTGGTCAGAATATTTTTGGCAGAGATTGTTAGTTGTAAATCCACTCATTTCTGGTTGGTGGTTTCAAACATGAATTTTATTTTCCATTCCATATATTGGATAATCATTCCCATTGACTTTCATATTTTTCAAGATGGTTAAAACCACCAACCAACATTTTGTTGGTCACACTTGAGGACCTGTAGTCCCAACTCCCGCACCAAGCATACCAAGCGCCGTCAGATTTCGAGCTGCCTGACCAACTACTCCGGCAATGCCCTGGGGTGCATGCCACCACAGGCGGAGGGTTTTTTTTCCCATTTTTCCATTGAAATCAGTGAACACATCCACCAGAAAAGCCAACCCCGCAAAATTGGGAGTCAAAATGGAAGTCCAGGAAACAAAAACATGTATGACTAACTTTCTGTGCATTTTCTTTGATTCTTTGAGCTGAAGAACAGTGTGGCTCAGCGGCTGATTTGCCATTGAGGTGCGCAGAGATGGTGAATGGTACCTTGGCACAGAATCGCTGATGTCCTGGGTCGCACCATGTGTGCCGTCGGATCATCCGGCTCTTTGTGCGGCTCAAGAGGTCAATCTTAAGTGGTTTGATGAGCCTTTGAAGAAGGTGATTTCATGGCACCCAGATGTTCAGCTGGAAGCAGCATCACAGTCTGCCTATGCCAGTGGCAACCACTTCGATTTATGACCTGGAAGCGCTTCCAGCACCTAGGACCTAGAAGTCATTCTCGGAATGACACACAACTTTTCCAAAAAAGACACCTCCTTTTTTTGGGAGTTCGACGAACAGCTTCAACACGCAGAACCTGTATTTTCAGATCCAATGGGGCGCTTGGCACACGTGTTGCTTCAACCCCACTGGCCGCTGGAGACAGACGATGCAGTGCATGACGCATGGAGTGCTCCTCGGACTGCAGGGTATGATCTGGGTCTGAAAATGGGTGATGTACCATCAACTTATGACAATGTTGGTTCAGAAATGATGATTAAATTAAAGGCTGGATTTAGATGGATTTAGGGTTTTTCCAATGATCATCAATGATCTTTCAACATTTTAGACAACCCATGACAAACCCATCTTGCATGTTCCTGCCGGCAGCAGGGCTGTTTGGTTCATAATTTATTGTTAATTTGACAATTGTACGGAGTTGTACGGAGTTCCCCCGAAACATGCAAACCCACGAAACGAAGAACCATCAGACCTGGCAGGAAACGTGGCTCTCTGGTGGAAAAGCATAGGCATATATAGGTTGTTACGTAGCTCTACCATGATATTCGACCATTTGCAATGATTCCCTGTATAACTGGATTTGGGTGATTTTGCTTCGTTGGAATTTCGTTGGAATTTCGTTGGAATTTCGTTGGGTCACTGTGGCAAAATGTTTTGCCACAAGATTTTTCACCATTTTTTTTCGTTGGAATTTCGTTAGGATTTCGTTGGGATTTCGTTGGGATTTCGTTAGGATTTCGTTTGGACTTTTGACTGGTTTGTCGCCTACTTGAAATTTGCAACGGCAAGCGCAGCAATCTTAGCAACCATGTGATGAAGTTAGACAGACCATTGCAACCAGTTCAAAGATGTGTTCAACCAGTTATTTCAATAATATCTTTAATTTAGAATGGAATGTTAAAGCATCTAATGTGTTTAAATGTGCTTAAGGTGTTGCTACATTGTTGCTTTCTGGGTGTAGGGGAATTCACCCGGGCCTGATGCCATGGATATTGATATGGAGAATGAGTTTGACCTTGGTATGGGCGTTGATTTCCTGGAGATGTTTGATGAGTGCCTGGGGTTGGATGCTGATGCTTCGGCTGATTCCTTGGCTTTGCCCGAACATGTGGGGTCTGAGTTAGCTCAGGTCTCCTCTCCTCAAGTACCAGTACAAGTTACAGGGTCAAATGCATTGGTGGAGGTTCCCCCAGAGGTGTTTCAACATACGTTACCTACGCACAACTCGAAGAAAACTAAGCTCGATTGGCGAGTTTGTCCAAAAGCACTCAGTTGGTACCGTCATTTCTGCAAAGCCAAAAAGAAAATCCGTACTGATGAATCAACTGTTTTGGATGCCTTGATTGCACTTCAAAAGAAACACAAGACTGGCAAACACTGTGTGGCCTACAATGTCAAACGTGTGAAGCGTAGAAATCGCAGTTCTGAAATTTCAAAAAGAAGCCTTGTTCTTCAAGCCAAGATGAAGATTGGAAAGGGCAACAGGTACTCACGGCAATTTTCCATGACTGATTTTTTGGAGGTGGCATTTGGTGAGAAGGATGCCAAGAATCATTTCCGTTTAGTGGGGCATATTGCTACGCATTTCAACATGTCCAGAGAAACCGTTCAGTTGATGCGTACCACTGTAGCTGCGAGTGTCATGACCAAACAAATTCAAGTTGCTGCGCGTGTTTTTGCGTTGTGCAAGAGCAATCCACCCGTGACGGTCGCAGTGCGACATGCTTGGGATGAGACAGCGCAAGACATCAATGTGAATTTGCTTGGTGGTGCGGCTTCCCGCTCTGCTTGGAAAGTGATGGTTCAAAAGGTATCTATCATGATCTTCTGGAACCAGACATCACTTTCGATGGACTTGGTTTCTTAGCATGCAAACACTGGTATATAATGTTAGTTCGTTTGTTGTGTATGTTTTTTTTTTCCCTCCCTCTCTCTCTCTCTCTCGTTCTCTCCATCTCTCTTGCTGTGTGTTTTTTTTCCCCTCCCTCTCTCTCTCTCTCTTTCTCTCCATCTCTATTCATTAGTTTGTTTATAAAAGGGGGAACGCAATCTATTATCAAGAGACCACTTTTGAAACCCCAAAGGTTGATAGTCTATTTTAGCAATATTTTACTGTAGCTATTAACGGGACTTGTGGTTGTGCAACGGATGCCAGTGTGCCAATGTTGTTGCAACGTTACCATGTGGGGTTAGACACTTCAACCAAGTTTCTGTCCCGAAGACGAATGCGGTGTAGATTTACAGTACGTACAACATACTAGAGTTACAATTATATATAACAACTTCATATATTATTATTATATTATACTATTGTATACGAATCATATCATATATCATATACCATGATAATTATCATATATCAATGTATCAATATATCTCATATCGAATCAAATATCATATACACATCAATTCTAATACATAATATATATTTATATGATATAGGCTATAGGTAAGTTACTAAATATCATGTTATCTCATCATATACAGTAAGCAATTTGTCATAGAATCAAAACATAATTCATATATCATCTATAATTATATAGACATTCTGATACTATTAATACTGATACTATTTTTATATTATATAAATCATATCTTTGGTTGTAATATGGACATATGACATATCATATGGATCTGCCTCGTTCGGTAGTTGCTCAGGGAAAAAATCATCTTGGCCACTGTCACAACTACTGTACCCGCAATAGTCTTAATAGCTCAGGGTATGCTATAGTAATAATAATAATGATAATGATTCATGATGTTTTCACAAGTTGCCGAAATGGGGAACCTGGCTTTGGAACCTCTGACTCTAACCCCTTTCAGAGTGTGTGTGCGACACATTTTTTCAAGGGATGACTGTTGAGGTTATGCCTCCAATACTGCTACTTTCAGACTCATCGGCGAATCTGTTTTACGGCATGATCCGGCACCCGTTCTTCGAGGGCACAAACCGTATGCTGGATGCCATCAAGGCAACTGGAAACAAGAACATGACCTTGTTTGAACTTGATGGTGCGACTGGCAACGAACGTTTGTATCACTATTTTCTGACAACCGAACGGCATGGGCCAATGATTGAACTCATCAAATGTAGGAATCATCAAACCAATCTAGTTGAAGGAAGCCTTATTCTGACTGCTAGCCCTCCTGGCAACAGCCTTTTGTCTTTGCTTTTCAGCTTCACTCATTTCATTCGAACAGGGGGACACTGGGTTCGCTTGAAGCAGGCGGTTAGGGACTGGATTCGGGAAAATGCGGAGGTTCACAGAATCCATTCGGGACATACTGGGAATTCAGGATGGACAGAACACGCGCTGGAATTGAAAAGCTTTCTTGAGTCATCCGACCGTTTGCAGCGTAGCATTGCTCGTTTAGCATCTTCTACGTCTACTTCTGATTCCTCCACAGCAGAACGTCCACCGGATGAGAAAAGTAAGCTTCAACAGAAGTTAGATGAGTTCTTCGTATCTTGGTTGGAGGATGCAATCATTTTGTTATATTTTTTGGCTGCCTCGAACTTAAATTGCAGAGCAATAAAGTTAATTGACTAACAGACTACACACCCAGACTACGAACCAAAGACAGTCTTTGTCTCATTGATTGATACCATTGCCAACGCAGCATTACTAATGCAGTGTGTACGATAATGATAATGTAATAATCATGTACTGTATGTATGCAGCATGCAGTGCGCATGCATTTACAGAACTCACCAGTTAATGACTCATATGATTCATATTCATATAATTATATAATTTATATAATAATATAATAATTATTATTATTCATAACTAACCCATAACAGAACATAACTAAACTTGTAAGTATGTTACATACACAGTACCTACCTGAGATTCCACAGCCGATGATTCTGGCTAATGATTCATGATTCAGATTCATGATTATGCTGATGCTGTCACAGGACTGATACTGACTTTTAGGCGGGACTATGCATCTGTATTGACTAGACTTTATATATCAAATTCTTATGTGATGATACGCAAATGTATGACCAGACCCAACTGACTATGGACCAGACCGTACTGCATCAGAGTTGACTTGTGAGGACTACATGTAGACTCAATGTAGACCATAGACTGGAAGATAAAGCTTGGAAGATATAACGGCTAAACGAGAGTGTGTGACTCACTCAGTGTATATGATCGAGTTGTTATCACAAGAGTATTTCAAAAAGTCTAACATACAGCCTACAGCCCATAGAGAGTAATCCAAAATTCACAGATTCGTGTTTTCTGCGACCTTTATCATGGTGTTATATCATCATTCAGTCATTCAATTTCAATTCTTCTATCTAGAATGAAGTCTGTTCATTGGCCAGAAACAAGCGGCTGTAAGGCTACTTGGAATGGAAATCTGCGTGGGCATGTGCCTACACACTACTGCGACCCGGAAAATTCCAAGTGCTGCAACTCACATGAGGAAGGTGTTGAGCGCTTAGGCTGGATGTATACAAAATAACATTTGTGTGTTTCTAGTGTTCCATTTATCACAAAGGTTCAACCAAAGAGAACTCTTACCCTGTCAAATCTCCAAAAAAGTGCCAAGTGTGATGTGAGTGGTGTGCAATTTCTGGGACCAATTTAATGTTCATCTTCTGTTTTAAAACAACCTGCTCACAGTAGACTAATAGACAGAAAATAATCTTATCATGTTCGTTGGGCAGGTTCAACGCTTGAGAATCTGCTGTTGGTATCTCAACCTGAAGTGCCAGCTCCTGGCAAATGGACGAAACTGGGTTCAGTGTTGTGTTTCCTCGTGCTGGGATTCAACGTCTGCAATTGTTTGGGACAAACCTACAAGACATCCATTGACTCAATTCAACTCGACAGAAAAAAGGGTCCAAAAGACGGAGACAACAAAGAGGAAGACCTAGACCCTGCTCTGACATCCGAACTTTTTTGGTCAGCAGTGAATGGAAAGCGCGCAAAGAACGGACTCGTGCTGACTGGAAATGGAACTGTTCAATTTCATGTCTTGTTGCTAGCAATCATGCAAGAAGTGACGCGCTTTCTGACCAATTGGCATCTATTTGCTGGACATCGTCAAAATCGAAAGTCTGTGAAAGCACCACCATTGCTGGACATAGCCAACCCAAAGTTCAGCCCATATGTGATGGTTTTGCAGTATTTGAGTTCCTTACTGAAGGGCTCTGGTAGAGTGTTGCTGATGTGCCCTGCTTTTTGGAGTGTCGATGAATGGGAAAGCTTGAAACCGGAGGAAGTGCGAATTATGCGAAGGATATGTATGTATGTCAGTGGGTGGATTTACAGACGCCATCTGATGTTTGCACGAGAGCCTCCTGTCTCTACATGTGTGGCTTGTCAATGTTTCTGCGATGTTTTTTAAACCAGCACATCGATGATTATGATTGGTTTTGTTAGTCTGTAACTTTGGGGTCAGCAAGTGAAGTAGTGACACACTCCTGATACCACACTAGACTATATAATTATATAAATTATATATATATAATTATATAATATATAAAACTATATGACAACTATATATAATTAATATAATTTAATATATTATCATTATAAATTATATGATTATTATTATATATTATATAAATATAGACATAGACATAAACATAGACTATTAGACTATAGACTATAGACTACTTTAGATGACTATAGACTATAGACTATAGACATCTATAGACGACTATAGGCTACAGTCTATGAATCAAGAATGAACTCCTAAAAAAGTATGAGCAGTTTCGTCAGAGTCATGTCACATCAATTATCATCATATTACGACATTGCTTTTCTTGAAGAACGGAATTGATAAATTTACTGTCTGCGTACTTGGCATTCCATGAGCAAACAAGTTAAATTGCCTAATCGAACCGGCTCTCCAGCACAGGTTTTGATTGATGACCGGGCAAATGAGGGCGTGAAGGACGCGGCAGCAACCCAGTGGGATACCCTGAACCCTTGTTGTGGACGGCCGGGCATGGTTCGCACTCTTCGTCGGCAGCACACTTGTGCACGGGATCTTTCTCAATCTCATGAGTCTGGGTTTTTGAAAGGACTTGTTTGCTCGGCTCGGGTTACAGTAGCTGACTGCGAATTGCGTCATGCGCGGAATCGTACTTTCACATCCTCCACTGGTCGTACTGGGTATACATCATTTTGTGTGAGTTCGATTCTGGATGAATCCAAACTGCTACATTCACATTCACTGGGGTCAGCGGCGTCACGCGATTGCGTGCAGAAAGCTACCGGCTTACTTCAAGAATTTTTCAATTTTTTGATGTCGATCCTAGCGATGTGGGGTTTTAATCTCAAAATCGTTGGGATCAAAACTGAACATGAGTCAGGAGTCATGATCCTTCCATGTCTGGAAGTTTTGATCATGAACCAAAAATTGAAAGAATTGGACATTCGAAACAACATCATGGCTTTACAACTTACTTAGTGTATTCATCAAGAGCTGCAGAATCAATCAGAGTAATGAATTCACATGATTATCAATGTCAATGTCAATGATAACTCAATAATGGCCATGGATATGATATGATATGGTATGATTCTGATACGGTTGAAAGAACAGCTAGACTATGTGAGACTCTTTAAATATGTAATTATATGACTTGAATTGACTTAACTAAATTAAAACTGTCAAAATAATTGAACAGTAGACTAGACAACTATTGTAGATGTAACTATATAAATATGTATGAGATGTGCTTGGTACCTAACGGCCCACACAACTTCAACTCAGGTTTCCAACGGTGAACAGCTTGAACTGGAGAATGAGGAGCCACAAAAGTGCAGACTCTCTGCTCTGCACTTGTTTCGCAAGGACTACATCGCAGGGAATTCACAGAATAGGCAAGACTGGTTTTCAAAGGGAGCGTGGGAAGAGGTACGCGCAGCATTCCAAGCACTCCAACCAGAACGTCGGGAAATTTACGAGAGAGAGCGCTTGAACAATGTAGAGAAGGAAAAGAACTTACGCGCTGGTTCAAAGAAGCAGTCAACACAACCACTACTGTTACTTCAGGGTCGCCAAAACAAATCAGAGGAAATTGTAGCGCATGAAACAGAATTGCATTCAGGGCAGGAGCCATCAGTTTCTGGAATAGACGTTTCTGCTCCGGTACTTGCAAATCTACTACCTGCTGATTTTGATGAGTTGAATCATGCCACTACAAGCCTTGCAAATATGTCCAAGGTTACCAGAAGCTATGCCACTGAACAAAACAAATCAACTGATGCCACTACTTGGCCTGTTGGGGAATCAAACGTTCTTGCAGCATTGGCAACAACAACTGCCAAAGGGGTTTCCCTCAAGCAAGCTGGGAAAGATTTTTCCAAGAAATGCCAAATGGTCTCTGGACCAGAACCGGGTAAGGACGTATTTCCTGAAACAGTTATCATTCATGGACAATGTGGTACTTTGTGTCAGCTGGACTATTCAACAAAAGACAGGCTTCGGCATTCAAAAGTCGCAGAGGCCTTAAGTGCTGCAGCATCCTTTGACAAGCCTACGAAGGTTGTTCAAGGAGACGTGTTGGTAGCATGTCACATCGAATGTGGTTTGGGCAAACTCATGTGGTACTTTTTCATTACAGCAGTGTCGCAAAAGGGGGGATACAACAAACCAGACGCTGTTCACGTGTTGTGCGACGTCGTTGATCGACGAGACGATGCTGATGATTTTGCAGCTAGGTGATGTTCGTTTCAGCTGAGTTTTTTCACACCACCATCTTATGTCCTAAGGGGGTATTTTCCGTACAACAAATGGTACAATTCTTGGTGATTGGCCTAATGGTTTATGATTCGATATTATATGATATGATATGATTTGATATGATATGATATGATATTGATTCGATGATTCATGATGTGTCATATGAATCAGATCATATAAATATATGATTCATGATGCATTAATGTGTATTGTCACCCTGTAGTATATCACATATTATCACATCATATCGCTAGACTGTCTATTATATAATTATTAACAATAATATATAAATTTATTATTAATAATATATCAGAATCAAATCATATAAAATACAATTGCGTTTATAGTACTTGTAGTTCCCAAACGATCTTCGAACCAACTTGTTACTGCTAGAATGTACATCTACAGTCTACAGCACAGGCACAGTTACATGATACACGGGATTATCATGTGACTACTTATCTATAATTATCAAGTTATCATGAATCATATCAATATCACTCACCATATCTTATATTCTCATCAAATAATAATAGAATCAAGAACAATTTCAGATGAATCGAATCATGTGTCATATTATATGAGTCAATAAATGATTTAATAATAATTAAGAATAATTTATTGAATAATAATAATAATATATAATAATAATTATCCATGAAATCATGTGTGGTCTTATGAACAACAATCACTATTTCAATTTCAGCTTACTTCCCTCAGGATGGTGTTTTGCTGGAACTCTGTTGCGAGCAGCCAGTTCATCAGGCGGACGAAATGCTTTGCTCACCGTGGAACAGAGGGAAGGGGTTTGGCTGCTTACGATTGGTTTGCAGGGGTGAACTAGCAAAATTGTTGCTATGGCCTGGCGAGGAAATGGACGGTTTACTATGTGGATCCTTGGTACTTCTTAGGAGTGGGAAGATTCAATTGTTGAAAGTAGTGGATTTGGGGAGTTATTCTACTTGATGCAGTGCCAACAGGTATAGGCGGTATAGGCGAAGCCTTGAAAGACACAGGTTTGGGGCTTTACTTTGTATGGCCTATCATCCCTTCAGTCAACTCATAAGTAACGAAAAAACAAATCTATAACTATTATTGTTGCAATTATAATTTCTGTTCTAAAGTATTGCTAGACTATTGTGAGTCGCACTAAACAAAAAGAATAACATCAAATTATGATATATCCAGATATAAATACAAACTGACTGGACTATCAGACGTTACTAAAACTTGGGGCTGTCAAACATCCCAGGAGAGCAACACGCTACGCGGATCACTATGAGCTTTTTGAAGTTTGAGGATGTGACTCGTATGCGCGTGCGCACTTCGGGCAAGCGATCTGATTTGAAAGACATTTCAGTTGAACTTGATTGGCTTGATGTTCAAAGCCAAGAACAACCTTTAGGTCCACCTGCCGTGCCAAATACTCAGAACCTTCCAGAACCTGTCGCTGATGCTGCTGGTGTGGGTGGGACACCGTCAAATATCAACGGTGCCATTGATTTTCGGCAGTTTGGAACTGATTTGGAAGATTGCACTTCGTCTATTCCACGAGTGAAACGTACCAAAAGACCTGCACAAAAAAAAGAATCGGTATCCGAAGTCGTTGAAACACTGAAGCAACATGATTCAAGCAGCCGGTCCCAATCAACTGGTCAGAACCGACTCTATGTAAGGGACTTTGATGGCATACTAGACGATGCTGAGTGTGATGATATTGAACATATCATCGCATCTGAAAACAAAAACTCAACCAGTTCCTCTTCAACTGAACAAGATCGTCATGGAGTTCATGAAAAAGAACCAGCCCCATCTGATGAAGAAGTTGATGCTGATTTTGAAATTTGCAAATTCCAACGTTTATTTTTCTATCTATCCTTTGCTATATTTATCTTGGGAAAATGTACCATGTCAAAGGGTATCTCAGGTTTATGGCCCCTCAAAAAAAGTTTTGAACTGGGAATCAGATATGAAATGAGTTAGACTGTGAATCAGTGGTATATGTTATATTATATAAATTATATATATTTATATTAATATTAATATATATTATATAATATATATGATATATGTATGATATCTGTATGTCATGTCTGTATGTCATGTCTGTATGTCATGTCTGTATGTAAGTATGTATGTAAGTATGTATGTAAGTAAGTAAGTATGTATGTATGTATGTAAGTAAGTAAGTATGTATGTATGTAATGTATGTATGTATGTATGTACTGTATGTATGTAATGTATGTATGTATGTATGTAACGTATGTCTGTCTGTCTGTCTGTCTGTCTGTCTGTATGTATGTATGTATGTATGAATCTGTATGTATGTATGTATGTAAGTATTTATGTATGTCTGTATGTATGTAATGAATGTATGAATGTATGAATGTATGTATGTATGTATGTAACGTATGTACTGTATGTATGTATGTATGTAACTGTATGTGTATGTATGTATGTATGTCTGTATGTCTGTCTGTCTGTCTGTCTGTATGTAATGAATGTATGTATGTATGTCTGTCTGTCTGTATGTATGTATGTATGTAACTATGTATGTATGTATGTAACTTATATGTATGTAAGTATATGTATGTGTATGTATGTATGTATGTTTATATCTATTATATATTATATTATATATCTGTATGTATCTGTATGTAAGTATGTATATACAAGTTAAGTTATTAAAGTATTAAGTATGTAGGTAGGTAGGTATGTATGTAGGTATGTAATGTGTGTACCTGTCTGTATGTATGCTTGTACTGTATACTGTACTGTATGTATGTATGTAACATGTAATGTCAGTAATGTCTGTATGTAATGTCTCTATAGTCTGTCTATATAATTCAAAATCATACTGTAAATTAGTACGAATCGTATCGTATCAAATCACAACAATCACATCCCATACATAGTCACATCACCACAAAAGTCACATTGTACACTGTATCTATTATATAAATTATATAAATATATTTTTTAGATTGTATTTGTTTAATCTGTGGTTTAAAACTATCAGAAACTACATCGTTACATCATACTATGCTACCTACTGTACTGCATGTACGGTAGTATAGTCAGGAAATATGAATTTCTGAATTACTAGTGAGTTTCCAAAAACTAGCAGTCAATATATGTTTTGGCATGCAACCATTCCAGCCTTTGTGCTTGTCTGTTGCACTTAGCCCTCCAAAGATATGCTTCTCCAAGGATATCATTCTGGAAACAAGAATCCTTCAAAAGCTACCGATAAGCATTTCATGTTTTTTTTTGAGGGGGGTAGGGCGAACATTTATTTCAGCGTTTACACTCTCATATTTCTTACCCTGCTACATAGCCCATACCCTGGCCCAAAGCCCATATGATAGCCTATTATATGCCTAGCCTAGCCTATTCCCTATGATGCCGCATGCCGCCTATAGCCTATAGCCTAGCCCTTGGCCTCCCTAAACCTATCCAAGGAAGACTCGAAAGAGCATGAAACAGCTGAACTCCAGATTGGCGAGATTACTGGGGACGATCTGGCCAGTTCAGTGAATGTGGTGGATGATTTGTTTGGTTTGCCGCCATCTTCTGCTGGTGGATCTAGCAGTTCATCGGGGTTGAAAGAGACTGAAAAAACAAAATCAAATGTGGAACAAATCGCAGAGCTTTTCAATTTGCCTATGGCTTCAAAGGTCACTATTGAAGACGTTTCAGTTTGGATTGAGTTCCAGACTTGCTTGGCTAGCGGTTCGTTTGCTTATGTTTATGATGCTGATCGCAAAAATCTCTTGGGTGTAGTGAAGACAGCGAAGTTTGTTCTAAACAGTTTCAGTTTTCAAGCGTTGTGCAAAGTGCACAGACCAAGTAACACTTGCAAATGCTGGGTGAGTTTTTCAAATGAATCACAAAGAATTCCAGTGTTTAGAGACTTGTTGAAATGGCTTGGGCATAGTCGTTGTGAAAAAACATCTCACATTGACTCAAGCTCTGAAATTCGAAAGGCCTATGGAATGAAAATCAGGAAGTAGGTGTGCACGGTTTGAATTCATACAATTCAGAGTCACATTCTCGTATGTGGCAGGATGCAAGCTTGCATCACATGCTTGCAGCAATCTCAATTAAGGATTTGCAAAAGTATGCAATCGCCATGGCAGCTTTGAGTGTGAATTCAGGCGTCTCAAACGCAGGAGTCTGTTGAGACAGTGGAGGTTTCAAATGGCTAGATTTATCATTCAAGAAGTGTGGCAACACTTGTGGCAATATGTTTTGCCACAACATTTTTGGTGATTTTTTTTCGTTAAAATTTCGTTGAAATTTCGTTAAAATTTTGTTGACTTGGATGGTTTACCAACGAAATTTTAACGAAATTTTGACGAAATCCCAACGAATTTTTTTTGTGGCAAAATGTTGTGGCAAAACGTTTTGCCACAACACAAAAATCGAAAAAACCTAGGGTTTTAACGAAATTTTGGCTTGTGGCAAAACGTTTTGCCACAACATTTTGCCACAAACAAAATCGTTGGGATTTCGTCAAAATTTCGTTAAAATTTCGTTGGTAAGCCATCCAAGTCAACGAAATTTTAACGAAAAAAAATCAACAAAAATATTGTGGCAAAACATGTTGCCACAAGGTTTGCCACAAGTTTTGCCACAAGATTTGCACCCCAACTTACCTCGTTCTGTTTTGAGATACCTTCTATCTTGTCCGTGCGTTTGCCCTGTTGCTTCCTATTCATCTTGAATCTTACTCTCATCCGTATCTCTGTTGTCATCCTAAGCATCGAAGAACAAAGCCAGTGCAAGAGCTTCAAGTCAAAAGAGCTTTGAGTTTTTTCAGCATCAAGTGTTTGAGAAATGAAACAACATATCTTTTCATTGTGAAATTGTTGAAGCAAAATTCCTGAGTATGTGAGACGTCAATCGTTTTTGATGCAGCTGCTTTTCGGCCCCCGAGTCTGTTACAATTTGTAGGTGTTTTCCCGAAGGTTTTCCTATCCTTCCAGTATGAGCTCCAAGCTTATGGGATCACCTAAGAATCGAACATCGCCTCCGCCTGCCACGCCCAAACGTTTGCGCCGTCAAGGTGCGACATTCTTTTCGCCAGGTAGTGAGAAGAGCAGCCCAGGATCATCGTCTGATTCGTTTATCAGTGAGTTCAGGAAGAAGCTTTCTTTGGTGAGCCCGAAGACACCAGTCAACCGTGGAGGGAGCCGCAAGGATGAGATGTCTCCTATGGGGAGTTCCTTTTCATCATCACCGGCATCCAACGCTACTACTCTTGTCATGGGTTCGTTGCAGCCTAAGAGGAGAACCCGCAATCGCCCTGTTTCCTCACCTGGTTCTACCTCAACATCACCCAAGACACCCACCTCATCAACATCTATGTCCATGAAGAGTATGAAGGCACCTATGTCTATGAAGAGTATGAAGGCAAAGGTGCATCAGCAGGTCATGAAGGCAATGAAGCCTGTGAAAGGGAAGGGCAAGCCGGTGAAGAAGGATATCGTTTTGAAGAAGAACCCCAAGAAGCACCCCATCTGGAAACCCAGCTCCGACACCATCATCATTTGTCCCAAGAAGTTTTACAAGGGGTGGCGTGCCTATCATGGTCAGGTCAAAATGTTGCAAAACGATTTGGGACAAGCCTGGTATGAACATCGCGACCTTCGTGGCTACAACAAGTCGTTTCGTTGCGGCGCTGAGGCATTCAAATCGTTTTTCGGCTTTCTACTGATTATATAAGTGTTTTTATGCATGTTCATCAAACAATCCAATGCACTTGAGCAAGTGACATGCTGAGTGTGTGAGAGCAATGCTCACTGAATATTTCTTGCTAAACATCACACAAGAATAATTGCAGCAAGTGTGTGTGCGTGTGTATGTTTCGGGTAGTATCCATCAACCAAACATGTTTATATTTCAAATTCTTATGAAGTGGCAAATTAAAATCTATGTTGTATAGTAGACCTAGCCTATGCGACTATGTGACACTATGTGACGACTATGTGACATGTGTTTCACCAAATGACCCAAATAACTCATCAATACGAGTTCTAAAAGTTACATATGTTATTAATAATAGATAGACAAATAAAGTTCATTTATGCTGATGCTGCACATTGTAGTTAAATAACATAGTAGTAAGAATTAATAAAACCTACATCACAATGTGTGACAATGTGACAATGTATCAATCGAAACATTTTAGAAATAAAATCAAGAACTAATAATCTTAGACTGTATACTGTAAACTGTAAAATTCTTAGTATACTGTGTATCATAAATTGAATGAACACTATTATGTAATTATTATTAATTGTTAATGTAATAATTTTATACTGTATGCCGATGCCGATACCGGAATTTATATTAGTTTGTTGATGGTTTTGATTTTCCAACTTAAGATAATTCAATCATTACATTATTGTTCTCCGGCTATCTACTACTTAATCGACATGTCTTTACAAGTATGAGTCTGAGCCAGTATTTGAAAGGTTATGCTAACAGAAGGGAATTATCATGGATCATAGAATCATATCAGTCAATACAGTATCATGTGATATGTCATATGAGTCATATGAGTTGAATACCTACGTAAGTAATATCCACCAAAAAAAGTAGAAAACACAGGAAACAGAAGCGAAGTGTCATGTTTTTGGCAAAAGCAGCTTGGGTTTGTGCCAGCCCAGGTTCGCTCGTGAGTTTCTCCTTGAGAAGGGGTGGGAGCGCAATCGCAACAAGAAGGGAATCTTCTGGCGCTTTGTGGGCAAGGACTCTGAGCCGGGCTTGGGAACCAGCAGCAAGTGAAGACCTAAATTTGGTCTTCAAGGATTCTGCGCCTTTTGTTGCGGAAGAGTAAGGCCGAATTGGAAACTTAACTTCCTGTTTGAAATCATAAGTTTGTTCTTTTAGACTGTATAGACTACATTAAAAAAAGTATTTAATTTTATAGACTTATACCGTACTTACTGTACTTATACTTTATACTTATACTGTATCTGACTTATATTAGACATCTATTGGTTGTATTCTGGAAACATGAGGGTTCTTTTCGTTTTCAGCTTGGAAGAGAATTGGCCTGAAAACCGTGCTCTCCAGAATGGCAGAGTCCATGAATGGAAGCTAGAACTGTTGCTGAAAATGACACTGACTACATCAGTCAGAGTCAGCCGTATTTGAAATTCAGCTGAAATGGTAGGACTTATGCCCCGATGATTAGTGCCGGGGATGCCCCGATGATTAGTACCGGGGAGACATTAGGACAAGATGAGCAAGTGCGAGAAATTGCTAGTCTCGTCGATCCAAGTTGTTTTTCTCACATTTTCTTTGCATCGAGAGAATCCTATTTGAGAATTTCAGAATATTTGAGAATCTTTTTGACATGTGACATTGATTCTCACTGAAGCCACATGAAACATACGAATGTGGAAAAACAGAAACGAAAGACTGTTCAACTCAAGCGTTAGAAACGAGACAGTGTTTTGTTCCTTTGTGTTCTCATGTTTCTTGTGATCGAGCCTATCAATCCTAACATCTATAATTTCACGGACGATATTGTTACTCACTTGATTGCTCTCCTGTCTCATTTGCTGTCGACATTGACATTGGCATTGGCAATATTGTCTATGTTACCTATTTGCAGCATTTAGTTGTTCCTTAGCACAATCAAAAAGAGGTTTTTTGACCCACCAGTGGTCAATTGAAATCCGATCGGCTGTTAGATGCCGCCAAAGAATCAGAATGCCTCTCACTGCACATGTAAGTACTGTGGGCGATCCAACCAGGACACACCGAACCCTTGGTTGCCCCCAGAGCTTAGAGAGCAGTCGGGAAAAGCATTTCTCCAGTTCAGACGTGAGAGGGGAAAGGAATGTACTTCCTGTTGTGCTTTGATTCGTTCCAAAAAGCGTGACTTCTACGACGCCCCTGATCTAGAGATTAGTCTGCAGAATGACCAGCGGAAAAAAGATACCTTTCAGAGTGACTTGGAAGAATTCGAAGCCAAGAAACGAGACGATTTCACAGCCAAGAGCAATAGAATTCCAGCCAAGAGAGTTGAGGCGTCACACTCGACAGGTTTCAAAATGAGAATGGTCATGGGCTATTTTTGGCCTATAGACGTGTTGAGAAGAGAACGGAAAGAGATACCAAAAACACTTACCACCATTACCTACAATGGTCGCAACTTGAGGGGAATCATCCTGGACAGCAGTCATGGCACGCCAATTGGTGTCATTGAAATGGAGAGCTACGATGACAAGACAGCTTCAAAGGTTACTTTACTTTACAAGTTTGTTTCAGGGGCAAACTACATTTCGTACGAGTTCACATGCTGATGATTCACTGTGACTATGACCATGCAATGTAGTTTCACGTTTGTGTAAACACTGATTCATTTTTGCTGACCTTTAACCAACACGGTCTTTCCAAGATTCAGTTTCGATAGGGAACGGCATCAACAAATGGAGTTAAACTTATCATGTAATTTGTATGGTGATACCGATACCCAAAAAAAACAATCATGATAACAAATGTTACAAATAAAATACAATGTAATCTATATAAGTAATAATATTAAATTATAATATATTATATTTATTATTAATAATAATATGATATGATGATATGATATGCTTATAAATTATAACACATTATAATTATAATTATAATATAATAATATAATATATATATAGAATTGCGTTACTTGAGTAATATCAAAAATATCATTGATGAATCATACTACCAACAATATCAACAATATCAACACTAGTCTATCGACTATCAATGAATGAATCATACCAATATCAAAAGTTCAAGTAGAACCGGAGAAAAAAAAACAATATACAAAAAACATTTGTACAAATAAATATAATATATAATATAATATTGGCAGTGGCCAATTGCCAATTGCCAGTTTCTGATATGTGATGAATTTGAACATAATACCCACCATAACTTAAAATAACAACTATAATAAGTGTTGATAAGCTTAATACGAATACATACTCACATACTATACTACAAAAATCAATCATTTTAATATATAATTTTAATTTTATTGTTAAAAAACATACTAGACTATATTATATAATACTTCAAATAACTTACTAATTAATAGTAAAATAAACAATTGTATTAAATTATATGAATGGAATGACAATCAAACACATATCAATGTCACTACAATAATATCAACAATCATTCATATAACATATGATATGCATACTGCATAATATATATTATTATATTATTATTATATAATTATATAATTATATAATAATATATAATAATTATTATTATATAATAATTATA
>Ga0126342_10008481_pt1 | contig 18426 bp, 16 predicted proteins | sample Cyp1metagenome_FD_92528 | JGI IMG/M metagenome (GOLD analysis project Ga0126342, IMG submission 92528) | Coral microbial communities from Lord Howe Island, Old Settlement Bay, Australia - Cyphastrea 1 metagenome | ecosystem: Host-associated > Invertebrates > Cnidaria > Coral ...
AGCGTCGCAGCGTCGCAGCGTCGCAGCGCCACCCGCCCCCGGGAGCGTCACAGCGCAACGTCGGAAACCCACGCTTCGGCCCCCTTTGCCCCTGCACTGATTATTAGCCATGTATCATATCATCATTCCCATGAAAATTGTATTTATTTGCCATTATCAGCCATTATTGGATTACATGGATTCCAGCCATTGGATATAATAATTATATAGTGGCCATTATCAGCCATGGATTATAGATTATACAATTTACATGGGAATTATGATATTTAATCTCCAATAAATTGCCATGGGATTATATATATCTCCAGTAAATTCCCATGGCCACGGCGCAAGGCCTGGTGGTATGGCGCCATCGCCATGTCCATCTTCGCCGGCGTCTTTGCCCTGGTGCCGTGCCTTGGATGCCGTGGCAGCGTGAGAACGGCGCCGTGGTTCTCACGGCGGATGGGGAAGCAAGAAGTCCTACGGTTGAGATGGTGAAAAATGGTGATTTATATGGAATTTATATGGGATTTATATGGTGATTTAACCAACAAACATGACAAATAGCATGAAAAATAGTGATTTAACCAAGAAACATGGTGGAAGAGTCTGGAAAAGTGTGATTTATATGGGATTTATATGGGATAACCATAGGAAAATGGTGACTTAACCATGAAACAAGGGGACTTAACCAAGAAAAATGCAGGTTACGAACTGGTTATGGGGGTTGGGATTGGGATTGAAATGCTGATTTGATGGGGATTTCATGGCGTAATCATGATATTATGGTGATTTAAGCAAGAAACATGGTGTTACAATGGGGATACAATGGGACTATCATTAGAATTAGAAAAACCCAATGGCTATTCAATAGGAAAACGCAGGATATTTTCTGATATTTTCACAAAGTCAATGGTATATGACACCAACTGAATTGTAATGACCGTGACCGGACGTGACGTGACTGGATTGATGGTTAGATTGCGGGGAATCATCCTCAAATGGCCCAACATTTCAGTTTTTTCAGGTTAGTGAAGTATTATAATTGAGCCATATTCTTGGGGATTATGAAGCGGTATAATGAGATATATGAGATAACAGTGGGAATAATGTGTCAGTAGTATTTGGATTATGATTTAGAATTATACTCTTTTCATGATATTACGAGCAAGCAACCATGAACAACAACAAACACTATGATTAAACCAAAAACACTGGTGGTATAACAGGGATATGATTGAACACAATGGGGATAATCTGGATGGTGTATAGCAATTCCCAAGAAGATAGAAAAGTAAACAACTCCTACTAAAATAGTGATAAATTGAACCCTTTCATGTTTTTTTTTGGGGGTTCCCATACATATGAATATACATTGTCACACGTACTGTATATAGTCATATTGTCATATTATGTACACATATAGATTATATACGTATATAATATCTATCTGCATAATATATCTAGTTGGTGATTTCATTATTTTGACAATTTCCAACCATAGACATGGGACGATGATCCACAATGACTTTGCTGAGCTCAGGCTTTACAAACTCTACTGCCAAGCTACTGGGCAGGGGCAGGCGCGAGGATGATCTCCGACATGGACATGGATCATGGGGAAACATGATTATCAAGCCACATGATTTTTTTTGAGTACCCTAGTCTTGCACACACCCATCGCTATCTTAATTTCCTTTGAGGGTAAGAATTCCGCAACACTGGAGATTGTCAAACAAATCATGGGATTTTGCCAATGAAAATAAGTGGAGTTGGGAATTTACTAGCAATCCCATGGATTTTGACAAACCGGAATTGGGGACTGATCATGATTCAACCAGCAACACTTGGGGATCCACCAAAAAATGATGTTGCAGACCAAAGATGGGGATGCCATCAGTGTTTTTTTGGGATATGAACTAGCCAAAGATGTGGAATTTGCCAACACCAGACGGGATTTTTTCCGTCTCTCATGGCCATGGCCTGGGTTTCATCATCCCCACTAGCTCACGGATTTTCCCAGCCAGAAACCTCCATTTACCCTCTGGTAAACATACAAAAAACTATGGAAAATCATCATTTTTAATGGGAAAACTCACTATAAATGGCCATTTTCAATAGCTATGTTAAATTACCAGAGGGTATATCCATTGAGTTTGTGGATTTCCCATTGCCGGGCCTGTTTGAAAAAAACCTCACCATTCCCACGAAAAATCCCATTAAATCACCATTAAATCACCATTGAATTCCATGGAAAATCCTTAATTCCTATTTCTTGAAGGGTTACCAAAGACTACCGAACGAAAAACATAGGAATTTCACCAGGCAGCCGGGAAACATTGGGAACGATGGGGAGATGGGAGATGTATGGATCAAGCAATCCACCCAAGAATACATAGGTTTTCATAGATGAATATAATTTAGGGAGTGATGGCTAGATTATCCATATCTGCAAAATCAACATATATATATATATATGCACAATTATATACACACATCGGATAATAAATCATATACAAGCTAGATATAGATAAATATAAACTATGATTCTCTATATCTACTATTCTATATAATCTTTATCTATATTATATTAGCATAGATCAATATGTATCGATTGTAATCTATCAGAGGGGCATCCGCAACGGATTTTTCTGCAGCCGTTACTTTGGCGCCACAGCGAAGCGCCAAAGCCGCCGTTGAAGCGCCATTTACACAGGATTTTCATTCAATGAGTATGATATATATATATAATATGATACATATGATTATATATATATATAGATATGATCATATGTATATATGTATATGTTATATATAAGCATACATGTATGAACATTATATCAGTCCCTTTTCCCTGTGAACATGTCTCAAATTTGAGAATTTGTCAGGCCTCATCCACGAATATCGGGCACAAGGACTATGCACCACCGCCCAAGGACAGCGGTAGTGGGCTCCACCCGACTTCAAGAAGTGGGTCGTGGGACTCATGAGAACATGAATGATGACATCTATGGGAATCTATCGTTCGTAATGTGGGCAAAACAATGCCATAAACCATCCCCCAGTCATCACCATAAATAGGTTGTATGGTTACCATTCCCAAATTTGGGTGGTATATTATTGTTGTACCCACATTAATCAATCATAATTTCTAGTGGAGGTATAACCACCAATGATGGATGAATATAGGATAATTGGAATAATGTGGTACACCCAACAATAAACCATCCCCTAATCACAATTTTTATGGGTTGTATAAACCATCCCCTAAATGGTAGGTTTGTTATTGAGGGTACCGCATTGGCGTAGACCACCTGGCTGAATGGGGATTACATACCTATCTTCCAACAAGTAGAATGGGATGGGATATATCCCTATCTGCTTGGCAGAAGACTGGCACCATTTTATTTCGTTCCCTGGGACGGTTTGTTTCATCAAGGAGTTTTGTAGGTCACCTCATGATGTTTGTAGGTGATGCTGTTGATTCAAGAACTTGGACATTGGACACCCAATTTTTGTTGGTGAAATGCGCATTTGTGTTGGTTACATCATATTTGTTTGGGTTAAATCTACATTTTTGCGGGTTTGACCTAACCTTTAATGGCAACCTCTGTTGGGTCAACCCGCCATTTTGGTTGGTTCACTTCCCATTTTTGTCGTGAGTCAACCCGACGTTGCGAAAGGACTCGGTGGATAGCAAGCGGCTGATCACAGTGGACTTTGCCGCCACGGTGCGCACGCCATTCCTTTGTAAACGTCCAACTGTACAATGCTAAGATAACCTAAATAGATATACACGCGGAATATGTAATGTACCGTACTCTTTTTTCCTGACGTCTATGTACATACTTACATATATATATATACATGTATATAGATATATACATACATGCATGCATGCATACATACATACGATAATTCATATACATACATGTATATAATATATACACACATATATATATACACATAATGCATGTATATGGACAGATATGTACACACAGAGATGTTTTTAGTATATTTCACCATGTTCACACAAACACACACACACAGATTTGTATTATATATAATATATTATATACAAATTATTGTATGCTCATATGCCAAGATCGGGGCAAGGGCTGCGATAGTCCAGGCATGAATGACATTGCCTCGAACGCGGGGCACGACACCTTTTCTAGTGCTGAAGGGCCCAACTGCGGTTGAATTTAAGAAGAGCTATGGATTGTCCTGTCATGTTGAGAAACGAAACTGTAGACTATAGACGATTTTTTTTTTGTTTCCCACTATTCAGTTCGTGAATTTATGATCCCTTTGGAGATTTCGTGACACAGATTTGGGTACCTAAGTTGAAGATCTCTTGAAGGGTGTTTCCGAACACTGGGGGACCCCATTTCACCATTCGTTTCCCCATGAAAAGTGAAGCATAACTTGGACGATTTTGGGTCCCCCATTGCCCAGAAACCACCAAATGTTGGTACTTTACGATGTTGATGTTGTACTGCTTGCTATTTGCAACGCTTGTTTCTTGGCCAGTCAGTCAGCCTGAGAGCCAGGGGCATTTGGGTTTTGTGAAGTTATCTTGTGATTTGGACCAGTTACAGTAACATCAGTTAACCCAATGATGGGATTGGTCGAGTCTGGTCCCCGGCAGGTTCACACCTCCTTACCCTGGGAGTTCGTGCCGCAGCAGCGGCGTGTGGTCGTTGGCCTCGGGGAGCGCCGGCGGAGGTTTCAATGGGGAAATCATCTAAAAATGGTGGTAATCAATTTAACCACTTGGTGTGGTATAGATGGCCCATTGAATCTGATGATCGAGGATGGTGATGAATTTCCATAGCTATGTTGAATTGCCAGAGGGTAGATTGCCTTCTCTTCTGGCGAAAAGCACCCGGATTTTGTCGTTTAGATCCTAGCTTTCTCTGGGGTACATCAACAGAAATGGTGGATGAACATCATCTGTTCGTTTTGATGCCTCAAAGCTCACCAATGCTGGCTCCAGGAGACTGCGTTGGCTTTCTATCGGGCCAGGTAGCGGATCTGCCTTTTTTTTGGTTTGTCTGAAAATGGCAGGATGCTCTGAAGAAGATGTCCAGTTTAGTAGGGAACATGATCATGAACCAGTGGATCATGAAGCAATTTCAGCAAATTTTAGCAGGGATATTTCAAGAAACATGAGGACGCCATGGTACACCGGGTACACCGGGGGAGATTACAGCTCCAACAGAAACATAGCTAGCTTACCTATCTGGAAATTGGATCAAAACTATCAATCACCAAAAGGGTACATATCGCAACCAAAAAATAGACATTCGTAAACTATCGTAAACTCCTACTCAAATAGTGTTCAGTTGCAGCCTTTCTATCTTTTAGGCATCTCAGTGGCCACCAGATGATACCAGACCCAGTGGGTTGATGAGTGCATGGTCAGAAACTGGTCAAAAACTAAGGAATGTCTGCAAAGCTACATTCTATCACACTTTGATCTGTAGCCAACTTGCACGCTTGCCAATTTCTGTATAAAATGACCAAGAACCCCTGGCTGTTTACACCCGAATCCTACCGTGATAGTCGCTGCTCATGATAACCCTTGGCCACCAGGAATACCAGCGACCGGCCCATCATCGGAGTGTCAGTGTACCACATGATTCCTGCAGAGGCGCGAGAAACATTTCCGCAGAGACTGGGTGGATTGGTTCCGAGACACTCATGATGGGGATGTATGGTAACCAGAAAAGATGGAACATTCGAAAACCTGGAACATGAAGGACATATCAGGATTATCATCTAGAGCATCCTGGAAACGCTTTTCTAGCCTTTTGGGGTTCCTGTAGTGGGGATATATAAACTTTATGATACTGATTATGGTCGAAGGGAAACTTGAAGCCGGAAACTGCTGTAAAGAATGGGGTCAATGCCATTGGACGATGGTTTTCTGCAATTTTTCCCTAAACCAATGCATTGATTGGTGTGGTTCTTGAAATTCACTTGGAAATTTGATCCAACGGTTTGGTGTTGCAACTGTTCAAGTGTTTGGATCCCCGCAATCCATTGTTTTTTGCTGCAAAAAGCAACGAAGTTGAGGCATTCCACCTGTGATCCAAAAGGCTGGTTGTGTGAAGGTTATAGTTATAGTTTGGTTGGTGGCTCCACGTATTTTTTATGTTCAAACATATTTGGCATGATGATCCCAAAGTTGTTGATGTTTCAACGTATACAGTGTGTCAGTATGTAACCTTTTTGCAGTCTTGAACCAAGTTTCAAGGTATTAGCTGCTTAGCTCAGTACCCTCTGGTAATTTAACATAGCTATGGAAAATCACCATTTTTAATGGGAAAATCAACTATACATGGCCATTTTCAATAGCTATGTTAGTTTACCGGAGGGTAGCTTTGGGGCTGAGGGTCCAATGGGCCTCTGCCTGGGGCGCCACCGCGCCGCTGAGGCGGGTCTTTACTTCAACAAGTCAGGGATCTCAGATGGACTCCCAATGGTTGAACGTTCGAAGGGTTCATTATGGGTTCATTATAACCATAACCATATGGAATAATTATGGTTAATCGGATTAAGGTTCCATGGAATAATCATTGGATTATGGTTATAAGTCATTATGGAATCGGATTCCGGGCAATGCTCCAGTAACCTTATGTAACCTTGCAATACAAGAATTAGGGTCTCATGCTGCTTCAGCAGGGAGTACATGTCAGGTAGGTAAAAACAACATGATTGAAGCGCAAAATTGTTAGCGAACTATTGAGATCCCTTGAGACAGTTTTTACCAGGTCTGGGGCTTAGTCCACTTTGCCCTGTACCTTTGAAGTTCACCTCAAAGTGCTGCCAGTATAGTCACCAGGGATGCAAACCCAGCAGAATGAGGAACCCCAAAAAATGGCATAGATTATCCATTATCCATAGATTAACCATAGATTAACCATAGATTAACCATTGATAAATCATAGATTAACCATTGATAAACCATAGATTAACCAGATATTTCCGTGGGAATCCCTGGGAATCCCCGCGGCAAGATGCTTTTCCGTGCGACCATGCCGTGCTAAGGATCCAGTGTTTTTGCTTCGATGAGCAGCTGATCAACCCAGGCGTTGCGCAACCAGCGATGTCGTTATGGCAGCAGTTAATGGATCTGTCCACAAGAATGGGAGTGTACCCCGAACTTGCAATTTTAAGAGGGAACATGATGATTAAGAAGAGACGCCATATGAAGTTTGCAAAAATAAAGTAGCTCACTATGGACTTGCATCATTTGCTTTTGGATATACTGTATGTTTTTTTTTGGTTGATGACATTGTTCATCCGATACGGGGGAACTGGATCAACGAATGTGGATGGGTATAGCGCCTATGTCGCTTAAGATAGTTGGACAAACAGCATCATTACATGGTGCAGATCCTAGTGAAAACAGGTATTTCCATATATTTCGTGGGTAAGGTGGTAAACCCAACGCCATAAACCATCCCCAAGTCATCACCATTTCTATGGGTGGGATTCCAACCATCCCCAAATGCTAGGTTTATGGCAGCCAGCTTTACCACATGATTTCAGGTCTCCATTTTGCGTCTAGTGCTGGTTAAATACCTGAAATAAACATAAATAAACCACTAACAATAATGGGTATATAATGGGTATTTAACCAGCACTAATATTATAATGGGTATATAATGGGTAATGTATACCTACTAACACTAACCATTTTTTTTGCCCATCATAAACCACCAGCCCAAAGTGCTTAGCATTTTTCTAGCGGAACCGCTAGTCACGTCTTGCCGGGCGTCACGTCTATGTCGGCAAGCCCGGCGTCAGGTGAGGAAGTGGATCTGCCAATCTTCTTCTTCATCGCAGCTTGGCAGAATCCTGCGACCAGGTTTTGCCGAGATCGGCATGTAGATTGGCAGAATGCCTGCATCTACACATCTTCTCTCTCTCTCTCTCAAATATGTGTGTATATATATATATGCATACACAAATAATTGTATGTATATATATATATATTTGGCGCGTTTTCCGGGCCCCAAGGATACTATGATTAGGGGGGTTGTTATCATCATGATTTTATTTGATGGAACACGCAATGAACCCATGCAAGCGCATGGCAATTCATCATATGGTATGTCAGTATTTGGTGTATCATCTTATGATGTCTTATGTGTCTGCTTCACAACTCGCAATGTTTGTTATCTCATATGCCTGAATCAGAATTTAGCAATGCTTCTTCATTGTTGAATGCATATAAAAAATCAAACACAACAAGTTGGTCACACAAATGAAGAAAGATGAACAACCCTGTGTTTATAATTTTCCCGTTGTTTCTAAGCAAGTCTTTGGTCAACATGTTTCAAGAGTAGAAGACGTGCATATAGGGGAGGGGGGAGACCAGGACTCTTTGGAGGGGAGGGGGGGGGCGGCATGAAGACTTCTGACGAACAAATGGCGGTGTTTATGAACACATAATGTTGTTGATAAACTGGGTACTGTGTTCCTGAAGTGTGCTGTTTGTTTTTTTTTTAGCCTGTTGAAATACTCATCCAGCCGTGCTCAAACAGTCCTACAGAGAGGGAAACATTCCTCTTAGAAATTGTATCATTACTTTGAAGCAGAACCCGGAGATGTGCACACCATTCCTTTAGACAGAATGTGCCATTTCTTCCAGATCTTTTAGAAAACATGGCATTCCTTCCATATGGGTAAAGACATGCAACATAGAAGCAAAAGCCGCCCTATCGTTTGAGCTAGGCGCAACCGGTCAAAATCGAATTCCATTTATCTCTGATATTCATTGGCTCAATGCAGTATTTCATAGCAAAAACAGCTGCATTATATATTAAGTATGGATTCCAAACCAAAAATTTCGAGCTGTTTCGACAGGTTTGCTTTCAGATCCTTATAGTTTATTGAGAAAGGCTGAACTTCTTCAAAACAAATACCACATCCTTCAAGAGCAGGATTGAAAGGAATGCGCTACTCATTAAATAAGAAACCCTTTAGAAGGAAGACGCCCTTTCAAGAAGCACGAGGCCCTTTCAAAAGACGATAAAGAAAGGGTGGATTTCTTCAAAACAAATACCACATTTTTCAAGAGAAAACATGTTTATGTTGTAGGTTCCTGCTTCTTGACAAGAATATTTTCAATGAATGATGTGTATATATATATGTATTTAGTAATAATCCACTTTGCCACTTTGTGACAAAAAATCAGAATGTCAAAAGCACGTGGCATATTATGCAGGAATACTGGCATTTACAGGAATGCGGTTCCATTTTGAGATTGCTGGATATTTTAAAAGGATCAGTACACTTCTTCAAAAGGAACATAGCATTTTTTAGATGAGTTCTAATTTTGCAGGGATACAGCTTCTGGACAGAAGCATTGCATTGTATTGTGAAGGAAGAACGCAATTTGCGACTAAACAATGTCCTTTGTTTTCAGAAGGGAATGCTGCATCATTGCATTTCATGCTGCATCGTGATGTCTGACATGCGGCATATTTAAACCACATTGCATCTTGTGCAGGATTTTCACAGGGGTTTTGCACCTTTTAAGGAAGGCTGAAGATTTAAAAGGAAGCTCACACTTCTTGAAAATTCACATCTTCCCCCAAAATCATCAAAGAATAAGAAATGACGATGAATGTTAGCCTATAGTCATGTCCCTTGTGTTTTTTTTTTGTATTTATACCATCTGCCAAGCGTCAGAAAGTACAGGAAGTTCTGACAAATTTGAATCCAAAACTCTGATGACATGTGCTTGGCCCGGAAAATGCGCAGCGCCCATATATTAGTGTATATGTGTACATACACACATATATATATATGCTCAAGAGTCACACGGCCTCGCAGTCAGGATCCTTTGCTGGGGCGAGACACGTGCGGGGCTGAGGGTGACTATCCAGGTAATGCGAACTCTTTGAGGTATTCCAACCTTTGGGTTTCCCTGACAGATGTTCCATGGCGTCAAACCTGCATCCGCCTTCTTTTTTTGAGGGTTCCACCTCCATGTCCAACATTGTGGGGGGAACTAGAGGTGAATCCATTCTGTAAGTTTTTTCCCTCTTCAACATAGATCGAAGAGTCTTTTTAGGATGTTACAATGTTTCCAGCTTTAATATCTTCCGTTTGGATCCAAAAATTGCGCACTTCCAGATCTTTCCAGGTTTGTAGCACTGTCACATTCTACCTCCTTTTGAGATTTTGCATGTTGTTCACATTTCCAGATTTGTCGCATTTCCACCCTGTAGTAATTTAACATAGCAGCTATGGAAAAGGACCCACTTGATTTTATGATTGATGCTTTACCTCTTGAAAGTGGTTGTTTCAATAAGAAACTGAAAGTTACTACCAGAGGGTATTAACCAATATTAACCAATATTCCTTGCATATCATCAACATATTCCATTATAGCACGATTGCCCTCTGGTAATCAAACCATGGCAATGGAACAGCCACCATTGAGTTCCGCAATTTCCCAGCCACGTGGCTGATTTACCAGAGGGTAGTTCCATTCATCATTAATCACCATGAGTTCTTTCACCATTAATTAATCTGAATCACCATTAATTAATCACCATTATGAACCATTATTGACTATTTATTGACATTTATTGACCATTTAGAACTATCCATGGAGGTTTTAATGGGTATATCCCCATGAACAACCAGAACTCTTTGGCCGGACTTGCGAGGCGCTTTGACCACGTGGACCGCATCACGTTGTCCTACCTCTTCTTCGAGTCCGACTCAGAACTGCCGGAGGAGTACGAGGCGTTGACAAAAACGCATTCCCGCCGGCGGGGAAGGTGGGCGAAAAGGCCCATAAGAGATGATGATTTGATGGGATATTTATGTATATATATATATGATATTCATGGGAGATATAATATGATATAACCAACTTGATAATATGATATTTGGGGTTATTGCAGACCTTCTGGGGTTCTTAATCCAAATAAGAACCCCAGAGATTGGGGCTTAAGCCCCTATTGTTTGGGGGGAGAGATCGAAAACGATTGTACCACTGGTTGGTGGATTGAACGACTATCTGATGGTTATGAGCTAAGGGGCTATGGTTGCATCCATATCCTCCCGAAAAATGAGGAGCCAAGGAACTATTGAGAGTTTTCCAACCACATGCAAGTTGAAAGATATTCAAAGCTTTTTCGGGAGACTAAAAGGGTCAGGAGAAACTTTGGGTTCCATTGTAAAGGGTTTTTCCTACTGAAACAGACCCACCATGCGGCGTGTTCATTTCTGGAAGTGGACGGTTCAAATGTATCCAACCCATCTTTTGCATGCCATATCTCCCCGTTGTATCCCAAATATCCGATCAAGTTGGTGCCACATAAATATCCGATTAGCCGATGGTTGTATCCCATTAGCATTCCAATCATATCCCCCTGGACGTGTTGTTTCCTACTCACTTTCTTTGTTGTTTCTCCAACGGCCAATCGGTGAATCCTCTGATGATTATGATCAACTCTGGCACCGGAAATTCGCTGCTGCTGGCAGCATATGAAACGTGGCATGACCCCCAATTTGCAAGTGCAGTTCCACCCTCCGTCTCATAAACCATGGCTGGAAAATCCACGAACTAAATGGAGGTTTCGTTTGCTGGGATAAATCATAGGAAAAACGAGGTTAATTTTCAATTGCCACATTTGAAAAAAACGGCTTTTTGAGTGGATTGATCGAAAACCCGAAAGTTTTTTGAGGACCCCATATCCCAACCGTGTAATGGTGTTATAACAATGGCCGTGGAACCATAGAAGTCCATATGATGAAATATGATGGTGGAAAACCAGGGTTTTTGATGGGAGATATTCCCAAACTCTCCCATAATATGGAACCCAGAGTTTTTGGAATCTCCCATATTTGATGAGGCAAACTTACCCAAAAATGGTGACTATCTGTCGAAGAAAAGCGAGTCTTGTTGATTCCACACAAAGCTAAACCATGGTCCAAATCAACCGTTGCACACTCGCCTGGCTCTGGTTAAACCAAGTAAATCTGGCGGATTAAAACCAGACTTTGGCTGGTAGCTACACTGAAATTGCCATATTTTGGGATGAGGACTTCTCGTAATTCAACCATATTATTGCTGGTGCATCCCATTTAGTAAGTGGATGAAAGAACCCACTGATTTAACTGTGGTTACCATTTATTACTATAGGTGATACGGCCCGGTTATTCACCATGTACTAACTGGGATGTACATCCTAAGCCGGTTTTCACAGCCGATTTTTGATTTATATATATATATAGATAGATGCCTTCTCATTTAAGTGCCCATTTATAAGGGATTTCCCAGTTTGCCATGTTTGATGACACCTTGCGGCCCGCCTTGCGACATGGAGGCGTTCAAGAAGAGCTTGCCATCCAGCCACTCAGCTCGGGTTACTGGGGGTACCAAAAGTTTATCCATTGGAATGGACTCAGAGATACGGAGATACCAAGGGATTGCTATGGATGACTGAGTTACCCTCTGGTAAACGTTTACATAACTATGGAAAGATCCACCATTTTCAATGGGAAAATCCACTATTTCTATGGCCATTTTCAATAGCTACGTTAAATTACCAGAGGGTATCCAGTCACTCAACGCTTACTTCAAGTCCAGTTGCCCCAAAATATCTAAAATATCTGGGGATCAATACCTTTGGGCCTTTGAGCCATCCGTGAGCATCAGCTTTTCTCATGCCTTCACCCGGTCATCGAAAACATCAAACAACCCCCCAGATGGAAACTTGGTACCCAAATGGTATCTATTTGGGGTCCGGTATTCAAGAGCTGTGAGACGCCTTAGCTTGTGGTTTTTTGAAACGTGGCAATGGACAATCCACCATTTATAGATCGTTTGCCCACGAAAACCTCTATTTAGTTCAGGGATTTGTCCAGCCAGTAAAACGTTTTTCAGGACACCGGAGGGTCGGAGAGTAGTATCATCTAGTATTGGTTGTATATATATACCCTCTGGTGAACTAACATAGCAATGGAAAATGGCCATTTATAGTGGATTTTCCCATTAAAAATAGTGATTTTCCATTGCTATGTTAGTTCACCAGAGGGTATATATCCTGTTATATCCCGTCAATATCCCGTTATATCCCATTCTACATCCTCACATAAAATACCATGATATACCATGATATTCCCCTTGTTTGGTGGTATATCGCATGATATTCCCTTGTTTAGTTCGCATCATCCCTTGGACTCGGCGACGACTTTTTTTCGAGGTCAAACCCCTCAGGCAGTCCCAGCTCCGGTGCCTCTGCCGGCGCCGGTGGGAAGCCTCAGGGATTGGGTAACCATGGCATTTTAGGCCCAATGAGTATCCATAAGTTGCGATCTTTATAACTATGGTTATATAATGTTATATATCCACTGCTATTTACACTTGGAAGATCTTGCAAGTGCAGTTTCATTTATAAGTGGGTACATAATGATAGTTATAGGCCATCTCCCAAGCTATGGAGGGTTTATAACCATGATTATACAAATTTGCAACCTCAACTGCACACCGAAGTACTGATGGGATTATTTGATGGGTATCTATTTAAATATGAATGCACCCTCGAAACGGGGTCCCGAAAATGAGTTTCTACACTTGGATATGGACTTTTTAAATGCGAAGCTAGTTGCGATTGCAGTCCCTATTCATTCTCTATTCATCATTTCCTGTGGCTCAATAACCAAGGGGCACAGGCCAGTTTGACACTTCCTTACCCTCCAGTTATTTGACAGCTGGAAAATCCTCTCTGCAAATGATGTTGCCGTTCAAGATGTGGCTTTCCATTGCCATCCGAGACTACCAAAGAGTGAAGTTCAAAGAAAAAGCCGTCCTCGGTAGCCCTCCAACAATATGACCACCAGCATCAACCATAACTTTGGGCTCCTGAAACCCTTGATCTTTTATGGTTGGTTGGGGAACCACGATCTCTTTTCTGTTGTTTGGGGTTCCCGGCATGTATGAGAACCCCCATGAATACGTAGAGTTTTACATGGTTTTACCAGCCATGGTTACCATTATAATCCAGTTGCCAATGATATCTTCATTTTGGTCCGAAGTTCTCAGTGGTTTCTCGTTTCTTCCTTATTTCATGGTCATTTCAAGGTTGCCCCCATTTGCACCGCATTTTTCCATCCATCTATGGAAAGTCATGGGAAAAGCAGGCCCTCAAACCAAGGTTCCAAGCGCCTAGCGAGGCGGATTATCCTCTGGTAATCAGCCACGTGGCTGGCTGGACAATTCCTTATGGACGTTTTAATGGGAAAATCAACTATACTGTAAATGGGGGGATTTTCCATTGCCACGTTGGGTTACCTGATGGTAGAAGAGTAATGTCCAAAGCTCTCCTCTCCTATGTTTGAACCTACTCTTTACCATAGATATGAATGTTTGATCGAAGGAAGTTTAGAAGTCAAACTTCCGACAATATGGGTATGGATCAATACCTATTAATACCATTTTTAGGGGAATGAACATCCATTTACCAGCTATTTTGATGTTCACCAGGGGTACAAGGTTTTGACACACTGCCATATGGACAGATGAAAAGCATGAGACCTCTGCAGAGCTCAGAGTGCTTTTTTGAAGCACCAGCCATTCGTTTTTCTTTTGGGAGGTAGGGTGTGGTTGGCGTCCAACCAACCTTTTTTTTTTGTGAAGCTAGGGGGTAGGATGTCTAAGATCGGCCATGCTTGGATTCACCATTCATCCTACCTCTAGTATCTCTAGTGACTAGTGCCATCTTGGAATCCGGGCTGATTAGAAACATGGATATGGGTCAATCTCGAGGTAGAAAAATTGCAAGACAAACTTGGTCACAACTTACAACAATACGCAGTACTAAAGTATTTGTAAGGGTCGAATACAATAGGATATCCGTTACATTCTTGATGTATGGTTTCATGTCCGTGATATGCCAAGTCTATATATTATATATCATTACATAAGTATATACACACACACCACTGACATAGCACGTGCCTGATGAAAACACATTTCCAGCTGTGTCACCTCCTTAGGGAGTTGGGTGGCTTTTCCTGATGTGTATATGGAGGTTTCCTAATGGCTGGGGGTACCCAAAATGGATGGTGTATTGTGGAACATCTTATGAAAATGGGATGATTTGGGGGTACCCTCATGTTAAATTTTAGGAGACCTCCATATATTGTCTATGTATATACATATTTTGGGAAAAACCTAAGAATAGGGGGACGTTTATTCACCAGGCGTGTCAACCACATGGGCGATTCCTGCCCTTTCTTTTTAAAGGCATACCCCTTAAGTGAATCCCACTATGGTCCCATGCAGTAGTAAGATGTATAACTATATATCCCACTAAAATCCCTTAAGATGCAAGACATCCTACTATGATTCCAGATACTGTAAAATGATCTAATGTAACGATCCCATTCTGCCTAAGACCCATCATTTTGGGATGACTGGCACAGGCGCTCTTGCGCATTGCGACGAACGTTCGCTGCGTGCGGTGCAAAAAGGGGAGGCGGAATGAGGCAGGGAGGTGGTGGCACGACCATCCTATTTAGATACCCTGTAGCAATTTCAGTGGGAAAAGCCAGGACTTCTGCACTGTGACCAGGTGAATTATCGACAGTTCGACAGTGGTCTTGATGTTCCATTGCAATTTAAACGACGCTGCTGAAGGGAAGTGGATAGCCTGGCTAGTAACGGCTAGTATTTCAATCCCTGGTGTAAGCACATGGTCAGTTGATTCCAATCATCCTCACGAATTCCTTCCCCTAATAAGAACCCCCAAAAAATATCAAAAAATATCGAACCGCACATTTCGCAGATTCAGTTCTCAAGCAGTTTGGGACGTTGATCGTAGGGAAGGGATCAAAATCCCATGATCCATGGGCCTTTCACGATCCCATGATCCCGTTGTGTTGGCGCGGACCCCTTGGTGATGTAGCCACCGCCATTGCTAGACCCTCCCAACTATAGACCCCAAGTATCATATGGTTGGTGGTAATATTGCCCGATAATGTCAGCAATATCCCATTGAATCAGCAGTTTTGAGAATGAAACCCAGCCAATTTTTGAGACAATCCCAACTGGTCTAGAAATGCTTGACGGCTGCCATGACGTGAAGAAGTTGCTTCAAGCTGCCCGGAAAGAGAATCATTGTGGTTCCTGGTCTCAAGTTTTTTTTTTTTAATTTTCGACCCCATTTGGGATGATGCTCCCAACTGACTCATATGCTTCAGGAAGGCTGAAACCACCAACCAGAATTGTTTAAATTGTTTCAACTGTTGCTTCAATTTGTCTTCTTCCCGGTTGAAGCGTCGGATTTTCTTTTACCTTCAGCCATTGATGCTACCTCTCGGCTGCAGTGCTTGATACAACTGGGTGGTAGCTCACCCCGAAAATGACCCAGCATCTGCAGTTTGCTGAACTATTGCCATCCAGCAAGAGAAGCAAAAACACCACGGAATTCATATCGCTTGGCGCTTTTCTTGCTTTCAGCAAGTCATGAACCCTGGCAAGTGATTGCAGGTGATCTTCCAACATGGAGTAATTCGCAACGATGGTTGACCCCCAAACATCAATGGGGTGGGTCTCCAAACATCTGAATGCATCACATTGCTACGTGTTCGGAGAACTCTATGGCTATGAATCAAAACCCTGGTGCCCTAGGCACCCTAAAATAGCTTATATCAGGTGTTTACTATTTACTACTCCCAAATATGGTAGTAATAGGTTTTGACCCATCTCCGGATGTCGTTGGATGGCGGAAGCGGCAGATTTGCCGCAGTTTCTACCGCAGGCACTGTTACTTGAAATCAGGGGGTCAAAGTCGGTGGGTTGGCAGAGACCACCAAGCTAGAACCAATCAAAAAGTGAGTAACCTGTCCGTTCTTTTGCTTTGGTTACCCTTTGGTCATTTAACATCACTATGCAACATCACCCTTTTTGATGGGTAAATCGGTAAATCATCATGATTCATGATTATCGTCTATTTTCATGGGCCATGGCTTCCATAGCAAACTTCTAAATTCTAAATAACCAGAAGCTCAGAAGGTACATCATCTGATTTTTTAGGAATTTGAGAATTCTGCCTATCATCCGAATTCTATCTCAGAAATGGTGTTTTCTCAACAAACATCTGCAGGAAAGACTTCCAATGATTGCGAGAGACACACGGCCGAATAAGTTGAACATTGCCCCTACGGATCCCCTACGGATCCCCTACCGTTCATGGTCACTGTGTAAGCCAATGCACTGGTAAGCCAAGCACGAAAACGGATCATCTGCAGGTGCTTCCCATGCTGGAATGGGTGGAGATCCGTTGCTTGGATATGAACAGCTGCTGTGCAGAGATACTGATGTCCATTGCAAGCCATTTGCAAGCCATGTATGATATATATATATATGTATATACATAATATATATTATATATATTACATCATATGTCATGTGTATTTGGAGTGTATCTATACATATATCATCTTATATTAATATATATATGTACTGTTATATATATATACACTGTTATATATGTATTCATATATGCACATGCATATTTCGATGTATATATCTTTAGATACAGGTCTTTCGATTCAGTCAAGCGTCCGACGGAAGGCTCAGTTCCTCATCCCCTGATCCGGATGGCAACATGGGGTTTTCCAGTCATCAACATTCATGGACAATCATGGATACTATATATATACCATCTGGTTGTTTAACATAGCCATGGAAAATGGCCATTTATAGTTGATTTACCCATTAACATTTCCATTTATAAGGGATTTTCCATGGCTATGTTAAATAACCAGATGGTATATATATATATATATGTATATTAGCAGATAACCAATATATGATGGTTTATCCGGGTTTGTCCGGAAATTAGGTATATCAATGCTGTATATCCCATTTGTTGCTATTTTAAATGGGAACCATTGTTTTCTAATCCTTTTGAGTTGGGCGCGCCACGTTTTTCCAGGCACACTGATGTGCATGGAGCCATATATACATATATACATATATACATCTATACAGCTATACATATATACATATGTACAACTATACATATATACATATGTACATATAGATATATATATATATACATATATATATACACATATATATATATACACATATATATATACATATAGATATATACATATATATATATATATATATATATATATATATATACATACATATATATATATACATACATATATATATGTATATATTCATATATATATATATATACACATATATATATACATATATATACATATATATATATACATACACACACATATATATATATATGTATATATATATTGTTGAACTGGTAACGGGCCTATCCCAAAACTATTCCACCAGACCACCTGATCTGAAAGGCCTTGACCACAAGGTAGATGAAATTGGAGTCCCTGTCCAATGGTAAACTTGTTACA
>Ga0126342_10008482_pt1 | contig 18426 bp, 21 predicted proteins | sample Cyp1metagenome_FD_92528 | JGI IMG/M metagenome (GOLD analysis project Ga0126342, IMG submission 92528) | Coral microbial communities from Lord Howe Island, Old Settlement Bay, Australia - Cyphastrea 1 metagenome | ecosystem: Host-associated > Invertebrates > Cnidaria > Coral ...
GCATGGACAGTTTCCATGGTCGAATGACCTGGATGAGGGTACCCCCATGACTTCGGAAACCTCCTGTAATGGGTATATTAAACAAATAATATGATGCAATTTGATTTCATGCAAAATATACATTTAATATACTTGTGAAAAAATGTTTCTAATATCAATATGATGTAGAAGTACATACTTAATATGGTGTTTCGGTTTCCTATCTAATATCATATTAACTAATGGTACAACTTGATATTGTGGCTGCTATCAGATGTTTCAGAAACCTCTATGGGGATCAAGAGATGGCGCCCAGGTGGATGTGGCTGTGGTGGTAACTGTGGTGTGCCTCAAAATCTCAACGCAGTCCGGCGCCAAGCGTCGCGTCGCGAAAAGACCATGGGGAAACTCAACAGAGGGGCCCCACTTGGGATTTTTGTAGGTTTATAGTCGATAGTTTCAAGTTGGTTTACAATGGTTTATCGACTGTAGGAATTATGATGGATATATCGTTTATATTCGTTTATAATGTTTATAGTCGTTAGATGGATATATCGTTTTTTATTTATATAGCATTTATGATGGATTATAGGATTTATTTATTGGAAACCAAATGAAATATTGAAATAACCCAAATGGGGGGCCCTTCCAGCGCCAAACTTGGGTGAACTTTTCTCAGTTAATAGAAACGACCTGCAAATTGTCATCGATCTCTAGCCATTTCCTGAGGTCTTGCAACTCTTATCGATTTTGATCCCGGGATATCCCGAGAATCGAACATTTTTGCTGTTTTTCTCATGCCACGGGTCATGAAAAAATCCAGTACCCTTTGGTCGAACATGGGAAATACACCAGAAATGGAGGTTTCAATAAGTGTATGGCTGAGATTTGATCATCGAAGTAAATGTGGAACACTGGAGGCTGTTTACAAATCACAGAAGCAGTTGTGAAAAGAATTGAAAAGACAGGGGATTCTGGGTCCACAGAATCACGCGTCGTCTATGGTCTCACCATGTCTCACCATTCTAACCCATCATGTCATGGAGGTTTCTGCAAATGGAGGTACCCCTTGATCGCTGGATGGTTGGTAATAGAAACTCCCAATCTAAAATGGATCATTTCGGCGTAGCCCTATGGATTTAGGAAACCTCCATATATGTCCCATGATCGATCCATGTCTAACTCATGTTCAAATTACCAGAGGGTTCCTGTTATGATCTACTGTTATCCAATATTATCCACTATTATCCCAGTTGCTTTCCATATTATTCCATTGTTAATGGTTAAAATCATCAGTAATCACCATTATTTACCAATCAATAAAAATCCCATCAATGGTGAAATTACCATGTTTTTTGCCCAAGGCCGGCGCTGGCTGTGGCGGTTGCTGTGGCGCCTGTTGCGGTTGCAACCCCTGCGGCGCCTGTGGCTGCGGCGCCTGCGGCTGCGGGGCCTGTGGCTGCGGGGCGTGTGGCGGCTGCGGTGGATGCGGCGCGGAAGGGGGCGGGGGTGATTTACCCATCTGCCAGGATCAATTTGATAATTATTGTTAGGGATGGGGTTTAATCATGGATATGAAGGGTTATGTTCTATATGATTCTATATTTCCATATTACTAATAGGGATAAATAGGATAAATGGGTAAATAGTGAATGGGATATAATAGTCCAGAATAGATTAATATAATAGTCCATAATAGATACAATATAGTCCATAATAGTGTATGACAATCACTGGTGGATATAATTCATAGTGAATAATTATCTATATGAATGGAAATAAAATGATCCATATTATATGATTTGTTTTTCCATTATGCTATCTATACAACATAACATCCCCAACTGAATGGCTCGTGGAAAATAATATGTTTTTCCCTATATATAAATGGAAATGGCGGATCTGCGCCTCACATGTGGAATGTACTCCCAGTTTGGTCACCAATTCCGAGTTTGGCACAGTCAGACCGTCGCCGAGAAGCAGCTGTTTCGACAGCAAGTCTTCTTGATGTGTGAATCCAATAGAGACTACGTGTCAAGCCTGAACTTAGAGGCACCAAACTATCGAACAGCGTGTGCATGTGACAGGCTGTATCCTTTCCTCACATCGCAGAAAACATGTGCAGGGCACCAATGAGGGCACCAATGCCGGAAAATTGGTGGAACGCTGTCAATTGGTGCCCGCAGTCAATGGGAAAAATGATGGAAAAATTGGATTTCACCATCGTTTTTCTAGGATTTACCCATGATGCCGGATAAATCATCCCCAACCCTTTCTTGGATGGGGGAAAATCCTATCGTTTCAATGGTAAATAACCAGAAGCAAAAGATTACATTTTGTTGTGGACTACCAAAGATTGACCATGAAATGTGCATTTTACCCGGAAAAATGACGGAAAAATTGGGTTCACTTTCGAAACTGTAGGTTAATGGCAGCCAGAGTTTTCCACGGGGGTCCCAACAAGGTCCCAACCATTCCCGTTGTTTTTCAACAGGCGGAAACTGCTTCGGCAACGCCGCTGGGGGTGGCAACACCCAAGACGTGAGCCAACTGGGCGCAATGTACCAGAGGCGCGGGCACAACGTAGCAGGTAAGCGCTTTGAAGTGCAGTGGAACCACATTTTTGAGGGTTAGATTTCACCATAGTTGTAGGGATTATATCCCAATATGTGTAGGTTGTTACCATAGTTATACCGTAGTTATACCCATTAAAACAATGAAGAGGGATTGTGTTTCGAAAAATGATCACTGGTGATATCGTAATAGCACCTGGTATTATTACTAGGATAATATGTTGGTTTATAAGTTACTGTAAGTTATATGTATATATATATAGGTTTCCTAAAATGATGGTATCCCTAAATCATCCATGGTTGTAGGATGTCGCTTGAAAAAAACATCGACTTTGGGGTACCTCCATGTATGGAAACCCCCATAATTATATGTCCCATTATGGATCCATGGCCAACTTAAATTACCAGAGGGTTCCTGTTATGATCTACGGTTATCCAATATAATCCACTATTATCCCAGTATTATTCCATCATTACTGGTTAAGATCATCATCACCATTATTTACCAATCAATGATAATCCCATCAATAATAGATGTCCCATACTATCTATGTGATATCAATCAATAATAATCCCATGTAAACCCCCCATATGGTTATAGTGTTCCAATAACCGATAAAATCTCTGACGACATCTGGGTTTTGATTCTAGCGACCCCAGCTGACCGATGGATTTTTGGGGTTTTTCGACGAGGGAAATCATCCCGGACTCATCTGGTTTTGGAAATAACGATTACCAGAGGGTACCTTTGGGTTAATGGCTTAGTGGTGGATGGGTAGTGGCTTAATAATGGTTCAGATTGGGCATTTAATGGGATCTAATGGTGATTGAATGAATGGTTTAACAATGGCTTAATAGTGGTGAATGATGGTTAATGATGGTTAATGATGGATAATAGTGGAGTATTTGGTGGATTTAATGGTGATTAGGATAGCTGTTGAATTAGTTAATGGCTTGATTCAATCATAAATGGTAATTGTTTTTGGATAATGGTAATGGATTAGGGAAATCAAACTATATAATCTGTTTTTGAAGAATGGTAATTGTTTTTGGAAATAATGCCATAAACCATCCCCCAGTCATCACCATTTTTATAGGTGGGATTCATTCCCAAATGGGTGGTTTATGACAATGTTTTAACCAAAAATAAACCCATATTAACCACATGTATCCCATCATATCCCATTCTAATCCCATTTTTACCCAATTTGTTTAGAAAAGCGTGGTAAATGGACCTAAATGGGGGCATGTTTCATTGGGCTCATGGGAATTTCACCCAGAAAAAAATCTGGACAAATGGCGTTTTTTTTTGCCAGAAAAGCTTCAAATGGAGATACAACCAAGAAAAAGGTTAGGATCTGTTGCTTGGGTTTGGAATTAGAAGTTTGAAACAGTATGTCTGATTAGCTAAGTGTGTTCTACGGACGTCACGATTGCCAACGTCGGTTTAGATGATTGCCAGCCCGAAGTCACCGATTTTTGGCGGGCCCAAGTACAGGGCCTTTGTCTAATAGTGACCAATCGTATAATATTTGGATTCCATACATGGAATATAAATGGAATCAAATGTAAATATTTTCTATGGGGTGTAATGGAAATGATATCCTATAAATTGGGTGATCCTCTGGTAAGCATGGCTGGAAAGTCCTTCATTTAGTTCCACGATTTTAACGAAAGCTCCATGGCCAACCCGTTCTGAAGGCGCGCTAAAATGATGATTATTTTGGGATGACCCAACGGCCATGACGAACTGGAACCGATTCATTGGAGGTACTTACCATATATATAAGGCCTATAATATAAGGCCTATGTAAGGGAATATCCCCACAAAAGATGGCCTGAAATATGGTACTAACGTACCTCCATCTTAGGATCCTGAAATTTCCATTGAGATTTGTTTCACATCACCGAAACAGCCGTATCTGTTGGAGATGAAATATCCCCAATATTTGGGTGATGTGAAACATTAGGACATAAAAACCAACCCCTGCCAATGAACATCAATCATTTGATCCACAAAACAGAAATTCAGGTGAATGGCTAGAGTAATGATCATGGTTCTTAACCAGTGGGAGGGCGAAGTATCAAGTCTTGCCTGAGGCCCGATGAAAAAACCTAATCCACTCTTGAACAAATGTCAAAGTTTCTAGAAAACCTGACTCATGAATGGTTGGTGACCATGCGTTATTGTCTACCTTTCGGCAATCAAACATAGCAATTTTCATCACTTGCTCCATGTTTTCCATGGGTCATACACATTCGTCATACACCTATTTTCAAGGGTCAAACCATCACAACCCCATATGTTTCAGACAGGTTGTGGTGAAGAAAACCCACCCCTGCGCGTTGTCGCCGCGCAGGTTGGCCAATGCAGGTGCCAACGCAGGCCTGCTGGGCTGTTTGATTGGAGAGCTCTTGTTGTAGCCTGCTGCGATGGTGACTATTGGTTGATGATAGTTGATGATGGTTATTAATGGTTTAGTAGTTTATGGCATCGAGATGGTAGTGAGTAATCTAGTGAATAATCTAGTAATCTAGTGAATAATCTAATGGTGGTTGAACAATCTAGTAATAGTGACAATGGTGAATAATGGTAATAGTGAATAATCTAGTGTGGCTCGCTGGAAAATCTCCATGCAAGGGGGTCTACCTGGGAAAATCATCTATACTGGAGGGTAAGCATCATTTAAAAAAGTGGTTTCAAGCATTTATATCATAAGAAATGGTGACTCAACCACAAGAATAGATCAACAGAGTTGACTATCACATAGATTTGAGTTATAGATATGGGATGAATAGACCACAAGAATAGATCACGAATGGTTGAGTCATGGTTTAACTATCAGTGGAATTCTCATGGGATGTGTGGGAAAAGCATTGGGATGGGCTGACGAGATGTTGGTGATGTTATCCACCAAAATCGCAAGGGAAGATGGGCATAAGCTGATACAACGGGGGAAGCCAACTGGATGGATAGCACAGTCATGTGTTTAACATTTTGATGTGGATATCTACTAACCATTTTTTTACATGTCTGCAGGGTGTCTAAGATTTGGCATGTGATTGCAGATTAAGTGTTGAAAGGTTCAATAAAGATTGTTATGTTTAAATTATGAAAGATTGTTGAATCAACCATCAAAACACGCGCATTTAAGTAGCAAGAATCAAATGAAACAACAGATCACACCACCTACACCCCTTACTTTCACAGAGAAAGCTGAAGCAGTCTGTCAGACATGTGAACACGTTCCAAGTGCTTGGAAACGATGTCGACCACTTTGCCCGAGAATACCTCCACGACCTGACCGCGTTTTGGCAGGACTTGCTACCGGGCCGACATGATGCCAATCCGAATTTCAAATTGGAAATCAGGCAATCCTGAATTCAAAAGCATGTTTCCAATTCATGCTACTGGCAAATGCTTTATGGCTTACATGGCTACTTAATCCAATTTGCCAACATGTTCATACTACTTACTTGCCATAAAGCATTTGCCTGTTGTTTCTGTGATTCACCCGAGGCCCATGGTGTTTTTTAGGCTGCCTGGAATGTCATGCATCAATGGTCGCGTATGGCGTCATACGCTGTCACCTCGGACGTTCTGAGGGCCCTACAAGGTGAGCATACCATGGCGTACAGAATGACACCCCTTGACCTCCAGAATCTGGTGGCAGAATGAAGCACCCAAGGTGCATCCGAAAATAAGGTTTCTATACATACAATTACCCAAGATGGTAAAGGAACAGCCTCATTTTCTAGTGGCCCCACGGGGTCGGCAATGAGAAATCCCAATTCGGACAGCTGATGATTGTAGATCCTCTATTGCTTCTACTTCCAAAGAACTATCATCATTCTTCTATATTGTTCCACGATATTCTTACTCCACAAACCCATCTAGTGCCCCATTCACCCAGCCAAATCCCGAAAAATCAGATTGGAAACCAAGACTGGAATCATCAGGGCACAAATATTCGATCAGATTGTCACAGGAGTTATAAATGGGTTATAATCCCATGAAGACTAACTAGTTCGATATATCACCAACAAAAACCATAGTGAAATTGGACATATTGGCACCAACTTGGCTAACTATGGGGCACCACCCTGTAACTATGTGGTAATTCCTCTTGTTTTTTTTGATTTTCTGCAGCAACTGGTTACAACTTGCGGTGCCATCCGGTGCTAGGTGGTTCACAGGCCACGTTAACAACTGGGCTGTGTCCCACTCACGAGATATAACTGCGGCCTATCTCCATTAGAAAAATCGTAAGTGGATATTAGCCATCAGAAATAGCCCATTAAGCTCAAGTTATTAGCTAATATTGTTTTCAAACGTGGTTTATTTCATTTGGTGAATAGCCACTGGTCCGATCCCTGGGATATGCCCCCAGGCGATGGTAATCTGCAGTTGTGAATGTCCAACCAGTTGGGTTCGGCGAACCATCATTCTGATGAGACTATTTCAATATGATGCTTAATATCAGTAAGAATCAGTATATCTCAATAGTATTTGTCACAATCCTATACAGATTTTGAAATAACTACTGTCATTACCATTATCACATATGGTCACTAATTATATCCCATTGATTGTTTGAAAAATGGTGCATCCCATTGATGGTAATTATCCAATATCATGGATATTTTACAAATTGATATGTAACATATGTATATGACACCTGGACCGTCAATTGATATGTTGAATTTTGCATACGATATTGCTTGGTTATCAGTTAGTACAAATGCATCGATACGTATGTTTGTTGTTTAAAGTTAGTAATGGTATCTAGGGATCAGATTAGCTGATATAAACCAAAGAAAGACTGTGGGTTTCATGATTAAAGTGAAAATGGTTTTTGATGATATACTATTTGTAAGACAAACATTGTCATTTTCGAAAATTTGTGACTGATACTGGTATGAGATGCTAGTTTCCATTTCAAGAACATGTATCATGTGTTGGATATCAGTATATTTTACGCCTAGATCAATACAAAACAACAATAAAAAATCATGAGCGATCATTCGTTCTCTAGACAACATCATTTGACACTATTTGGAAATCCTTCAATATCAAACAACAAAAATAGTCATAAGTAGATAACACATTGATAATATATATTACTCAACATTAAACATATCTTCATAGATAATAATTTTGGACATCACCGATCATATTATTGAGCATTAAGTCAGTACTAACCAGTCTTACTCAATATTTAAAAATTGAAATGCAATCAATAGATATTGAATATGTTCCATAGATATGTCCATGAACATATCGATATTATCTCTGATAACATTATCTGATGAGTAGTTTAAGAACAGATTAACATTATCGCCATCATGTGATAATAGGTTATAAACATTATCAGTATATCACCATTATTAAACTGTATTGACGTCATTAAACTGTACTATCAGTATATTAACAGTATATTTTACAGTAATAACAGTAATATGGCAAGTATACTAGCAGTATATTAACATAATAGTAACAGAATATTAGCAGTATATATACTCATTAATATCAATAACATCAGTATATTAACTGTACTATCATGAACAGTATATATACTCATGACAATATCAACCTTTTCATTCGCCACCGTCGCGACGCCGGGTGCGCGATTTTTTTGCGTCAGGCGCCGGCGCCACCGGCTTTGATCATGACTTCGACTACGGAGGGCAAGGCGCGCGAAGCAGGGCGCGGCGTCGAAAAAGATAGTGGGGAACTGGGAAACTGGGAAAAATGATGGGATAAGTAGGGTTAATCCACTGAAATAACCAGGGATATCACCTACTTACTAAGTGGGATGAGCTACCAAGTAATGATTAATTTTGGATTGACAGTGGCTTGAGAGAAGATGGGATGATATTTGGAATATTCCCTGCTCCCTAATACTAACCTCCCAAATAATAAACACCCGGATGAGTTTTTGGTATGAAGGGTATTTAGTATTTGGCTGCGAAGCTTCCTCCTAATACTAAATTAAAAACCTGAATTTAAAAACTAAAATGTAAGGACGGACCCTAATTTAAAAAAAACACCCCGGTGTTGACTAGTTTTTATATTATGGGGTGAAACCCTGAAATGGCACCGTCATTTTTAAATTGTTTTCTAAAGAGGGATCAATTAAAAATCAAATTGGCCAATTTGAAAACTCCCAGACTGGAAAACGGACCCTAGTTTTTTTAATATGTGGGGTAAGTTTAGTAATGGGGAGAAGGGATTGAGGAATCGTTGCTGAGAATTCAAGTGGGATAATAATTCGTATCACAATAAACTTTGGATCATAATTGTTTGGCAAGAGGTTATAGTGGTTAATAGATTAAAAATGATTAAATAATAACCACTATGATTATGGTGATTTGGAAAATGGATCATAGTTATAAAAAGGTTCATAAGTGGTTAATTGTGGCTGACAATGCTTTATTTGATGATTAATGTAACGAGATAGGGTTAATATTGATCTTCACAATTCATAGGAATATGATTAGTACCAGTACCACATGGCGGGATGATAGTAGGATAAGAATCATAGTTGATAATGGTTAATATTGGATGAATAGCGGCATCGTAATGATTATTATTGGATATTTAGTGGGATACAGCCTCTGGTGTCATGGCTAGCTGGGAAATCTCTATAAAAGTGGAGGTTTTAGTGGGAAAATCAACTAAATGATGTATGTTATTGTATGTTCCATTGCCATGTTTGATTACCAAAGGGTAAAGAACAGGGGAACCAGAGGATTTGAGCGATTTGAGCAGCATGTTTTTTTTGTTTTGCTGGCCCAGTGGCTTTTCAATACCCAATGAGCAAATGAAAAAATAATCATTGATCGATATAGAATACCAAGGTTCGCTTAAGGCAATGTGTAGTTTTTCCACATGGGAGATCCTCCCTTTAGCAAATCCAGAAGATTTTGTTTTGTTTTTTTGTGGGCTGGAAGCAAAAGAATAATATTTGAATATACCCCCATTAAGCCCCATCATACTATATCCTATTGTACAGTATCCTATTACATCCAAGTGTATCCCATGTCTATCCCATTTTCCTACTACCCTCTGGTAATTGAACATAACTATGGAAAAATTGGAAAATCACCATGTATAGTGGATTTTCCCATGAATAGCATGATGATTTTCCATCGTTTTTTGTTAACGTTTACCAGGCCGGGTATATCCCCAGGATATCTCCCAAGTTGCCCGATGGCCTCAGGAGGTACGCAGACCCTGGCCGCCCGCGCTGCCGCAGGCTGCTTTGCCAACCTCGCAGGGGCAGGTCGGAACATGCAGGGCGAGTGGTACAAGGGGAGGCCCAAAAAAAATGGGAAACTCCCCAAACCATAGGAAAACCATACGTAGGAAAATGGTGGTTTAATGGGATTTAATGGTATATACCCTTTGGTTATGACTAACATAGCCATGGGAAATGGCCCATTTATATCCATTTATAGATGGTTTACCTATCAGAAATGGTGATTTTCCATGGCTATGTTAAATCACCAGATTTTTAAATCGTTTGGAGTTATTTCTCCATTTCAACTTGTGGCCTTACTCACAAGAATAGATAACAAAATATCTATAGCTGATTTGTGATAAGTTGACGCACATGACTTGGTTAACTGTTGGGTTTATGGACGGCATAGCGAACTAATGTTTCACTGGGGGACCGCGCCCACCTTGTATCAACTTGGTCATCAACTCATGGCCGGGTGCAACTGATGGATTAAAACCCATGACATCCATATTTGCAAAGGGATCAGCGCCAGCAGTTGCAATCCATTATATGGATGGAAATCATGGAAAATCAATGACAATCATATATCCATGTTATAACCCATATTTGATCAGCCAAGAGTCCGTTATTGGAATAGCTACTAGCAGTTACTAGCAAAGATAGATATAGAACCAGTTCGCAACCTGGTTTTTGACGCAAGGCTCATGTGGAAAAAATGGGTAGTTCCCCCCGGAGGGCAACCATCAAACATCGTGATGTAATAGAGACATCTGGATAAATTATAACGACCTCACTGCGACCTCACTATAATCGTAGTTAGTAAGAGGCATTATCCCCAAATCACCTTATTTCAGGTTAAAAGGTTAATTCCTGAGCACGTCTCCATGGGTAAAGTTCCTTCATTGTATTGGCAAGGCTACACTGCATGGACAACTGGTTTTCAATGCAGACCGGTGTTTGAGAATCAAGTGGAAGTCTACATGACACTTCAGAAGCTTTTTTTGGATGGACATGGAATTCTCTGTTTGCCGTCCATTGAATTTCAGGTCCCCAACCAATTATGGTCTGAAGATTTGGAAAGAGGGTTGGAATCCTTCGCAGAACGGAGTCGAAAGATGAAACTGGCAATGCGCAGAGTCCGAACAAAACGTAAGGACCTTTCTCTCATTTGATCCCTCCTCAATAAGGGTTGGGACGCGTTTCAACGGTGGACATGGGCGGGTTCCTTCTCGCGCTCCGGTTGGGAAGGGATCCAAGAAATCAACGGGTAAGAAGGCCTTATTTCAGGTTAGTGAATTATTATATATAATTTACCCAGATAGAGTTTGATAATAATGGGAGAATAGTGGATAACGCTGGATCATGACCCAATACCCTCTGGCCATCTTTGCTTTGGAAAACCAGGATTTTTGATAGGTAAATGGTTGAACCAAATGGGCAAATTTCCATAGCTCTGTTAGTTTACTGGGTGATGTGATAAATCCAACAAACCATTCTATCAAAAGTTCAAATGTGAATGGACCAAACTCTATGACCCTCAAAAATTGGTACAACCCTGATTTTTCTCGGTTTACCAACCACCGGTTTGGTTGGTTTCATTCCCATGGGGGAATTATTGAAGGCCCAATGATTGGGTATTGTCCTACTTATTGGAATGATGTATGATAGCGGCTCTTTTATAGTTGATAGTTGGAAATGGGTTCTGATTGTGGCTCCCACATTAGGAATGAATGAGAAAAAACATAAAACATGAACAATGGGGTTCAAGCTATCAATCAGTTTATGTATCCGTTCCAAGACAGAATACATGATACAAAGGTACGATACAGGTAAGTATTGGTCCAAATTGGGGGTGGTGAATGGTGAAGGCTACCCTTTGGTAAACTAACAGTTTGCTATAGAAATTCAGCATTTTGAATAGTTAAATCAACGGACTAAATGAGGTATGTTCAATAGCAAGCTGCAACAAATTACCAGAGGCTTTTAGAGTTGCCAAATATTGCGATTCCCCATGTCTTCAGTTTGGTCCATACCATGTATTTCGCTGTCAACATATCGATCCTGTGTCCAACAGTAAACTCCCCAAACCAAGGTTTGATCAGCATATTTTTTTGAAAATGGCAGGAAATTATCATTTTTGTTGTATTCCTGCATTTTCAGACACCCACATCTCATATCACACATATATATATATATTCGTATATGTGCTGGGATCAAAACTAAATCTACCGAAGTCAAGAGCAGTCTTGGAAAGGTCTCTGCTTTTGGAAACTTGAACTGAGGCTTGGAAAACGGTAATACACTCTCCAAGAAACGATCACATGTCTGCAACATTCAATACCTAGAACAGCATAAGACCGTCAAAATCTTGCAGGTGCCGCCACGCAATGAATATTCACCGTCTCCATCCACCTCATATATAATGTTATTCATTTATTCAGAATATTATACTCTGCCATCAAATTTACAATATGTATTTATTTACGTATATATAAATTTATACACACATTAGGTGTGTATATAATGTTATATATACATAGACAGTAACTTTATTTACTACAATTATATAGTTTTACATATATATATATACATACATAATGTTACACATATGTATTGTATCCCCGTTTATATCCCCAAATGCCGCCTTGACCACATGACACGTCGTCAGGTGGCGCCCTGGGCGCAACTGGCAATCAAGGCCGCTGTTGCGTTCTCGGCGAAAAATGCTGGGGTTCACCAACAGAAACGCCAGGAAAATGGTGATAAACCATAGGAAAACCATCGGAAAATTGTGATTTAACCACGATAAATGGTGGATTTAATGGTGATTTTTTGTGGTTTGTTACAATGGCTTAACAATGGTGAATAATGGGATGATAATGGGATATAGCCTCTGGTAAACTAACAGTTTGCTATAGAAATTCAGCATTTTGAATAGGTAAATCAGCAAACTAAATGGTTTATTTTCAATAGCAAACTGTAACAAACTACAAGAGGGTACCTTTGGGTTAATGGCTTAGTGGTGGATGGTAGTGGCTTAATAATGGTTCAGATTGGATATTTAATGGGATTTAATGGTGATTGAATGGTTTAACAATGGCTTAATAGTGGTGACTGATGATTAATGATGGTTAATGATGGTTAATAGTGGATTATCTAGTGATAGTGGATTTAGTGGTGATTTAATGGGATATACCCTCTGGTAGCATGAAACATTATGAAACGTGGCTTGCTGGAGAAATCCTCTGTAAATGGAGGTTCAAATGGAAAAATCATCGCTGGTTGGTGGTTTGGAACATTTTGGTTTTTCCATATATTGGGAATAATAATCCCAACTGACTAATATTTTTCAGAGGGGTTGAAATCACCAACCAGATAGGGGATTTTCAATTGCAACGCATGACTACCGGAGGGTAACCATCAGAAATTGAGATCATTTCATGGCGAACAGTGGGGATTTCTTACTTGAAGATGTGGGCTGTACCGGTGTCATCAAACGTGGCTAGCCGGGAAAAAATATCGGGGATGTTGCCACATTTGATTAACACGAACCAGCAGAAATTTGGATGGAACCATTTTCAAGTGCTGGACTTAAGCAAAGTAGTTTGGAGCTGTGGTTTTTGCTCTGTTCAGTTTCCCTAAAATAACATTTCAGTGCCTTTCCCTTACATAGTTCGGATAAAATATAGGGTGATGTTCAGTTTTTTCCCTTCAACGATTTCCGGAAGAAAAGATGCTCAGAACTGGATGAATGCCATAGGGTCAGGTCCTCCTTCAACATCTTGACAAAACCCAGAGAATCTCTGGGATATGTCACACGATTTCTGAACAGTTTCGGAACCATTTCCTCAGTTGTATTGAAAAAACTTATTGTGTCACCATGCGTGTATAATGTGAAACATTGATGTTATCTTTCTTTACCCTCTGGTAATTTTAACGTAGCTATTGAAAATGGCCATTTAGTTCGTTGATTTAACCATTAATAATGGTGATTGTCCATGTTTTTTTGTATGTTTACCAGAGGCTATATATATCCCATTATCATCCCATGAAATTCACCATTGTTAAGCCATTGTAACAAACCATTAAAAAAAAAACCATTAAATCCACCAGACAATCCACTATTAACCATCATTAACCATTGTTAAACCAACCATTTAAATCTACCATTTATAGTGGTTAAATCCACCATTTTCCGATGGTTTTCACGTTCTATGGCAGTCACACGCTCTTTTTTTTTCGGTCGACCCGATGCCAAAAAATGACCCATTGGGATTACGGCTACAAGCCTACGGTGATATTAGGGATGGTGAATATTATTATGGGGTTTACCACATTGTTTCCCCATCAATGGGTGGTACCAGCCATTACTATTGGCCGATTATTTAAGGTGATCTTGAAATTATAAAGCAGTTACCACCAATAATAACTTACATTAGTTTTGCCTTATATTGTTACATACTGTGGATGGTTGCGAAATCCTGCACCATTATTAATAGGTGGTAAGCATCCCATGATTTATAGGCTTTCTACCATCCTTTTGGTGGTGCAGGATTTCGCAACCATCCACAGTATGGTTACTATCCCTTTATCACAGATGGGCGTGATTCAACCCATCCCTACAAGGTGGTGTTTTTGCCAGTTAGAAATGGCTTATCATCCCATGAAAACTAGTTCGATATATCACCAACAAAAACCATAGTGAAACTGGACTTATTGGCACCAGCGATTTAGCTCACTGGGGCACCGACCGTGGGATTCAACCCATCGGCAAGTGCTAGTTGTGCCATACCAGGAATGGCCGGTATGGCCATGACCGGAGACACCCCGACGGTGCCAGGCATGCACCGAGAGACATGTGAGCCATGAATATTAGCCCTGTTGGTTGATCTCTTTCATCATGAAAATAGGGCGTTTAAGTGTTTTAACATGTTTTAACCATCAAAATATGGAGATATACTGAGATATACTTGGGATATAGTTGATGAATGATGGTTTTTCTGATTAGTTGGTGGATTTTTTTCCAACCAATATATGGGAGATTATCATTGGTAATCACAATCCATAATGGGAATTCCTATTAACCAACCACCGGCATGGAATGATAGGTTTTTGAACACTGCTCATGTGCGCCATTAAAAATAGCCTGGTTGATTGGTCTTTAAGTGCAATGGAATTCAAGCGTCAGTTTGAGTGGTCTTATTGTAGTTTGACTATAAAAATCTGGGGATACAAGTGATAAATGATAAATGATGATTGATAGGTTATGATATAAAAAAACAGGTATCATATTCCTGGGTTTTTGTGGATTATGATAACCCATAGGTCAACACTTATCAACCAAGCAGTATTTCAGATGGGAAAACGCCGGGTTATTTTCTTCATGGCTCGCTGGGAAGCTCACGTGGAATACGTTGAATCCCTGAGTCTGGTGAGGATAAGTTGAGGAACAAAACACTGCTTGTTGGTTTGGAACCATGGATGGTTTGGTATATGGATTGTAGATTAACCACTATTAACCATCATTCACCATCATTGACCATCATTCACCATGGAATTTTGAATGACTTTCCATTCAGTTGGGAATGGAAGTTCATCATCCCAACTGACGAACTCTATCATTTTTCAGAGGGGAGGCGAAAAACCACCAACCAGAAACAGATTCGAGGCAAAACAACATCGAGGAAATCTGGTTGGCGGTTTCAAATCTGTTTGCGTTCTGTCCTGGTTGGTGGTTTGGAACATTTTTTATTTTTCCATATAATATATTGGGAATAGTAACCCCAACTGACGAACTCATATTTTTCAGAGGGGTAGGTATACCACCAACCAGATAGGGGATTTTCAATTGCCACGTATGACTACCGGAGGGTAAGCATCCGAAATTGAGATCATTTCATGGCGAACAGTGGGGATTTCTGACTTGAAGATGTGGGCTATATCGGTGTCATCAAACGTGGCTAGCGGGATGTTGCCACATTTGATTAACGCGAACCAGCAGAAATTGGGATGGAACCATTTTCAAATGCTGGGCTTAACCAACACGGAGAAAGTAGTTTGGAGCTGTGGTTTTTACTCTGTTCAGTTTCCCTAAAAAAACATTTCAGTGTTTCCCTTACATAGTTCGGATAAAATGTAGGATGATGTTCAGTTTTTTCCCTTCAACGATTTCCGGAAGAAAAGATGCTCAGTAACCATCATTAACCATCATTCACAGTAGGGAAGATCATCGCAGTTTACAGGGGCTACAATTGCAATGGCTCTTTGAGAGTAGCTCCTATGGCAATGGCTCAATACGCTTGATTGATGCCCTAAAGTTTCATGCATATTGGATGGGGTGGTCAACTATCAAGAAAGAGTAGACAATTTATAAAAGATTTACCATGATTTAGCTATTAAACATGGTGCTGTTCCATAGCAAACTGTCAGTTTACTTCAGAGTAGCCATTCCTGGGGCGATTCCTATCCATGGCCGACTTCATCAACGAAGTGGGGAAACTTGAATGCAGTAGTTTGTACTCTGCGTTAATCATTTGCTAGAAATACGGATATGCGGCGGATGGCTTTCGCTCGCCCTTGTGGTTGTTGGTCCTGCACGGCTACGCTTGCGGGAGACAATGAAAACGCTCAGTCGACGTTGATAAGGCAGACGATGAGAGCTCCACAGACTCTGAACTTGAGATGATGATCCTGCTGACAATGTAGCGTGGTGTCCGGCGCCGGGCTGTTGGGATGAAGAAGAAAGTGAGGTTTGCACCGATAGGAAGAGTCAACACCCATGGAATCCCCTGGTGGAAAATGATGTTGATCCATCCCCCACCGGGGCCCATATTTATTGACACCAGTGACTCACCGGGTAAGTAAAACGAACTGTTGGGCGGGAAGTGAACACAAAGATATCTAGTGTGGTAAACCAAGGGCCATAAACCTATCATTTGTGGGGATGGTTGTTACCATCCATTTATGGTCGTAGTAAATCTTGGGGATGTTTTATATAATTTGGGGTTTACTACATTATCCGACAACAGAGCCCCCCAAGTTCAGACAAAGCCCTTGGGTACAGGAAGTGGGTTGCTTCCACTGGGCATGGGATGATCAAACTTAAGTTACCAGGATTGGTGGGTGTGGTCTGAGTTCGTGAGCTAAACCGCATAGAATCTGCGATTATGGGATAGATACTGGATAGTATGGGACAATTCAGGGCATAAATAACCATCCCCAAGCCTGCCAAAGTACCAGTGAATCAATCCATTGTTTTTCACGGTTTATTTCCGGAGATTGCAGCAGCAGGTGGCTGCTTTGGAAACACCGACACACCCGGAAGTGCTGCACAGACGATCAATCCGGCGATGTATGAAAGGCCGGATTGGGAGAGGATGAGACGTCCCGCACAATACTGGGTTACCCTCTGGTAAACGAACACAGCTATTGAAAATGACCATTGAAATAGTGGATTTACCCATTCAAAATGGTGATTTTCCATAGTTATGTTAGTTTACCAGAGGGTATATCGTTATACTGGTTCCAACGAAACAATAGGAAGTGGGATATACCCCGGTACTCGGAACTTAATAATTATTGCATTATACGGTATTCCTTCATCTTAAGTAGTCTTCCAACGAATTCAACGTTGGGTCCCTCGAATTTGGGGCCCTAACCCTCTCCACGAGGTTTAATTACGGAGTCAATATGTTGTCAGGAGCAATTTGGATGGCTAGGGCTAGGATATTTGAGATGAATGTGTTGGAAGCCTTGAAAGTGAAGCATATGTTGCATTGTGGATCCTTTTTTGTTTTTGTGGTCATGTTGCCTCAAAACAATGACGTCATGGTTTGTTTCGAGGTATGCCTGTGGGAATTTGTGTATCAAATAGACATACAAGCATAGATGAATATATTGTAGCTTTTGTTAATGAGGCGTATAAACCAACTGATAGGGGGGCCTCACCTTGTACATGTTTTTGATTAGAGAGCCCTCCTTGGGTGTTCCCAACGGCAGTGCTAGGATTTCACTGTGAATCATGGTGGTTTTAAGCGTGTTAAAGCAACAATCATACGTGATTTTTATTGGCATATCATAGGGTTGATCTTAGATTCCCAGATATCCGATTATGATCAATGATTAATTCACCATTGTTAAGTCCGTATAAAGCCATTATTAATCTCATTCAATCACCATTGAATCGATGAAGATGGGTCAATTCTCAGGTCTTTTATAAGCAGAAATTGGGCCTGGACACCCTGAAAAGAACCATATGGAACCACCCATTTCGATGGTTATAAGTTATACCGGTTATGCCAAAGTGTTACATCATTTTTTACAAGTTTGGGTTATAAGTTATACCGGTTATGCCAAAGTTTTGGGATTTACAAGTATCACGATAACCCAGTATTCTGTGGGATATACATAATATAATACAATATAATATAATATAATATAATATAACATAACATAATTTAATATAATATAATATAGTATAAAATAATATAATATAATATAACATAACATAATATAATATAATATAATATAATATATAATATTTAATATAATATAACAAATTTAATATAATATAATATATAATATTTAATATAATATAACATATTATATATAATATAATATAATATAATAGA
>Ga0126342_10008483_pt1 | contig 18425 bp, 13 predicted proteins | sample Cyp1metagenome_FD_92528 | JGI IMG/M metagenome (GOLD analysis project Ga0126342, IMG submission 92528) | Coral microbial communities from Lord Howe Island, Old Settlement Bay, Australia - Cyphastrea 1 metagenome | ecosystem: Host-associated > Invertebrates > Cnidaria > Coral ...
AATTAATTAATTAACATGACTTCGATTTGGTTCCCTAATAATAAATACCCCCCTAATACTAAAAACTACCTGCCGTGTTTTGTATTAGGGGGGGGGGTTTAGTATTAGGAGGAAGGGATTATTATATTATATTAACATATTTATCCATATTTTGGAATCCATATGAGCCACCGAGCTTTTTCCTGCGACTGCCTCCTGACATGCTTCACCTTTGGGGATTTTTGGGATTCCCAAATGACTGGCCAAGGCTATGGCGTTTCTTCGCTGCAACATCATTGGACAATAGTTCCAACAATTTGAAGCAGTTGCAAGTGGACATATGTTCATTAATCACATATAATCATGTTAATCATGTTCATGCATCAAGTTTTCTTGGGAATCAGCAAATCCTGTCATTTCGTTGGTTGAATCATGTGATAATCATGTGATAGTCCCCATTTTCCTGCAGATTGTCCTGGAAAAAATCATCCCGTTCGCCTTCTCGGTGTCTTTGATCTCCTGGTGGCCGAAGATGTTCCAGGATGTTTGTTTTCTTGAAAAAGATAGACATGTAAAAGAAACTACAAACATTCATGGCGACATTGTTTTTTTATTTTTAAACATGTGATTTAATAAAGGGATACTTAATGGTGAAATATAGCTAGTATGATCATCGTTTGGGTGTGTCTGAAATTGTGTATACCATCCAAATGGTCATTTTAGTGGGCAAAGTGATGATTAACAGTTGGATGGAATGGTGTTCCCTATTTTCAGCTAAACCCATATACTAATGAATTCTATCTTTCTGAGGATTGTTAGGATTATCTACCTCAAAATATATAATATCATGGTAGGAATGGTTACCTTATGTTACCTTACTCTATGTGTGTAAACATATAAACTACATTTCTATTCTTTCTGGCATCAGAATTCCATTCAGTCCAGTGCATCCCGTTATCTTTTCATCTCTTACTTATCCATATATGTTACATGATGTCATAATGATCTGAATGACTCCTGAAATATGTGTTTTTTCATGGTTGAAACTTGTTGAAGCACCATTTCTTCACCTCTTTTCATGGTAAACTCAACATGTTAATCACCATTTTTGATGGTAAATTATGATAAACTCAGCATTTTATCACCATTTTTCATGGATGTTCCATGGATGTTCCATGGATTTTCCAGCATTTCTTCCGTCATTTTCCCTCGTCGAACGGTTCCGGACCTGGGCGTTCTCCAAGGTCAACTTAGCCGGGATCTCCCGCAGCTGCGCTTGGGCGGTGGATGGAAGATCTTGGCCCATGGGCAGTGTGGCCATGAGGGCCAGGAAGTACTCGATCTCCACCTGTGAAGCATAGTGATCCACAGCACTGGTTACACTAACCAGCATCTGGTTGGTGGTTAAAAATAACAATCTTGAAAAATGATGGAGTTCATCAATGGGAAAGATTATCCCATAAACAGCATTAACCAGCACTAATAACAGCACTAACCAGCATTAATCACTACTAACCCATATTTTGATGTTAACCCCATTAATCAGTATCAACTTCATCAAGTCTTGACGTTCACCTAAGTAAAACCCATATTTTGATGGTAAAACCCATGGTACCCCCATCTGGTTGGTGGTTAAAAAAACATCTTGAAAAATATGAGTTCGTCAATGGGAAGGATGACATCCACAGCACTAATCACGACTAACCAGCATCAACCAGCACTAACCGTCATTGATTGAATGTGGGTATAACATAGCTATCGTTAATGTGGTATCTACCCTCTGGTAGACTAACATAGCTATGGAACATCACCATCTTTAATAGGTAAATCAACTATAAATAGGCAAATCAACTATAAATGTGCCATTTTCAATAGCTATATTAAATTACCAGAGGGTAACCAACATTCATCACCATTAACCAGCACTAACCAGCACTAACAGGTTGAGTGCTGGTTGGTGATGAATTGTGTTGTTCGTGGTCAGTGCTGTGGATCATCCCCGATGCTGGAAAATGCTATCCAGCTATCCACTGATGGTTAAAATCAATGGATATGATATGATTTATGTTGATTAAATATCCATAGTCCATATCCATTTAAATATGATCTTCTTCACTTGGGGATAGTTCTGGTTAATTTATTTATGGGATGCCTATGGGATGATCCTGTAAAATGACCCTCCAGATCTCCAAGTTAATGGCCTTAGAAAAGCGGATAGAATGGTATCGCTAGGGATATTTTGTTGGATTCCTAAGCAATATGACATATGATTCATATGATATCTGGATTTATCTAAGAAACTATGGCATAAGAATAAAAAATGGGGAGATCAACGATAAAACATGATCTTTAGTTCATAGTTCATTGACACTCATATTCATCTTATAGTGTAGTAATTAACGGGTTAATATGGGTTACCAATATCCGATTGGACGTATGAGATAATCCATATACGGTAAGCACCAAAAAACGTGGAGTTCCGGAGCTATGGAGTTACCCGGCCTGGTAAACTAACGCCACATTTGGCGAGTCGTGGAAAGATCCACCATGTTATCGCTGGGAAAACTCACTATTTCGACTGGGCCATTTTCACATAGCTATGTAACAAATTACCAGAGGGTATATCCCATTAATATCCCATTGAATCACTATAAAGTTCCATTAAATAACTAGAAATCCCATTGAACACCATTAAATTGCCAGAGGCTAACTTGGGAGTCTTTGTTGCAATGTTTGGTTCCACCTTCTGGACTCCACCTTGGATCATTTTGGACACCTACCATGGCTTCAAACTGCTCATCTGAACCATCGGTTGCCATCCATTTCAGCTAGTTTATTAACTTGATATATATTTAATACTCCTGAATTAGAAAGAATTTGGATATTTTCAGGTGTGTTCCCATTTTAGTGATATTGTTCTTTCAAAAAACAAGTTCCATATAATTATGTCACTATATTTCCATAATCTATTATGCATATATATATATATTATAATTCATACTAAACAAATAAACGTGGAGTATTCTAGTTATATCATAGAGTTGATATGGATTTTATATGCACATTCTCATAGTTAATACCAAGCCATGGCCCATGACGTCCACATATATATGTCCACATCTCCCAGGAGCGACATGAACTCGGTAGCGGATCAGGCCGTACTCAGAGAAGTACTCGGCCAAGCCTTTGGTGTTCTTCCTGTGATCCCAAGGTGATCCGATGGAACATGGGATGTATCAGCAGAAAGCCAATATTTTAACATCTGATTCTAAAAAAAAGAAAGGTGACCATGACAGCTACCCTCTGGTAATTTAACGTAGCTATTGAAAATGGCCATTAATAGTGGATTTTCCCATTAAAAATTGTGATTTTCCATAGCTATGTTAATTTACCAGAGGGTAGCTAGCTATGATGAGTATGGTGAGGTGAAACTTATAAAGTTCAGATTCATGTTGGAACCAATCGCAGGGGGGGGTGCTTCAAACCCTTGCAGCCTCTAGCGATGTTGGCCTCAACAGATATTAGAGCATGGGTCAAACGAATATTTGGCTACACCGCAAGTGATTCCCCGCAGAGAATGCAACCATCCAACTTTGCGGCACTGTGGCATCATTCGCAAGTTGATACCTGCACGTTTATGACACGTACACGAAATCGCAGGTTTGGATGCTTGGATTTGGATGGTTGAATCTGAGGAATTTTGAGATGTTTCTGACCATGCAATCACAACTAGGACCATGCATATATATATATATATTTAAATATAATGTGTTTTTCTCTTCAAATGGCAAATGTGTTGACAAAAATCCATTTTGCACGTAAGACCTTAAATACCTGCTAGAAAAATTATCTGTTATAGTATACCGTATCTATGTAGTTTTTAGATGAGTTCAAAGTTCATGAGTCTGGTTGAATTACAAACTCTTTAAAGTTCAACTATTTTGGGGATAGTTGGCCCTACATTCACCACAGTTATGGCCATTAGTTATAATTTATAAAATGGGAACATTCCATGGTGAAATGTTGCACTACCGTCCTGTAACGGCCATCCACGGGCGCCACGGCCGTGAGTTCCGCCAAGTTCAAGTCCTGGTTGCGGTTTGATCTTTCAGTATTCTATCACTATAAACCGATATGTCAGATAGTATAGTGATATCATATGTCAGATAATATATATATATGTCAGATGGAGGTTTCTTTTACTTTCAATGTTTAGTTCGCTGGGAAAATCATCGAAGTAAATGGTTGGATGAAAATATGGAAGGTTTAATCGAGCACGCCATCTCTGATTAGCGCAAGGGATCCAGTGTTGGGTGATTTGTTAGTTATAGAACGTCCTACAACTTCAAGAATGCAACAAAAATCAAGACGTATAAAAGGAGAACCATGATATCTTATTACATGATTGACAACAAATGACAACAGTATATAAGTTGATGCTCATTGTCCACCATCAATCCCAATTATACATTCCATTACCATTCCCCGAACTAACATCACGACCCTGCCTTTTGTTGGAATTGGAAGACTACTTTCCTCTCAAAATGGGGGATTGTTAGGGTCTATGTCAGCTGGGGCGATGGTCCAAAACTTCATTTACTCCCAACTTGTGAAATGCTTGGAGATAGACTATCAGACTATCACTAGTCTTTGTTGGGCTTGAGATGGCTTGACTCCTGGATGTCAGGCTGGGCCACCCCGTTCCCAAAATATTCGGAAATTGGAGCGCCAACCTTCCCATTTTAAATGTCTCAGGGAAAAGAGCGCTACCCCTCACACGTTGAAACAGCTCCACTTTAGACAGCATGTGAAAAAGTTACAACTCGAAAAAAAAAACAGAGCTCTCACCTGTGTTGAGTGCTTTCAACCCATGTAGCCAACATCAACTGGTGACGGGGTCAATCATCTGAACTAGTGGTAGAATCTGGTAGGAAAAAAAAACACATGTCCACAAAGATGTCCAACCAGATGTCGTCAAGTCATGGCTGCGCGCGTATCTTCTGATTCTTGAGGGGAACCATGTTGCACAGGAGATTTCCGGCGTTCTGGGCTCACTGCTCCCGAGAATCCGACGTTGGACCCATTTAGGACTAGACGTAGATTTGAAATGCTGGCAGAACCTGTCCCTCATGATCTCCATAAGTTTCAACCTACCAGGTCCTACCATCTCCTGAAAAATTGGCCTCCTGTTCACTGGTGATCGTAGCCGAGGCACCCCTAAGGCTGGCAGTTGTTGCCCAAAAGCTTCAGCAGCATCTCTCTTTGTCCTTGGCTCTCAACACCCAACAACTCATCTAGCTGGGGGTTGTCATGCCGCAAACGGCATGGCTTTGGGGTGGGGAGCGCGAAAATTCGGAAGAATCATAAATTTGTGAACTAGACCGATCATAGCTATCAACCACATACCTGCTGGGATGCACATAAGAGTGGAGAGTCTTCTCCTTCCATCTTTTCAGGCCAATATTGCGAGCGAAAGCACATGGACAACTAATAATTGCTGCACATCTATGGTCCAAAGATATCAATGGAACCCACTTTGGATATCTTTGGATATTGTCTGATGCCTCATACAGATGTTGTTCAACTGCTGGTGAAACATCCGTATTTAGATCGGATTTTCCAGCCATGATTGAGTAAACCGAAGGGTACATCATTTTATATATCCCATGACGGATCCATGGTGCTGGTAGAAAAATGCTACATGACTGGGGTATATGAATGGGATCCATGTTACCATATATGGCAGCACCATGGATCCGTCATGGGATATATCAGCTATTCATCACCACAGTTTCATGTCAAGATGCTGTCCACTCATGGTGTCGTACAGCAAATATGTTTCTCTGGCTTCTGCGGAACGTCACTGGCGTAACTGAGCCCAAAAAAAGCCATGGTGAGCCAGGCATAAGTCCAGCAAGATCCATCAACTTTGGGAACGGCACAAGCCACTTTGGAAGTTCACCAGTTTTCAAACAACACCACACATGAACAGCAACATTTATCAAAAGTCATGCTTGGCTTACACATGTTCACAGAATTTATCGTTTTATTCGTTTTGCTTATAGGGATGTGTCCAAATCCTCAAAGTTACGTCAGGTAGAAATAGTGATTGGATCCATTGGATTCACAGGGACGACTTCCGCAAGTGATATGATGGGATCATATGAGATCGTCCTGAATATTCTTCTCTACAGTTTACAGCTATGGCTCAAAATACCAGTTTTGTTAGTACTGATAACTCCATTTAAGTGGAATGTATAATATACCAGTAAAGCAAGTACTTGTAAGCCCATGAGAAAGTGGAATGTATAATCCCATAATCCCATCTGGCTAAATTATAATATTTCACTAACCTGAATTAAGGCCCATTTGGGGATGATTTCCATTAGAAACCATGATTCCAGTGAGGGAGAACAGTGAGGTCGTTATAATTTTCCCAGATCCCATAGAAATAACCACTTAGAACTAGTAGCCATGGCCATAACTGTGATACCTTTGGCACTTCTGCACCCAGATCCAGCCTGGCCATGAGACCGACACACCTCAGCACCACAGTGACAGCATGGAGGGATCCCTTTGGCCCAATTCTTTCGGGGCTGGTGCTATCATTGCTAATTATTCCTTAATATATATATAATTATTGGGATATCTTGTAGTGGGGATGATAATATGGGATGATAACATGGACTGATCAGAGATGACCATCCATGGGAAAAAACAGAAAAACCAACCTGTCCATCACAGTCCATGCGTTCCGTCCGTCATCCCCGACGCAGAGTCGCTGCACGCCGTCGTCTTGCGCAGAGCATGTGGAGTGCCGCGAGCCTTGGGACCGGGGACCGACCGGTCCAGGGTCCTGCTTTGGATGGAGCTTGTGGAGGAAACAACGGGTCAACGGATTTGTTTAAGGGAAAATCTACAGGAAACCCACGTTTTTTTTATTATCAAATATAGGCTTAGGGGTTCCCTGTAAATTTATGTAAATGTTCCCATCATCCAATTCTGTGAATGGGAGATTTCACCAAGAATAACATGGATTGAACAGTACTGAACCATACTGAACCAACAAAACTGGGAAAAAACATGTGTTTTTTTTAATCAGCAAACCTGTGAAGAATCAGCAAACACTGGAGATAGATTCTGGCTCCCGCATGGTTTCCAAAGGGATGAACATCGATAATTCTCCATGGTAACGAGGGAGATCAATTTAAATGTGTGTCTCTTTATGTTTGACCATGGCTTTTTAAATGATGAAATTAGACCACTCACAAACACCTTGTTGCAATGTGTACAATTATTTTACTATCATCTATAACCTATTGCTGGCGTGTCTTGTAGATCCATCCTTTACCTGTATCGTATTTGTAGAGCCAACACCGGGCCGATACCCTGTGAAAAAAACAAGCGGCTCGGCAAGTTTGGCAGCGCAACGGACCCAAAACACGTCTCAGACCTGCATTGTCAACGCGGTCTCGCGGTCGGGTTCCATAGTTCCACACTGCAAAAACCCTGATTGGTTGAGGAAAACGATGGTTTTTTCGATTTTACATAGATTATGTATATAGTATTTAGATTGGTTCCTTCATTCTCCATGATCTTTTTAGGAGATAGAGCCGGTAAATATGAGAACCACCTATTACCTAGGCCGGAAGTACGTCATGATCAACTTGGATTCTGAGTGCATCATCCTACCAACGAATCCAACCAAAAGGTGAAAAGGTGAAATGATGTCCCTGTACAGCCAATGGCCATGTGTCCGATTCTTTCTCCAATCAACGACTCGGTTACCGTGGCTTACCAAGATCTCAAACAGCAGATTTTTGGGGAACAAAACGAACATCATTTCATAGCTTTCATAGCAAACCTACAAAAACTGAAAACTGGGAAGACACCCATTTCTCGTTTTCCTCTGATTTTTGTTGCCTTAACCCAAGCACTTTTAAAGGTCGAAGCATGTCGAACCCCCACAATCCTCGCCTCATCTGCAAGCCCGGAAAGCCCGGCACACTCGACTCGGCCTCCAGAGTGATGAGGTTCAAATGGATCGGTTCAGAAGTGACGAAAAAAAACAACCTGAAAAATCCATCAAAATCCATCAAATTCCTTGATTTATCATGATTTATTTATCCAAGTTTTTATCCCTGCTAACTCCTTGATTTATCTGAATTAAATCCATTCTGCAAAGAAATTTAACTCGAACATCGGGATCTTTCATACTTGACGAGAACAAAACCGCCTTGTCGATGCAGCTGAAACAGCGCAACAAGTCCTGCGTCGTGGAATTTCCACAGGACCAAAAAAACAAGAGATTTACCATATCATATGTCTATTATATAGTTCATAGACATATGTGTATGTGTCTATGTATAATAGTATGCATATATATATGTATATTACATTTAGTTTAGTATATAAAATTTATATAATTGCAATATATCAATAGATCCTGAATTATTCTGAATATTTATCTTGTTACATTCTTAGATGCGAAGAAAAAGCCGAACTAAGCCCTTTCCATGGTCACCATCAGTCATCACCATGGCTTGATGGCTGAGAACCGTTTACCTTCCCCAGTCATGGTAGGGTTATGGCAGGTTTCCCACATGAATAGGATGAATATCATGGAAGAATATCATGGAAAAGTATCCTAAATCTAAATGGATCCTCCACTCTTGGACCATCTATACATATCTATACTCCACGTAGTAATATCAGTATCCAAAAATATACCACATGACCATCTGAGCTATGGTCAATACCAATGGTTAATATCCATTAATAGGGGCTAGTCATCCAATGGTTCATAGGGATTTATAATAACCATTATAAGGATCCTTATTATGGATGGGATGACCATCAACCATATAGTGAGTATTGACCATGGCTTGCCCAGCTTGCCCAGGGCGCAGCCGTCCGTAAGGGGAGGTGCACATTTGCCAACATAGGCCTCGAGGACAGGAGGACGATTTTACTGCTACAAAATGGACATTTCCGAAATGGCATTACAACGGGATTTCATGTGGAAATACTATAGAATCATTGGGATTTCAATGGATCAATGGATACAACGGATTTCATATTAAATTTCACTCTAATATATATTATTGAACTACTCCCATGGAATGTTTGATTAAAACACATGGCGTATCTTAGGTACTGACCGCAAACATACAGCTAAAAATACTAAATTTCAGCTGGGTTGGTGTTTTTGTTTTCCCATTGATGGCAACAAAAATCAAAGCTTCAGCGATTCCTACAAGTTTCATGAACTTTTCAGCCAGTGAATTGCCGGTGTCAAGTTACGCCAAAACCTCACGTCGTCAACGTGGCTCAAAGCTAGAAAGGACCTGGATTCTCATTGGATTGGTTTAGTCGGGAACATCTTAACCGGAAACAAACAATGGTTTTTACCATCAAATATTAGGGACTTTCCTGTTTTTTTATTCCCTTTAACCGTTAACCAATGAGATTTGGTGGAGTCGCTTGGAAATTCCGTCCCGGCACTGGCCAAAAAGATCTGGGCAGTCTGGCCAAATCCGCATCGACCTGGCGGATTTGGTGGTACTTTGAAGGATACAATACCCATAGGATCCATGGTGCTGCCATATATGGTAACATGGATCCCATTAATATACCCCAGTCATGTTAGCATATATACCATACATGGATCCTATGGGATATGGATACAAGCCACAAAACTGGATCTCAGCATCTGTGGATTTGATATCAATTTATCATGGATAAAACAGCGTCATACTTTGAGGGATCTACTGAGGGTATACCCCTGAAATGGTAGTTTTGATATGGAAAACGATAAAATGTTGGCAATTGTTTCTCAGACAAACCATCAAATTTTGGAGGAAAAAAAAGCATATAATGATGGTATTGAACTAGGGACAAACCCACTTCGGCCCCCTTGGCCGCGGGACATATTTCATACGAAGCTTCCCTCAAAGGGCTTGATGGTGGTCGGATTCTGCCAGTGTCAGCCACAGTTTTTGGCCCACAATAAAATGATGTTTAATGGTTGATGGTTTCGTCTGAAGAATATGAAGATCGGTTGAAGAGTTTAAAGATCATCACCATCATCACCATCATCATCATCATCACCATCATCATCGTCATCATCATCCCAACAATATCCCAACATATCCCAACTATATCACCATACTGGTTACTTAAATATAACCTCATCCCAAATGATCCAAATCCAAATCGGGCGTTTCGTACAAAAACCGGCCCTCGATTTCCAACGCGCCAGAAGCGAAACGTGTCAAGGCTGCACAAACTTCGCCTCGACCTTGGTCAGGAATGGGATACCGATACCGTCTGCCAGGAATATGACCATGGGTCAAAAGCCTGGTACCCCTGGTGAACCCCAAAATTGCTGGTGAATGATCATCCCACTAATGATGGTGTTAGATGGTAGAAGATCTACTAGATGGTGTTAAAAATACGAATATTGACTAGAATGGTGTTGCTCGTGGTACTAGATTGTATTAGATACTACTAGATGCTATATAGATGGTACTAGTATATTCAGGTACGGTATATTGACCTTGATTTCTGTGGCAATTTCGGTTGGCAGTTTCCCTCGCTGGATCTGAGCATAGGGTACATAGGCCTGATAGTTTCCCAGCAAACTATGTTTTTCAGATACACCCAAATGTTCGAACAAACCCATTTGCCCATGTAGAAATCCAAGGAGTCTTGGCAACAACAGAAGAACCGCCACCTATCTGGTGGTGCAGTTCCTCTAGTAATTTGTAGAAGCATATAGAACCATAGTGACTGCCATAGTGTTCGGGAATATAACAAAACAATACATAACGTATAACATGATAATAGAATAATATAAATAACATGATATATCATCCATTAACAATCATTGACTATCATTGACATCCATTAACATTGACTATAGATATAACATGACATGATTTAACATGATCATAACATGGTCATAACTCAGGGCCTTAGACTCCACAAGGCCTCCCTGCTGGCACAGTGCAGCAAACAGCTGACGCCCACATCCGCAACGCTGGGACGTGACCAGGGCGCCAAGAACGCAGGAGGCCTTGGCGGCTTGGCAGCCGGAGGTGAGGCCAAAGGATAGATACCCTCAACGTAGCCACAGAAAACGAACTGGAAACCTATGATTTTATGGGACTTTATAGTGTAAACTATTGCAGTAGCCTCATATTCAATGGTATTCAATGAGACTTTATAGTGATTCAATGGGACTTTATAGTGATTCAATGGGATGTTAATGGGATGTTAATGGGATGTTAATGGGATATACCCGGCGTGGTAAACAGCCACAGAAAACGAACTGGAAAGATCCACCATAAATAAATGGGTAAATCCACCATTCCTATGGTCATTTTCAAGTTCGCAAACTGTCACAAATTACCAGAGGGTTTGCGTTGACTTAGCTAAAAACTCCGTTAACTATATGGTTTATGGGGCATAATTAATCTATGGTTTTCATGGGTTTCTAAACCAACTTATTAAGTTGTGGGGCGTCACGGCATCACGTTCATCAGCAATGGAGCCACGGTCAATCATGTTGAGCCATTCCTATCCCTGCGCTTGAACGGATCGGTCATTGGCAACTGAGGTGCCTAAGGGGCCTAACCTTGCCCCTAAACCTCTCAGAAATTGATTTTCAATCAAAGGTTTTTTTAGATATATATTATGTAATTGCTTTCATAAGTATGTATGGACCATGGATTTGTTCGATGCATTCGGTGACAATTGCTGACAATTTGGCTGAAGTTCTGGAGTTTGGTTTTCAGGAAATTCACTAAGTCTCTTTGTAGACTTAGTGGATAAATATGCTGACTCTTTCGTTGCCTTGTGACCGTGGTATCATCCCAATCCATCACCACTGTTGTCTCAAAATGTGGACCCCTAATGTGGGCAACCCTGGCTGCAACAACTAATTTCACAACTACCATGACCGGGGGTGAAATCCCATTGGCCATGACTTGGAGATGGCAAGTCATATCACAATTTTCACACGTCAACATCTCAGAATTTCACCATGTCACATGGCCAGGAAAACCATGGAAAACCTACCTGGGTCCCCCAAATAGACCAAAAACACCATGCAGGGCCGACGAGACACAGAAGTCCTGTGCTTCGATGGACTCCGCTGCCGGGCAGAAGTTGAAACCTCAGACAGATGTTTTGGCTTCAGCAGGGTGATCGGCTTTTGATCCATAGCAAGATTTTAAACAAATTTAACCAAAACACTGGGGATTTCAAGCAAAACTTGGGGATATCAAGCCAACAAACATTGGGAAATCTAAATTAACAGACATTTTCGGAGCGTTCACCGCTATTTAAAAAAAAACTGTATTTAACCAAGAGACATGGGATATGTCAAATATGACCAGCCAAGAGGAGCGCCTAAGCTCCTATTGAATTCCTCGAAACACTCAAACATCATGGTTTCTGGCTAATAATCATCCATTTTAATAGGATTTTCCATTATAAACCATCCATTACGGGTACCCCATTGTAGGAAACCCCCACATTCTGCTGGTGCATATGCCCCATTCGTTCTGCGCCAGAGAGCTCTTTGGAGGAGATCGGCATCGCTTTTGGGAAGTACTCTGACCTCCGGCGATGTCCATGGTGAAACCAGGACGATGTGTTTTAACGGTGTTTTTTCGGGGTCATAAAAACAACTTTCAAACATCCTTCTAAACATCACATGTTGGTGGTAGAATGTATAATTAGGTATCATGGAAAAGTTGGTTATGATTAATGATCATTAGGTATCATGATCACTAGAATGTATAGGTATCATGGGGAAAAAAAAAAACAGTTTCTTTGTTTTCCATGGGCAGAGGGATCTACTGTGCGAATTCATCTGCTGATCCGTTGATCTGACCATGGATAGTTGGTTGGTCAGCAGTGTTCAAGCAATTTTACTAGGGAAAATGATGATTACCCGGCCTGGTAAACATACAAAAAACTATGGAAAATGGCCCATTTAGGATGATGGTTTACCATGGTTTACCTATTAAAATGGTGGATCTTTCTATAGCTATGTAACAAATTACCAGAGGGTAACATTCATGAACTATCGAATTTGGGGGTCTTCCCCGAAAATTTTCAGGCAAACCCCCATGGTATCCATTGGTCCCTGCTTTGTTGGCGTTGAGTGGGGGATGAATTGACTTTCTGGGAAGTACTCACTTTGAACATCCATGTGATTCCATAGAACTAGGTGATTTTCGTTTTTCTGAACATGCTGAACATGAATGCGCTGGATACTTTATATAGAATAAATCCCAAACCAGATGTGTGGGGATTTTGGGGATGAATCATGATATGTATATAATAGTATATTGTATATGAACACCATTCATCCATCCGGCTGAATTTAAACATTTCACTAAGCTGTCAGTTCGGCCTTAAGCTGTGTATAAGAAATCCCATCCACGGGTTCATCATCCCATGTTCTCAATTGTTTTGGCATTTTTACGGCTTAACTTAATCATGCTTAATCCTCATGTTCAGATAGATCCATGAATATGATATTGGTGATATGTCCAAATATCTCCATGAAATATCCCCACTATATCTCCTTATCTGGCTAAAAAAACATATATCCCTGCAGTAGGCATATCCTCGCCATCGACACAGCAGTCAATATTAGTCAAGGCCTCAAGGGTGAGCTACTGCTGGCCAAGTATAACACCGTCTCACCTTGATCGTTGTTTAAAAACGGCGACCGACTTGGGCGGTTGGTTCCAGCTTGAAATCTATGGCATGAAATTCCCATGGTATTTCAGCCATTTTCAGTCGCAAAACATGGACTTTATATGGGGATATCTATCTATCTATATATATATACTATACTATATATGTATATATATATATGATATCTATATATATATATATGATATCTCTGTTTTTTACATGTTGGGTGGTTCAAGGTCGCCTGGTCGCATGTTGTAGATCGTCCCTTTGAACCGATCCAGTTAGATTAGAGACGAATCTCCTCGATCAATGGGTGAACTAAACCACTAGGGCCATCACATGGGTCGAATGGTTACCATTACATAGGAAACATAGTGATAAATCGTTGGATATGGGGGTACCTGTACCTCATTTTCAGACAAAAACGTGCAAGGTGGTGACCCTCCAGTTAGACGTTGGTTTATAACCCCCATTCATTATACATATATCTACCATAAACATCCATAAATCATAGAATTCACCTAGTTCTAAACAAACTTATTATTGGGGTAACTTTTGTTTAAAAAAAAAAACACTAAAATGTTGGGCCAACTATTGGGACGATTCCCTATAAACCATTCCAGGGTTCGGGAGATCAGTGAGGTCCTCATAATGCTTTATATGTGATACTATATTATATGATTGAGGGTCCTTACAGTGAATCAGTGAGTTCATTTATACTGGATTAGTATATTATAAAAACCGTTATATCCAGTATGATGGCCTCATGGGGGTTGACTTCTGCCCTCATGGGCTACTGATCATCTATAATCATTAAACATCATTAAACATCATTGAACATCATTCAGCATCATTAAACATCATCATCTATAACCCAAACATCTCCGGTAGACGACTTCTCAGTTCCATGCGCCAACGCAGTCGCACCACTCCGCGGAAGCTGTTGCGTGGACCCCTAGGCGGGACACAAAATCCAGCAGATTTGACGCCTTTTTTCCTGGGGAATGTTTGGTATGTACAAGATATTCTTATAAGTTTTGGAGGATCTCAAATCTAAAGTTCACAATGGAAAGTCCACAAAAAGAGATTGGGGGGATGATTTTACCAATGGAAAGTTAACATGTTGAGGGTCCCATCTTAGATGACAATCCATACATGTTTGAGCTACAGCCACAAATAAGTCCTTCCAAATATCAGACACACCTCCAAGAACCCTCCTGTTGCGATGGGAACTACATGGAATTGGTAATTCCAGGGTCCAAAAAAATTGTATTCAATATTTGGGGGAAAGGATTATAATATCGGATTAGCTGCCAAAAAACATCTTCCCCGTGATTGCCCATCGTATTATCCTCATTTGCAGGTTTTTAGTGCAGAATATTGCGATAAATCATGATAAGCATCAGATTTGTGGGTGTAATTGTCCTAGTTTCAGAGCAAGTCATTATAAACCATTTATCATATTAAGATATAAAACGTTACTTAGTTCCTTGTGTGCATACCGCCACAGAATGTGTGATGATATATCATATTATCAGTGCTATATCCCATTATATCACCATTATATTCCATTATATCATAATATATCCCTATTACATCCCCCATTTCTGTTATCTCTCCGTGGTTGCGCCTGTCAGGTGCTGCCGGAAGGCCGAAATAGTCGAGGACTGGTTCCTGGCAGATTCTGAAGCATGTTTCGGCAAACATGTTAGTAACTGCTTGAATGGGTGATATTATATATATATATACTATAATATCATAGTACATATACCATAAGTATCCATAAGTCACCATTTCGGCACCCACAAAAAAAACATTTCGGGGATGTGTTTCGCAAGAAGTTAGCAAAGCATTTGCACATGGCATTGGATTGGACATCGGTCATCTTCTCAGCCCAATGTCTATGGCAATGCCACTGGTTATTGATGAGGCCCCCCAGTGATGTTTGTTGGTTTAGATTCGCCCCAGTAACTATAGTTACAAGTACCATAAACCATAGTTATTGGACTTAAAAACCAACTTAGCTATCTTGGGGGCCTCACATTGTGGTTATTGGTGAGATGTCATGCAAGATGGCTCAAGACATCTCAAGACAAGTTCATGCACCAGGCAACGCCACGTCTTTTTGCTTGTGCAAAGTTGCAGCGGAAACTGGAAATGCCAGAATGGGTTTAGGCGCCAAATTATGGAAAAACTCATCCAGCCATACTCTTTGTTGCAGAAAATATAGTAGGATGATACTGGCCCAACAGACCTGAGTTTCAAGTTGATGAACTGTCCGGATTCACCTAGAGACATGAAAGGGTGAGCACCACGGTGTTTTAAATGGCTAAGTATAGGCTGTTGAGGCGCTTGGAAAATGTATATTCTGCTGTAGTAGTACAGGGGGCGGTCAATGTACATTATAAGGGTATGTGTATATTATCTGTATATATATATACATATTTGTATTGGATTATGTGTATAATATATATATATATACAATGGATGATACTGATACCTAGTGAATTATTATATTGACTTCTATATTCATATGTGAACACATTCATCTATCTATAGTTATCTAATCTAATGCTATCGAGCAAGATATCTTGCCATCTAACTGTCTACGTATTTATGATATTATGCTTGGCCAACTGATTTTCGCAACGTGTTGTATATTGTGTATGTTTAGATAGGTCTCAGCTAAATGGATGATAACTAGATGAATAGTAAGGAACTGATAGAAGATGAATGAACAGCAGCTAAGTAGCAGCTAAAGAAAACATCAAACTGTTCGTTCAAGGGATACTAATAGAGGAGGCCAACTGAATTCCTCGAGTCCTCGAATCTTGATGAACATGTGCGCCCCTTGGTAATTTTTGTTGATCTGGGATGATCTTGGATACCCAAGCACGGCTTGTCTTTTTGTTTCACCGGGTAATGTACTGAAACCCATGTACAGCTATGAACGGAGTAAGCTACCCAACAACTCGGGGAGATTTCATCATGGTGGGGATTCCGGTGGGGATGGACACGGTGATTTTGTGGGGAAAATCACACCCCATGTCTAATAGAAATAGATGGTTAATGTGGGGAAAATCCCTTATAAATGGAGGTTTTATGAGGTTTTAATTGGAAAATCATCTAAAAATGGACCATCTATACCATGGCTATGTTAGTCATAACCAGAGGGTACATTCAATAGAAAAAAGAACACATGTTCCTGATTTAAGAACTGTTTTTCAACCGGGGCTGGACAATCCCCTGTAGGCGATCTATTTCCAGGGGACCAAGAATGGAGCCCCAAAACATCATCAAGAACCAACCAAGAAACATAGATGAAGGGACGACATATTTGACAAAGGATTTCCAGCATATGGATGTATACAATTTCATACAATTTCTGACTCAGTTGGAATCCTGAATTTCTCATGATCACTTCTTGTTTTGCGCACAGTATTCCTCCCTCTTGGGCACGTTTTCAGGGGAAGATCTCTGATTGCATCCAATATCAACGAGCTCTGCGGGAAAGCACCGGCCGGATCCCTTTTCCCAAGACCCTACAAACTTCTGGATGAGCGAATGCGGCCTCTTTTGGGCGATTCCTAAAATGGGGACCTCATCATACAATGGATCAAACAAAAACAAAACGTGGAAATATGATGAACCATCTGGGTTTCGCAATCAACTTGGTCCCTCAACTTCCCTGTGTTCTCGTGTTTTCTCGGGCACACCCATCTTGGGCAGCCTGTTGCGGGACACCTTTGGTCCCCTGTCACGTACCTTTGGACAACGATCACTCTCTCCTGGAGATGAACGGGCCGAGCTGGCAAGCTGGCAAGCTGGCAGGGGCCGCTCAAATTCACCATACCTAGTAACCATACATATATATACATATTCATTATGCATAATAATATATGTATAATTATGTACAATAATATTGCATGAATATACATTAATGTTATTAAACATATTCTAGCGATATAGTATATAATCTAGTGAATATCGTGCAAAAACTCTTCAAGATATCCAATGATCCGCCTGGATCATCACATGATTTCAAGGACGAAATGCCGACATAAAAAAGGAGCCATTGAAGCTATGGACTTTCTTCGGCGAGTTGATCAATAGTTTCAATGATCAAATCACTGGGTTCCATTGATCATTGGGCTCCATGATCAATGCCCAGCCTTTAAGGCCCCGTGATCCATAAGGTACCGCAGAATTCCATGCGCAAAACAGTTGAGTTTTTGGAACATCATTTTCCTCACTAAAATTGCCTAATCCAGTGAGATTTGTTACTCGATTTTGTGGGTAAAAAAAAAATCATTTACCAATCTCACCATTTAAACTGGTGATTAAATCCTATGGCTATCCATCACTAAAAATATGGTCCAAGGCTCACTTAGGCCGACTTTTTGGCTCACTTAGGCAGACAATTTTTATGTTGACTTCAGGACTAACACCATGGGGTACAGACCTTTAGGTTAACACTTGGGGACACTTGGGGTGGGTTTATAGGGGACACTTGGGGACACTTGGGGTGGGTTTAGGGGGCACTTGGGGACACTTGGGGCTTTCATGATCAGTTGCCGCTGGGGTGGGGTGGGGTAATACCGTTCATGTTTCTGTGCACACACAGGCAAGACGTTCCGGCTACGTCGTAACATCTTTGTCAAGTGACTTGCAAAACGTTCCTGATACGTTGTAACATCTTCGAGAGCCCTTCTGAACGACCACGGGCTCCA
>Ga0126342_10008484_pt1 | contig 18425 bp, 18 predicted proteins | sample Cyp1metagenome_FD_92528 | JGI IMG/M metagenome (GOLD analysis project Ga0126342, IMG submission 92528) | Coral microbial communities from Lord Howe Island, Old Settlement Bay, Australia - Cyphastrea 1 metagenome | ecosystem: Host-associated > Invertebrates > Cnidaria > Coral ...
AAAAATCTGAAAAAAATCTCACAATAGAGTTCCCCCCCAACAATTAGCATGTGACTGAATTAGGAGCAAGAAAGATCTCACAATAGGGTACCATCTCTTTAATCATTCCCAAACATTATATAGATAGATCTAATCATATATGATATACACCTACTATCTCTATCTATGTTTATTCACATCTACTGTGTGTTCAATGACTGTGTTCAATAGCTTATCTTTATGCACATGCATGTGCATATATGTATATGCACTGCTATGTATATGCACTGAACTGTCCGCTCACATCAGCGAGGCAGTGAATGGGGTATAACTGTACTTTACCTGCTGCATATGGTGTCAGTGCGACAAAACCAACCAGTTAGATGCTTGTCCCGTATGCACTGGATCAAATGCCAGCTTACATAGATCATAGATGATCATAGCATGTTTGGTACATTCTTACACTTTACACAGGTTTAGACGCTTGGAGGGGCATGGATCAAGTGTGCCAAGCACATGCCAAGTGTGCCAAGTGTGCCAAGTGTGGCATGGAACCCATGGGAACCCATCACCGAGGACTGATGGCAAGGAGACAGAGATTGATATCCCTATAAGTGGCTTGGCTCATGATGTACTTACCCTTCTGGAATAGATGGATGTACCCTTCTGGAATAGATTGAATAGATGGATGCTGGAGTTTGGTTGATTCTTTGTGAGATTCTCTGCAGGCTTCCCCGCATACAAACCATAGCGGAGCAACAGATTTGGTACACACCTCCATTTTGGGGATCAATTGGGTTGGTTCTCAACCGTTCTTAATTATTCACATGTGCTACTGTGTATAGCTGCATCTTAAGTGGCTCAAGCGGTTTCTAACGTCTACAGCAGGTGGCCAAGCCACCCCCTGCTCTCAGGTGTGCCGGCAGAGGGCGCAGAAGGCCTACAGACCAGCTGGGTTGAGTTGGAACGCCTGGAAATAATGAAATGCCCCTTCTTGCCCAAAAAATAGGAGCAGATGCAAAAATCTTTCACTCGCCTTTAGCTTAGCTGAACTCTTCAAGAAGGCGATGAAGAGAGAGAGAGAGAGAGAGGCAAAAATTCTAAAGCATTCCAAAACAAGAGCAATCGATTTCAACATTATCAACAACCCCCACATATGATGCTTCCAGTTCAGCCTTTCCAGGTGAAGCTCCCGCAGAAGGAGCCGCCGATGCTCCCAAGACCGATGCAGCTGAAGGTGCCCCAGCCGATGCCCCTGCCGACGCCGCCGAGGGTGCTGCCGGGGAGACGCCCGCGGAGGCTGGTGCAGCTGATGCCCCGGCGGCGGAGGCTGATGCAACCGCAGCCGCTGAGGGCGGCGCCGAGCCGGGCGCGCCGGCAGACGGGGCGGCCGAAGGCGGCACCGATGCACCGGGCGATGCGGCCGAAACCCCAGCGGCACCGGCAGATCCGACAGCGCCGGCAACTGATTTGGAGGACAAGAACGAGGATGGCACTAGAGAAAAACCTGCAGATGGCAAGACGGATGAGCCGACGCCACCTGCAGAAGAGTCCAAGGCATGGTGGACTGGTGATCAAAGGCAATAGCCACCTGGATGAACTGTTTGAAATTGTTTGAGTCTTGAGTTTAGTGACTTGGGACACACACACATATATATATATGATATTATAATTATATCCATTCCAAGCAGAACTGCAAGGGCAGTCTTCTCCCTGTCTGTAAAAGACCCAGTCTGTACAAGTAATTAGTATCATTTTTGATGTTTTTCCTCCTCGGACCTGAAGACGCATTGACATTTTTATACTGCATATGGGAGCATTGTAACATTGAACCTAGGTTCATCCAGTTTCACTCATGCATCGTTGACAACTGTGAACACCCAACCGCGTTTGGGCAGGAAGATCCCGCGAAGTCTGAGCGACACTCAGTCGTGCCGGTGCTGGGGGATGACATCTATTGGGCGTTGGATGTGCCAGTAGCGACCAGGTAAGATTCCATCATATGGAAATGCATGGAAAACGCGGGCTAAGAAATATCTGCCTCCTTTAATCGAGGCCGTTGACCGTCTTAGCAAAGGCGTGGAAGGCGAGAGAACTCGGCATTGGAGTGGGTGGATATGGTAATTAAAACATATTAAAACCATCCAAAACGCTTTTTTCACCATCCAAAACTCAGGTTTTCACAAGGAACGTTATCGATTTCAAGTTTAAACCACAAGAATGAGATGGTGGAGAAGTCAATCATGACTGGCCGGGAGATCCTTGTGTTTGCAAGGGAACATCTAGGTACAACATGATATAAATCTAAACGGAAAAATGTTCGTTGCCAGGTTGGAGATTGCTAAAGCCAGACCACCTGTAGCGATTTCGAGACCCCAACAATCTGCAAAAATAGGTGAAACTACGCTGGAGAAAGGGCCCGCTCAGGTTCACACTTCAAAGTAGGTTGCCATCCATTTCCATCTGTTGGGGTTTTCTTAAAATCGGATCCCCAAGTCACGGTTTCAATAGCAAAATTGCCGAAAATGGTCTGGATTGGATGAATTGGTACCTCCATTTTAGGAAACTTCCAAATTTCCATGCCATTTTCAGGGCCAAAAAAAACCACATCCCGCGTATTGAACAGCTGGTGCTTACTGCGCAGCCACTAGCAGCCAGTGACCCGCGCCATTGCGCCGGGGAAAGCCGTGCCGCTCGTGGCGTGGAGTGCCGTGGCCATGAGCTTCTTTGAGAAGTTGACGAAACGGGCGAAGGAAATCGCGCCTTGGATTTTGCCACACTTCCTGTCTGCTTTCATACAAAAAAAAAGCTACTGGGAAGGGAACTGCGGAAGGGGAAGATTAGGGATTTAGCAATTCTTGGATGCCTCAAAGCAATGCAGTCGTTTCAAGATGGCGAGCGACATCCGTCTAGTTATCATACAAATCAGGGCGGACAAACTATCTTTATCTATCTTTGGCCCATTCAACTCCAACAGGTCTTGAAGGATTCTCTTCCAAATTTCACGTCGGAATGTGATGAACAAGACAGGGATGGGGTTTCTTCAGAGGTCCAAATGGCAGGTTCCCTACAATTGGCAGCACCTGTCGGCTCCACCTCCAAAAACTGCCCTGGCTCCCCAAGCCGAGCCACGGCGCCAAGGACTCCCTGCTCTGTGTGGGCCTTGACCCACATAAGTCTGAGCTGCAGGAAGACTCCGCAGAGGGGGCCTTTCGCTTCTGCCAACGACTCATCGAGGATGGCTGACGCTGAAGCTGGGGATGGTTTTTACGGGGTTAAAGGACATGCCAAGGACTTCATGAGATCGACTTGATCTTGGGTGAATTTTCGGCTTTGATATTTTGGACCCGTGCTGGAGATGGAAAACATCGGTTTCTTTCCAGGAGATCGACGATGAATTCTGGCTTTACGTGACATGACTAGGGTGCGGCTAGGGATGAATATCCGTGAGTCCCAGCGAATCCCATCCCCTTAGTATTAACAAATATGTATGTATACGTATATATTATATATATATATTATATATACACATATATTGAACATTTCCATCCCATGGTCTCAAGAATCTGATGTCATTCCTGCCATGCGAAGTTACCCCCATGGCAGGAGACCACAGAGGTGGCATGCGCCTTCAAACCCAACGCGGCCTTCTTCGAGGTCTACGGCTCTGCGGGTTGGGAGGCGCTGCAACGAGTTTTGCAGCTGATCCCACCGGAGATCCCGTGGCTCGGCGCGTGGTATAACATGGTGATTTCAGGTGATTTCAAGGGAATTTACCCAGCAAAAATGTTGATTTCATGGGAGGTTATATGTATGGTATGGTAGGGTATGGCATGGCATGGCATGGCATGGCATGGTATGTATGTTTATGATTGTTTATGCATCTATAACAGATATAACTATGACATACTATAACCATGAACATTAGGGACTTGAATGGCTTAACTATCAAAAACTATCAAAAACTGGGATGCTTGATCCCTTCCCCGCCCACGGACCAACACCCCAGAAACCATGGGATTGTGGCCGTTTAATATGAACAGGGGATTGGATTCATTTCATCAATGCTTATCGATCCTTATGGTGATTTTCGACCTCAAACACCTCACACATCGTTTAATTTTTGTGGGACCTACACGCCTGTAAGTTAACATAGCTGCGGAGCATGGCCCATGAAATTATAGATGATGTACCCATTGAAAACTGTGATTTTCCATAGCATGTGTTAAATTTCCCAAAATTCAAAGGTACTTCGCCAACATTTGTTGATTTAAAGCTCCCTGCTCTTATCGAAACCATTGGAACCTGGTTGTTTCATGCACTTTTGATGATGTCCGGCCAACATTTCCACCTATTTCCGGGCACATTTCGGGGTCCTTAAAGCGGTTGCCGGGAATACAGTTGATCCCGGATGATCCCGGCTATGTGGGGCGTACAAGCCACAGTTTCCGATTTCAACAGTTCAACATCAAGATCTCTTAAACTGGCATTCTTCCGGATGATTTACCCACCTATATATGTATAAATATATATATATATATATATTTACATCCCATTAAAATGTCCACCTGTTTACAGCTCATATATTAATTTACAGATTTCCAGGTGGCACCTGGCGGAAGGGTCCTATGGTCCCATCGTCTCCCGCCAGAATCGTCTTCGACGCCAAGCGGGGGGACATCGGCTCCACGAGCGAAGCCTATGCCTCGAGCGCCTTTGAGCAGCTGCGCTGCGACAGCATCACGGCCAGTCCCTACCTAGGCATCGGGGAGTGACCCTTGGTATAGCCTGGTCGATTAGTTCAATTGTTAGTTCTGAGGACAAGTTATCCATGAATCCCCAGATGGAGAAGCAAATCCCTATTGAAATAGTGAGAATTCACTGTTCTATCCTTTCCGGGGCTTAAAATGGCCAAAAATGGGAGATTTGAGATTCAACGAGGGGAATCCCTATCAACCAAACAAAATGGATGACACCAGCAAGCATTGGGATTGAAGCTGCAACACATGTGGGACAGCCTATGAAGTTCTCCATATTTTGGGGATGAACATCCATAACTTCCAGCTATTTGGGATGAACTGCAGCCACCAAGATCTGGACCCACATCCTGGGAAAACATGGGGTGATATGCCCACTTCCATCCAAATCCCATGATCCGTATTTCTTGGTTTATCATCATGTTTCCCAACATTGACGCAAAGTCGGGTTGAGCGTTTCTGAGCATCCTCTAGCAATTTCATTCTTCTCGAGTTTGTGGCCAATCTTTGGCACCTGTCGAGCCCAAGCTGCACAGGTGGAGATGGCTTGCAGCCATTTCTGAAGGATGCTTCTAGAGGAGTTTGGGTCTTGTGCAAGACCTCCAATCCAGGAGCAGAAAAAACTCTGTCGTCCCCAAACCAAACCCAGAGAACATGATTCCTGGGCGATCTGGGTGGAACCGCGAGCGCTTATTGATGCTGGATGATATTGGTGTAACATGGAGGTTTTGTGCCATAATCCAGCCATTTTCGGATACATTACCTTACACAAGCCTCACATCTACCTTTTGGACACAGGGTTACCAGTTACAGTTACATTCAGTTACATCCCTAGAAATCATCAATCATTCACGTCATCATTGGCAGCTTCGCCTCAGATACCGACCTCGGGCGTCAGGATCTCAAGACCTTCAAGCCCTCCAGCTGCCGAGTGGTGACCCACTGTGCCTTGCCAATGGAAGAGCAGTGATTTCCACCCCGAAACATGGGTACTGTAGCTGATGGCAACTGATGCTAATGATTTGCTAATGGTAATTGATGGACACTGACCGTAATCGATGGTAACTGATCGTAGAACTGTTAGTTGGGATGGAGATTTTGGATCATTTTAAACGTTGTTCCATGATTTTGGAGAAGGATCAGAAGCACGAATGGAAAGCGTTCAAAAGGTCGCCCAGTGATCAAGTGATGCTAAGTGTCTCATTTTTTCCATTCTATGCCATTCGATGCCATTCAAAAGATACGCCAAGTCGTAGCGTCTTACGACCTTTTGAGGTATTTGCACGTGGCGAAGCTGTGCTGTGAGACCTGGGCCAAGGAGCATCAAAATGCTGGACTGGTGGTGCCTGGGCGTCCTAATCTACTGCACTTTGTTTGGCAGATTGTCCTTCCATTTGCGAGACTATGATATAATATCACATATTTATGGAATCTTGATGAATTTTATCGATTTATTTGTCTTTCTATCTATCTGTCTATCTATCTATCTATCTATCTATCCATCCATCCAAAATCCAGCCTGCCATTTTTCTCGGAGCCAAGGTTGGTGCAACTGATGTCGAGGCCATGAAGAAGATTCGAGGTGCTTTGCCTGATCCTCGACGAAGAGAAACCGAGAAACCTGGTCATCTCAGGTACTTTGGTAATTTCTTAGCTATGGAAGCCATGGTCCATTGATAGATGATTTACCATCTGGTTATTTAACATAGCCATGGAAAATCCCTTATAAATGGAGGTTTTAATGGGAAAATCATCTACAAATGGGCCATTTCCCATGGCTATGTTAAATAACCAGATGGTATCAGGATTTACCTCACCAATATATCTAAACATGATGATTGTCCATAGCTATGTGAAAAAATCCGGTTCAATACCGCAGGGTACCTGGCAACGGAACATCTCCCATCGATAAATGAAGTCTGACATAATATGGTATAACGGTATAACTATGTAATCAAACCCGTACACATAGTTTACAGAGGATTTGCCCATGAGATATGGCATTATGGGGATGTGAAACATTGCAGTTTGACTATCAAAGGGTATCCCGGAACAACTGTGCTTCAGTGGTCAGCCAATCAGCTGGGAGTCACCGATGGCGTCTGCAAAACACATGCCGGCAGTCCAACATTGCAATGGACAAGACATGGGAAAGGTGGGAAAGTCACCTGCTTGTACACGATTTAATGATTTACATTGATTTACCTGTTCAAAGTTGTTTCTGCCCTACTGCCACGTCAGGTTCCCACCAGGTACATTCAGTTGTACCTCCCCATTTTGCTGCCAGGAATTGCAGAAACGCAAGTGGTGAATGGATAACACTGGTGATGGTAGCTCCCCCCATTGATGGGTTTCTCCCATTTGTAACTGTAGAAATCACCATAACATACCATAACTATTGACCAGCCATCCTAACAAATGGTTCACTTTTTTCTTGAGTTTACACTTGAACAACTGGTGTTTGAAAGATTCTTAAGAGAACATGTTTAAAGTTTAGCAAACACCCGCTCGCTTCCGTTTTTGGCCGTTACCCGTAATTTACCATAACTTACGCGTAACTTCCATAATCATATTTAACCATTTGCCACAACCCGAAAATTGTAGGTACCTAGTGCTGTGAACGTATGAACATATACGATGAATTGTTCGTATTATCTTTTGACATTTTATCACTGTATTGTAACAAAGTCTTGTGTTGAATTCCGACCATTTCACTTTCTGTATGAAAAACAATAAAAACCCACCATTTGACCATCAAAAAAACACAAGTTTACTATGAAAAACCACCATTTTCGCAGGGTTTTCTCTCCCGGTTCTTCCCCCTGTCCTTAGCGGCCTCGCCCAGGACGTCTGGTTCCTCTCCCCCGGCATCGGTGCGCAGGGGGGTGACCTGGCGGCCGCGCTGCAAGCGGGGCTGAGAAAAGACGGCCTGGGCATTCTGCTGCCCATCTCACGAGGTGGGTCAACATGTGGAGAGCTGTGGGTTTTTGTCATGTTTTCCAGCAAAAGTCAACAAGAAGCAGCTGAGAACTCAACATTCGCTGGAATTTTGGGGCGAAATGATCAAGAATTTGGATATATGACTTACATGACCTCTAAATAATGTTGAGATACCTTGAAACCCACTTGTTTAAAGTTTAAACATTGTCATTTGTCCACATTTTTCGTATGAAAAATGATGAACATGACCTTTTTTTTAGGTAGACCACATTTTCAGACACAGCCAAATGAGAGATACATGAGATATGGATTATCATGGGTGAACATAGTGAAATGGTGCATTTGATATTTGGAAAGATAAAAAGGTAGATCTTTTACGTTCACCTGTATATGATACACCAGAAATTGGGGTGCAGTGGCATGCATGTTGAGTTGAAGCGCGATGGGTTTCAACTCACCAAAAATTGGCCAAACATTGGCTGCAACCCACCCGGGACCCAGGATGGGGATAACTCACAGTAAGTTGGATTGTGCAACCAGGCGATGCTTGTCCATGACTCGTCCCAAAAAGATTGCCCTGCAAAATGCCAGCATTACTTCATTATGTCACATGACCTTCTGTCCACAGTCCTGCTGTATTGGACCTTCGTTGATTTTCCGGTGCTCTTGGCAGGCATTTCCAAGGCCGAAAGTCCCAAGAAGATGGCAGAAAGCTTCCGTGCAGAGATCAACTCTTTGAGAAAGGGAACCACGTAGCTGGCCCTCAGAACTAGCCGTTGGGCACCAAAAGTTGGAGCCGTGGTTCCCTGGTGTTGAGGATGGCCAATCGTACCACTTGTTCATCGACAGTTGAGGATTTGTTTGCCAACTTGGCTTGAAGTTGCCTCAATGAAAATCCATATGGTCCATGTGTCTTATTGGAACATCATCCCTTTAAATGGATTTAAATGGATGATCTACTTATGATGATCTCGTTGAACTTTGTTATCTTTTGGGAGCGGGGCCGGGGCCATCCGGGGCCCCAGAAGCACCGGAACCGCGGGGGTCACCGCGCACCACGGCGGGGGTGGATGAAGTGACTGGGACACTTCGCCCCACGCTCCTGCTGACTGGCTGATGTGCTCAGCTGAGAAAAGTGGGCCCGGGTCACTTGTTTTTATACGTGTTTGTACTTGGGCTTAAAGGCGCGATTTTTTGACCAGGTCAAGTAAGCATAGATAGAACATGTTAAATTGACTTCGTGGGAATGCGTTGTAATAGCACTTTATTTCAATCTTTGGACACGGTGGCTTCAAGGATTTGTTTGTTTTTTCCCCACGGCTCTCAGCAAGAACATGCAAGAACAGTACGATGATTTCAATGGACTTGGCTTATGGCAACCTTTTTCGGGGCCACATATCTTCGTTTTGAATTTCTGGATGGCTTTTGAGGATTGTTACCCTCTGGTGAACTAACATAGCAATGGAAAATCACCATTTTTAATGGGAAAATCCACTATAAATGGCCATTTTCAATTGCTATGTTAGTTCACCAGAGGGTACCAGCATCTCTGGCCACCGCCCTAAATTTCGCTTGGCAGTTTGATCAGGCGTCATTGGAGACTTCGAAAGCGGACTGGAGGTTTGGGGGAATCAGCAAAAAAAATCCCGGTGTTAATGGACATGGCAATGGAGAATCTACCATTTATAGAATTTTATAGATGTTTCAAGCTAGTTTTCCCGTTTTCCCATTCAAACCTCCATTTATAGGGAATTTTTCCATTGCCACGTTTGGGTATTGGGGATCCGTCTTCCCTTGTTTTTTCGCACGTTCTGATTGCTACAAAACAGCCATAAACAGCCACGAGTTTCACCATCCCAAACGTCCACTTGGATGACTGCTTTGCCTGGATTCCTCTGGCAAATGGATGAAATTGGCACATTTACCCTCTGGTAATTTAACATAGCTATTGAAAATCACAATTTATAGTGGATTTTCATAGATTTTCCCATTGAAAATGGTGAATCTTTCCATAGTTTTTTGTATGTTTACCAGAGGGTACTTCGATGATTTGCTGATTTTCCAGAGCAAAGCGTTAAAAAATTCCCAGAGGGTCTGTGAGTCTGTGACCAGGCCATTCCAGATCCATCCTTGCGCTCTGCTCTGGAAGACTGGCCGGGCAGCCTGGAAGGATGGAACATCACCCGGCAGATTGGGGGGATTTGGTAGGGAGGACATTTTTTTGGGGCCCTTTGCCGACTGTCTGTTTTCTCCCAGTGCTGGGGATGATGGCCCCAAGCCAGGGCCAAGCGGATGAACGTCCATGTGCAAGAGCTGCGGACGATTATGAGCGGCACTTCGGCGGCACTGAGAGCAGAACGTTTTATGCCGGGGATCTTCTGATGGTTCAGGTATCTTCAGATATGCACATAATATGCACCTTCTGAAACCATCAAGACCCTGTGACGCATGGGCCTTTGCTTCCCAATCTGATAATCTATGATAATCTTCACTTCTCGCACCACGGTGCTGTGGCAGAACTTTGCACCAGATGTGAGAGATACCCCAAAATGGCCATAGAGTCCAATGGTTTTTTATCATTTGCCTTACATTTGGGTGCAACACCACCACCCTCGGACAAAGCCAAATGAAGACTAGTCAAGGACATGTCAATTTCTGATTGGTGGTTTGGAACATTTTTTATTATTTTTATTTTTCTATATATTGGGAAAAATAACCCCAACTGACTTTCATATTTTTAAGAGGGGTAGGTCAACCACCAACCAGATTTCTTAGTGAACATTTCCTTCTTGTTGACTGTAAAACCTGGTAAAACATGGTCATCACCACAGCGTTGTCCATGCTGATTTCGGCCACGGCCGCAAGGTGACACCGAGTCTGGTGAGGCAAGGATCTAACCTTCAACAATTGGTGTTGAACCAGCAAACATGGAAAGAGATTGGTATGCCACAACTAAAAAAAACATGATGTGGTTGCTGGATGTTGATGGTTTCATGATTTCGTTTTCTTGAATTTCAACGACGTTTTTGGGGATGAGGATCAGAAACGAGTAATATTCTTGCCGTTCCCAGAATGGATAGAAAAGTGGAGCACGATCAAGAAGAGCTTTTCTGAGGGGGTTGGGGATGCACTCACTTTGTAGACTTCTCCTACTTTTCCTTCAAAAATCATCGGCCACTTCCAAGATTGTTTACTTTTAATCACCCGGTAGTACACCACTAGTAGACTCAGTAGACCATACTAGACCTATAATCATCCTGGAGTCATAGAAAATCCACGAATCAATAAAGAATCCCACTCAAGCCCGAGATTTTGGATGGATTTTCCCTATTTGTTGGAGGGAATCTTCCAGTCTATGCCGAAGGCCCCAGCTGTGCCACCTCTTCCGTTGGGGCGTCTCAGTTCTTGGCAGCGGTCCCTGTGGTCATCAATTTGTCAATGGATTGGTTTAAGGGAAAATCTACAGGAAACCATAGATTTTCCCATTGAATATGGGTTTTCCTGTAAAATTTCCCTTAAACCAATCCATTGATCAATGTTTTTTTTTTTTTTTGCTGGGGAAACCACCCATCAATATCATAAATGGTGGAATAATGCCCCATAATGGTGGAGTTTCCCAGCACACCATGTTTGAGTGCCGGATGCTGCAGGGGGGCCCTGGACGAGGAGGACCACGGGGGCAGTTTCAAGAAGGGGTGACCGGTCGTTCCACCATAGGGCCATAGGGATGATCTAACATGACCCGCAGATGGCTGGTTACATCATGGGATGCATAGTCAAAACATAGTTTCAAAATATAGTTTCCCACAGTACCAGTTCTGAACCCCCCATTCTTCTGAATTTTTAGTGCTGGTACTCCCGAGCTTTCCGGTTCCTTGGTTCCCTCCATTCCCGTTGTTATTCCTGGTTATGTCTTTTGCAGCCGCCTTTCCCTACCTGAGGAACTGTAGAGTATAGGTGGCTCAATTTCTAAGCAATGGGATGGGCTGAAGGAATCTGTCTAATGTCATCACCCGATTCCGCCCGATTCCCTTCACCCGTAGGATCCATGGTATATATTCTATTATATGCTAACATGACTGGGGTATATTGATGGTAAATGTTACCATATCTAGCAGCACCATGGATCCTATGGGTCATAGTCATACCCGTGCTATCCCAACATTCATAGAATTGGATGATGGGAAAAATTATAGGAAAGCCCTATATTTGATGGTAAAAACCATGGTTTCCTGTAATTTTTCCCTTAAACCAATCCAATGAAATATCAGGAATTTATGGCCGCCCATTGACATAGGAATTCACCGCCATGGAGTCGGCAGGAGTCGCGCCCCTCCGTGACTGAAGAGGAGATGCAAAGCGATGGGGCGCCCAGTAGAGGCGGTTGAGCCAACAAAGAGTGGGGCCTTGACATCCTTTTACACCCCTATATATAATATAGTAATATATATAATGTTTAGGGTTTAGGGTTTAGGGTATTATTATTATTACTATTATTATTATTATTTATATATATATATATTTTAGTATATATTACAAACATGCCATGAACAATTTGGTATTTACTGTTGACAAGAGGTAGAACACCACTAAAAAACTGGTTCTTCTCCACCGGGAAATTGCGGTGAAAAATCACCGGGCCAAGGTCAGGGACATTGGCCGACAGTTGGCGTTGGGACCTTGATGAGATTTGATGAGGGCTGCCAGGTTTTGGAGTTTTGGGAGAGAGAGTTGGAACATCAAACAAAACATCAAAGAAAACATACACTCTGGTAATTTAACATAGCTATTGAAAATGGCCATTTATAGTGGATTTACCCATGAAAAATGGTGGATCTTTCCATAATTAGCTATGTTAAATTACCAGAGGGTATCTCACTGAAAAAGAACATGAACTAATGAACAACATATCAAACAAAGATTCTCACAAAGCACATCTCAAAACATCCGCAGATCTATCTCAAAACATCTCAAACATAGCCATTGTCCCAGCCATGAAGCTCCATGGGTCGTCACTGAGGAGTCATCGGACAGGCAGAACCACCCAAGAGGTGGAGCAATGGACGGATCCCGAAGAGTCTGCAAAGGAGGTGCGGTGCTGGGGCTTTTGAGGTAATTTAAGATGGGAAGATACATGGGAACCTATCCATATGTATGATAAAATGATATAACATGGAAGATTTTGAAGATCATTTTTTTAATTTTAGAGCATAAATTATAAATAAGATGAGAATTAATGAAGACTGACCATGATTCAGAGGATAAATCCATTTTAGAATAGTATAAATATATTTACATTTATTAATCTGATCAACAAATTCTTATATCATGCAGATTAACCACTGAAGAAAGGATAGAACCCCTCTGGTAATTTGTGGGCCATGGATTACAACCTGGTGCCCTGGTAATTTTCTTAGGCAAACGGCTTTTTGACTATACCAATACGCAGCGCTGGTATGCAATAAGCTTAATAAGCATTACAATCATAGATGATAGTGACTGATAGTGATAGGTATGAAGCTATAGGTAATAGATGGTAATAGTATGTAATAATATTCAATAGTATGCAATAATCTATATAAATAATTAACCATAATCATAATTGATAGCCATAGTTTCCAACAATCATAGTTGTGAAGCGCTTGGAACTGCTGGACTTCTTGGTCAGGATGGGGCTATACAGGCTATACAAAAAGATGTGAAAAGAGCCATGGTTAAAAGCGTTCGGAACATGATCTACGAATGATGGGTTTTTCGCATCCATGTTAGTTTAATTGTTTAATTACAGGAGGGTACCCTCCCTCCCAAAATAAGAAAAGGATGGAAAAAGTCACGTATGTAGAACTAGAAAACATTTTACTCACGATCACTAGGATTTTAGGAACCACTGGTGATCAATCGACCAACATTGGTATGCTAGTTGTTTAATTTTCATTCATTTTTTAACATCTTGGTGCATAATCAAAGCTCCTTCGTCTCTGTGCCTAAACAATGAAGATTAGCAAAACCAATGAAGATCCATTGATGATACAATCTCACCAGTAAATCGCCCATTGACCTTTTAACAATTATCACTTATCACCAGTGGGCGAGTTACGCTCCGGCGTAGGTGGAAGAGCTTCGGAGAGTCCGGCGCCAGATCCGTTTCTTGGGGTTGGTTTAAGGGGGATTTTCGGCAAGCAATTTTAGTGGGGATTATAGTAATGATTAATCAGGGTAAATTTTAACGACCTCACTGTTCTCCCTCACTGGAATCATGTTTTTTTTTTTTCCCGGGGAATCCCGGGAATCATCCCAAAATGACATTATTTCAGGCTTGTGAATTACTATAATTTACCGAGATTAATGGCTTGATTTGAATGGGGATTGGGATTTAATCATCAGGATGAGGCCGGAACACACATCACTGGAAGCGAATTTACTTTTTTTCTCAACCGGACCATCCGTTGTGTCGGCACCAGCCTTGTTCTTAATCATCAAGATATCGGATTTAACCAATGATTCGTGGTTTCGGGTTTATCCAGAAACTGGGGGTAGATATATACCCCTAAATGACAAGTTTCAATCATGGGATTTTGGGGTTGCTTAATTTCGGATAAACCCTTTTGTGCTGACATGTGCTAAACCAAAATAACCTTAGCCTGGCCTTAGTCTAAATGTGGCTTGAGCATAGGATACCCCATTGCTCATTGAGTGATACGCCGGAGATTGGCGGCAACCTAGATACCATATTTTCAAAGGTAAAAGGAGGTAGCATGATGTGCAGAGAACATGGTGGGTGGATGTGACAATATCATATTACAATCATATACAATCTTATATATTACAAACATATTAATAATGGTCACTAAGTCATTAGCTCCCAAGTAGCCCCAGATCTTCCAGCCCTGGAGGCTACATTTTTGGGGGCATGCTCCAAAGTCTTCCGGAGACCGGCACCCTACGAGTAGATGATTTGATCAGCGATGCCGGCACTTCGGAAGCCCAGGCGGGCGCTTTTTCAACGCCGGCTGGACGTTGGTGAGCGAATGGTGGTGGAAGCGGAGACACCCGGGGAATAGGATTCTGTGTAGTGATGGAACATATATTGTTGTTTCATGATGTCAATCTGCCACATGTTGAATTTGTTTCTTGATAAAGCCTCTTTTCAGATGGACAGCTTTGGAAGTTTAGTCAGTATCTATGCCAAAGAAGGCGAACCAACATTACCAGCCAGCGCAAAAATAGCCACAGCAAGAATACACAACAAACATCTAGAGCGCAATCCCATATGCTCGGTGTCTTAACCTACCCAAATTAGAACTTCCTGTGTTTTAAAACATATATAGTTACGTAAGCTCAGCATGTTCAGCCATCGAATAAGTTGAGTTTCTTCATTCATGCACATCATTCATATTCAATGATACATTATACATTACTAACTTGATTGACTTATTCCCAATTTCCGGGGAAGTTCATCAACCCTATGTCTTTCATGGTTCCAAAAAACCATGGTGGACCACTCGTCACGACCGACTCGCGAGGTTCGGGCTCCGGTCTCTGAGAAGCCACCACCATTACCAGGCCTTGCCGTCAACCCGATGCTACAGGTGATCCACAGGTGATGTTTGGAAACCCCATATGGTTTCCAGCTTTCCAACGTCTAAACCCAAGTTGGACCTCTTGGGTTTATCCCCTTGGCTCAAGTCCCAGGTACTGTTCATGGCGCAGGGGCCAACAAAAAACAGCATGGCCCCAGGTCATTCCAGAAACCAAATTCAGGTGGTGAATGTTCTTTGGCACCGTTTTTTGGGGCAAAAAATGATTCCGTGTCCATACTCCCTTGGAATCCTTTTGGCAGACATATTGCAGATACTTATTCTAATATCGCTGCCACAATCTCACCTTCCAAAGGTCATTCCTGATCCAAAGCTGGGTAAATTATGGCGTCACTGGAATGATGATTAGTATAGGGTATTAGTAGGGGCAACTATCCAAACATTGTCCAAACATGGCCTTATTTATCCTTGTTTGACATAATTATTTTAGATGGGTGATTCGTGGGTTATTCTAACTTAGCTTTCAACATTCTCCAAGAAGTTCTCTAGAAAATCTAGAAATCCTCTTGAAACACAGAATTGGATGATGGTAAAAAAACCATGGTTTCCTGTAGATTTTCCCAACAGAACCAATCCATTGATTGAAACAACTCAACCAAAGCTGATCTTCGCCATGGTCACTGTGGGCTGCGGCTGTTTCCTGGGCTCGGAGCCTGCGGGGGCTTCGTTGCACTGGGCCTTCGGCCGCAGCTGGTTCCGTAAGCTGCCGCGCCTCGGGCGGAAAACTGGGGCGAACTGAGGGCGTGATCTGTGGGAAAACTCTCTGCTCTTCATATGTCTTCATCAGTTTTCTAGGACACCTCTAGCAGACTCTAGCATCTAGCCCCAGTGACTTGGATGATGCACACATCATCCAACTTTCGCATTTTCCTGGAAATCTGGAAGCGCATGGTCGGTGGCTATGGTCGACTCAACCACCGCTGAACACATATTGAGAGATTTCTGAGTTGCGATTGATACAGGTGTTTAGACAGCTGTTTATTGATTTAATGTGATTTTACCCAGTGCTGTTTTTCTTACTGGTGCTAAACGCGGGGATTTTTCGGGAATGATCCATGTCATCACTATCAATAATAATCCCAGCAACCGCAATTCCCATCCATTCCCTACTAAGCACCAGTAAGGGTCCATCCCCAGAATTTTTGGTCCATCCCCTAACAATTTTTGGTCCATGATTTTAGCCAATTATTGGAATGCCCGGGGTGGGCTAAAGATGTTCTTTCGTTTGCGTTCAGTTCAATATGCGCCTTGCAACACGCTCAGAACATGGAGAAAAAGATGAAGTAATGGAGAAGATCCATCTCTGAAATGGCAGGCAACCAGTACCTCGATAAATTTTTGGGTGACTCAAAGTAGTTCATTCCCAGGAAGATAGGGCCAAGATGTGTCAAACAGATCTTTGAACCAAAGAATGTGGGATTATGTCTTTGCGTTTCAATGCCGCAAAAACGCCAAATGCTGTCTTTGGAAAGCCTATGAAAGCCTTAGGTGACTTGGCTTCCAGGACTTTACAAAAAAGTTCGACATTGATCTGCAGATGCTGATGTATGTTCACGTTGTAAAATGTTTCAAGAATATGCCAAAATTGCCCAGGTCATTAGTGACGTCTTGACCTTGTTTAAGGGCATTGGAAACCTCCCAAGGGTCCCCAAAAACGGCTCAAACCCAGGCGGCCCTTGCCCTCACCGTGCGTCGCCGAAGGGGTGCCCTGGCTGAAAAAAGTATATATGCAATTGGAGGATGTTGGAGAATGAGAATGATATTGCTGCAAGTCTTAACTGATTCTTGGACATGACTTTCCGAAGTTGGAGTCAGTTGGAGGATGATGCAACTCTTTGCTGGTTCTTGGACATGTTTTGACTTTCAGAAGAAGCTTTGTGCCACTTTTGATGCGGCAAAGTTGCGATCAGATCTGGATTTTGACGAAAGAACGCCACGGATGAATGGGAATATCAAGTGATGGGAATGGATTGAGGGACAGGCAACAATTCATAGAGCTCAGGATGTTGACCGCACGAATACAACTGCTAAATGGTAGAGATGGTGTTGGAATACGTGGTCCTTAGCGGCCAGTTGCTGAGGAGCCAGAGACGGAACAGTCGGTTGCTGAGGAACCAGACTCAGAGGCCAGTTTGACCATCTTGGCTGGGTCTTGTATCCAAAGGGCACCAGGGGCACGAAGGGAAGCTAGGTCTTGGGACCATATAATAATAATGTATGTTTTTCTTGGATTTCTGCGGTGAATGAATGGATGCAGACATATGCAGACATATGTTTTCTGTGCTGAGAGTCGGCTGACAGCCGGCGTTTTCATCTCCTTTCAGTTGGCCAACCTTTGAAACACCCTTCGCCGACTGTCATTATTTGCATATAGGAAAACCCCCGGAAAGATGCCGAAACGGGATTTATTATTTAAAAACGGTTGGGATGCACGTTTCGATGTTTTGGTGGCATTTGGTGGCTATACTGTATACTATATATATATATATATGTATACGAATATGCATAATATTATAAGGTTTTCTGGACCATTTTGCCATGTCGCTTTTGGATTGCAAAGCATCCCCTGGTCAGATTGGAGAGGCACCAGAGGCCTTGAACACCTTGGAGTCGCCCGTGCCCCGTAACACGGTGGGGTCCCTGGTGGGGTCCCTGGCTTGGAAGGCACCAAAACACCACATGGATCCCCTGGAAATTCGATGTTTTCCCACCTTTTCTTGGCCAAACAGATGGCTGGAACATCTGGAACGGGATTTTTGTATATTTTTAAGTGCCAGAACTGGTTTTGTGAATCGGAATGGTTTTCTGGCGAAATCAGGGTGGGGGTAGGTTCGGGTGATTGTTTGGAACCAGAAACACCCTGGTCACTGGTCGTTCCTGAGGAGACAGCCTCAGAGGCGCGTCAGAGTTGGAGGGACAATCCATGAGATTTGCATTGACATTTTCGGCAGGTATCAGACCTGAATTCTTCTGAGGATTTCGGGAAGTGTATTAAGGGATGCAAAATATTTATTCTGTGAGGGGGTGAATCTTCTGTGAGAACAAGGAGTCTCATCAGAGGGGTTCTCATCAGCTTGGAAACAAATTAAAACAAATTATAAATCATTTTGAAACATTAGATTTCATTAGATTAAATTTCAATGATAATCAT
>Ga0126342_10008485_pt1 | contig 18422 bp, 19 predicted proteins | sample Cyp1metagenome_FD_92528 | JGI IMG/M metagenome (GOLD analysis project Ga0126342, IMG submission 92528) | Coral microbial communities from Lord Howe Island, Old Settlement Bay, Australia - Cyphastrea 1 metagenome | ecosystem: Host-associated > Invertebrates > Cnidaria > Coral ...
AGCTGTCAGCGTGGCAGTAGTGAAGGTTTAGCGTGGCAGTAGACAAGCTTTCAACGTGGCAGTAGTGAAGGTTCAGCGTGGCAATAGCCAAACTTTCAGTGTGGCAGTCGTAAAGGTGCAGCATGGCAGTAGTAAAGGTGCAGCGTGGCAGTAGTACAGGTTTAGCGTGGCAGTATGTCAGTTTTTGTGTGGCAGCAGCATGTGTTCAGGAAACAATTCCTGACATTTTTTGGCCCAGACAGAGGGCCAATAACCTGATAGAAAAAACACCCAACATAAAACGTGAGCTGATGACATATCCCTGTTCTGTGGCTGCGTTTTTGAAAACCATACATCCATACGCAAAGGTCATTTCCAAATTAGGATACAAACTAGTGAGGATAGGAGCCACGGTTGTCCACATTTTGACGTTCCTGCTCTTTTTGGTCGCATGTATTTTTTTAGTTTTTCCTGAATTGAACTTGTCTGTTTGAAAGGAAAGTGCTGGGAATCTGACACTATCGAGTGCAGTCTTTACCTTTGTCATCTGACTCATTCTGGCGAGATGCGATTCATGGATTTCAGCCATCTTTAGAGTTTTCTGGGCATCAGACATGCAATGATGACATAGCAGTACTCAATTGAGCTATCCATCGTTCTCTGGGCTCTGTGTTGACGTTTCCAAATGTGATATTCTCAGGGTGGAATTCATGGGTGACCAAGAGGCCAATGGCCTGTGAGCAAACAGCCACATTGCGGTTGTTCCCGAAAAATTGTTCGAAGGTACAAAAAACCATGATTTCCTATGTTCCACTTCTTTTTTGAATTGATTTTCCTTGCGATTTGACATGCCATAACTGTGTCTCGGTTGACAGACAAAGGATCATCAACGACCCACGTTCCACCACAAGCTGTGCAGGTCTATGAATTTGTGCAGCATGAGATCTGTTGCATTGAACCCTAATTTCCGTGCAGCATGAGCAAAATGTTCAGCATTCAATACAGTGGCGCATGTAGCCAAGTACGAAGATGCTCCATGATCGCCATGGCTAGGGACTGCCCCTACTTTTGAGGTGGTCATGTCGACAAGAATAGTTTCATAAATAAACGAAAGTAGAAAAGAATTGACAATCAGAATCATTGTTTTGCGCAGAGATGCAGTCTTGAACAAGATATCAACAGAAAAAGAGTTGAAAGACTATGATAGCATATGAATGGAATGAATTTTAAAAAAAAAATATTCTGTGCCAAAAACATGAAAGAATTCAAAACCAGAATTGTCCTTTGTTTTGTTCTCCAGGTCTCTGAAGAGGCTTGGCGTCAGTGCCTGGCAGAATTGGAAATTGTGAACTGAACTGACATTTGTGTATCCGAAGCATCAACTGTTATTGAAACAAATGAAACCGAACTTCCCACTCCAATTTAATTGTTTTTTTCCACGCACACTTTTTCTGCGCGAGGTCCAATGAGTCCCCCTTACTGTGCTTTGGGGTCGGTTGACTGTTTTTATACTGGAACTTTTATCAACTGAAGTGCTCTGTGAGCCCTCCATGTTTTAATCTAATTTGAGGTGATGTTATTGCCCTTTACAAAGCAGCACAGTGCATACGCATGGGTTGTCACATGTATCCTCTTCTTAATCAATCTTACTTTTCACCACTTATCCCTCCATAGCTCATACAAAATTCGCCAACCATTCACCGAATATTTTTTACGACTACCATACTCACCGCTGCTTGAAAAACGTCTCTTTCGCTCTCGGGCCAACCGTCGTCTAGTGCTTATTTTTGTTATTGTTTTCACTTTTTATTGCCTTTGACAATTTCGCTTTTGTAAGATTTTGTAAATGTAGTCTGTCAGGCCGCTCTCGCGGGTCACGGCCTAGGCAGGATTTGGTACATCAAAGATAATATTGTCAGTTATGAACGTTTTCACAAAAAATTGGGGCACTCCAAGTTATTCCAAAACCCGGTATTACTTTAACATTTAGCTAATTTTAACGGCCGCCCATGTAATGAATAGGTTGCCCACGATCGGTTGTGAAAGTTTTTGACAATCATCAATCATCAATCATCAATCATCAATCATCAACCATCAACCATCAACCATCAATCATCAATCATCAATCATCAATCATCAACCATCAGCCATCAACCATCAATCATCAATCATCAATCATCAATCATCAATCCTCAATCATCAATCATCAATCATCAATCATCAACCATCAACCATCAACCACCAACCATCAATCACCAACCATCAGTTTTTTTCCCACCTTATTCTGCACCGTGTTTCACTGAAAGACAGGTTCCGCGCCCACTCACAAAAAAATCCAAAAGCCAAAAAGGGAAGTCCACACAGGAAATCCAAAGTTGGGCTGGCTATGGGCCCGGTAAGCGACTTGGAGTTGTTGAAGCTTCTGGGTGTTGGGCTAAGAGCTGCCCCAAGGGAGGAAGATCCTCTTCGCCTGTGATTGCACTTGAAGGAGGCATTGAAAGCAGGGAAGCTGCGTAGGCATGCATGGCGGCATGCGTGAGAGAAGCGCTCCAGCGAGCAATGAGGGCTGGCACCTCCCCATGCCCTGCAGCTCTGGGTAAACCTATTCCTTGGTTTTTGCCTTGCTTCGTGTAAAGCTGCTCCTGCATATCGTCCTCGTCGGCGCGGTTGGCCCGTACTTGTTAAGGGAGCAACAAGTGTTGTGTCAACTGCTAGCTCTGCCCCGTTCCACAGCGGGAGGCGGTTTGCAATGACCTCTATACGCCTTTCGTCAAGTCGGCATGGTGCGGGAATGTTGAGGTCGGTGATCCCGGTGCGCATTGTGACCATCAATCCTCAATCACCAATCATCAATCATCAATCATCAATCATCAGTCATCATGCAGTCATCAATCAATCATTAACCATCACGGGGCCAACCAAGATGCTGTTTGCACCTGTTCAAGGGCGAGGCGTAGGAAGAAGGACCAGGAAGGAGGAAGAGAAAAGAGGGAAGTCTAATAAAATCTGGGTCCTCACCTGGCACGTGGGGAAACATGCGCAGAAAAAAATACAAAAATAAATTGCCACTTAATGTTAGCATATGTGAATATGCCTGAAAGTGTGCCAGCATAGATGCCAGAATACTTGCCTGATAACATGGCAGCAAAAAATGTCACATAAAAAGTCTATGAATCCCCGTTCAGATTAGGGGGAGGGGTCGCACCCGGTTTCTTCTAAGCATAAACCAGTGGGATTTTGAAAAACCTTAAAAGAAGAATCTGTTTTTGGGAATTTTGGCCCTTACAAAAAACATAGGTTTTAACACCCACATTCGACTTTAAAATCCCATATAATTTTGTAAGGTGACAATTTTTTCCATCACATGAATGTTGCATCCCACCCGATGACCTCTTTATAAGAAGTTGTGATTTCAGCTAGCATTTTCGGGCATCATTTTGTAAGGCAACAACTTCTGGTTCCCAGTTTCTGTTTTTCCCGGACTCGTTGATTTTCAAACAGTTTTTTTGTAAGGATTCCTTTTCTTTGCCACCTTTTATGTTGTTCTATATTTTTGTACTTTCGTTTTTGTTGGTTTCATTGCCTGCCAGACCTCCTCTCATGATGTCTTTTTGCCTACAGATCTGAACAATAATCTGTATCAATGCCTAAAAAACATATATTGCACACCTTGCTGAATTTTTTTGGGTTTCTTTGATGTTCAACAACAGAATTTTCAGCTTACAAAAAGCCTCAAAACAACAAATTCGATGGTCTTATAAAATGAGTTGGCCCCTCAAAACTCCTACGAAATCAACACTTCAAAATGTACAATTTTGCCTTTTAGGTTCCCTCTTACAAAATGCCTTGGTTAGGGGGCTCATTGTAACTACAAAATGGCTATATATAAGCTATTTATAAGAGGGTCGACCCCTTCCAAAATATAAGGGAAATTTGGACGGGGGTATCCATGATTTTTTTGAAAATGAATGAAAATGATATGTCAAAAACTATGTCAGACAAAAGAGTCAAAGTCAAGATCCCTAAAAATGAACTATCTTGTTGCGATCTCACTGGCCACTGCCGGACCTCAACTGCGAGTTCCAGATCTCAGCGGCCACAGCCGGACCTCAACTGCGAGTTCCAGATCTCAGCGGCCACTTCCGGAGCTCAACTGCGACCTCCAGATCTCAGTGGGCACTAGCGGACAACAACCGCGAACTCCAGATCGGGTTTTCACTTGCGCACTCGATATTTCACTCGCTTGCGTATTTCACTCAGTTGCGCGTTTCCTGCATCAAAAAAACATCCCTTGCGTCCGTAATGGAAATCAACCCACCCCTGCTGCAAATTGCCGTCATAGATATCAATCCGACCACCATAATGTATCATTTTTTTTTGCAAACGAATCAATTCAGCCCCCCTGGAACAAGTACACGCATAGGTTTCAAAGCAGCCACCCCCTGGAACAACTAGACCTACACCCTACACCTATCAAACCCACAGCCGTAGAACAATTGCAGTGGTATCAGTGATAGGTGTCAGAACAACAACGGTTCGTGGAACGACTACATTGATATCACCCCCATTGGAAATCCAACACCCCCCTGGACAATTATATTCCCGTTTTTAGAATTAGAACTTTCAAAACTGACTCCTCTGCGACCTTGCCAGGGTTCAACACATACAAATGTTGACTCACACACTAAAAAATGATCCGAACTAACTTCCAGTCTTTGACATGCACAAACAATGTCGCCAAGGCAGGCGAACATAGACAAATAAAATGTCACCTCGACAATGCGCGTTTTCCATGACAAAGACTAGATTGAAGAGAAAAAACGAATACTTCCCAACAGCCTGAAATTGATTCCAAATTCCGGACAAAACATGCTCAAATTGATGGCCCTACACGTGCGTTATATGGAACATCATGAAGCTGAAAATCTCATCGCCGTGCGGTTCTTCGGTAGTCGCCTGTTCCTCAGCGACTAAGCGAAGTTGTGCTACCCAGATTGGCGTCTTCTGAATCTCACCTCCGACTGTTGCAGTTGTCCTTGCTCTTATTTCGGATGAAAACCAGCCTGAACTCATGCCAGGGGAGGAGACTAAACAACTTTGATGAGTAGCAAGCAGTTGGTGGCAAGGTTGCTTGTTCAGTTTCAGTCGCCTGCACAAGTTGTCGCGCATGCAACATCACAGTGGGCCAATTTCATTGGGCCAAGAATTGCAACGCGCATTGGAGACGAAACTAGACCCTCGTAAAGACGTTGCGCACCATCCCCCCTCAATGTCCAAAGTATGAGTTGTTGTTTGTTGAATGTTTTTTCTGCACAGTTTTATCACAGCATGGACATTGAGGGAAACGGGGTCTAGGTATCGTTGCTATCATTATTCAATTTGTTTTGTTTGGTGTGTGTATGTGTGTGTGTGCCAATTTCCATGGTTATTTCCGTTTGGTCTCATTCGGAAACATTTATACCTCCTTTGCCTTTAATGGGCGACCTTTTTTTTGCAGACACAAAAAACATTCATTCTTTCAGCCTTTTTTCAGGGGGGTCCCATAATTTGAGATACCCCAATAGCTGGATGGTTCATAATGGAAAATCCCAATCTAAAATTGATGATTTGAGGGTACCATGTTGGGAAACCTCCATTTCTTTGTTCGGAAATTGCTTGGGATCATCGTTGTGCCTGAAACCGCCTTCTCGCAACACAAAAATATTGCTTGGTTCGTGCCACTGGATCTCTTCGGGGCCCTCACCTTGGAATGGTTACCCGGCCTGGTTATGACTAACAGTTTGCTATTGAAAATGACCATAGAAATAGTGGATTTTCCAATTGAAAATGGTGGTTTTCCATAGCAAACTGTAAACGTTTACCAGAGGGTATCGAACATTGAAAGTGCCTCTCTACGAGGATGTGCTGGAAAACGTGGTGATTTCAACATTCTGCACGTCGGAAAGCGAACGTCGGAAGGAACAAAATCGCAACATGGAAGATATCGATTTTGGTTGTGGAGAGCCCTGTTGTGGAGAGCCCTATCTGGGTTTTGGACGGCGTATGGCTGTTTCTCGATTGTTGGGGTGCATTTGTTGCCGCGCTTCAAAAGGTAGGGTGGTTGCTCAAGGCAAGACAGCTACCAAACACGAGCAACTCTTGTAACGCCACACGGATTGAACATTAGTGTGTTTCACGCAGTCGAAGACATCGAAGTTTTAGGTGCATGTTGACAGTGCTTGGGTCTGCTGGTCAACACATGTTCGGCATTCAGTACCATATGCCATGTGCAACAAGCAAACCAAGCATTTTGTGCAAATCGTTGGATCTTGGTTCCCGCCGGGAAACCATCACTTTTTGCCCGCTTGCACTACCTGATCATGTTTGGCGCACGATTCATAATCAGCCATGGTGTTGTGATGTTTGACATGGTTGCACGTTTTAAGTGCCCGTCTCCCGTGGGAGATGGGTTGGGGGGTGTGGCGCAATAACGTTCACTCACACATGCACACATCATTGTGCCACACTTGCGGCGTCCTTCCGGAGTATCCAGTGGGTGGAGGTACACATCATGGGGGCAGGGGGTTGGGATGTGGCCAAGACATCAATCGTTTTAGCACCACAAAGTGGCCCCAATGTGTCGCAGTTCGAATATGTCTGCGAGCTAGTCTTCCCGGAAGGGATCTTAATGGACGATTCCGAGGAGGAACCACGCAAGGATAGACTCGATAGGCCTTGTGAAAAAGGACATGTCAAGAGGAAGTAGTCCATGTTCTTTTGTTTTCGAAAATTTGGGGACACTCCGCAGTGCCTTCGGACGCTATTCTCCACTATGCACCGAGTTTTCTGCGCAACTTGGCTGACACCAGCGGTTGGAACCGCGACGACGTTTCGCCGCTCGCCACGACGTTTCGCTTCGATTTTTAGTCTTGGCGCACGTCACGTCACGTCCACGCGCAAAGGGCAGCAGCTTGGCAGCTCTTTTTTTTTCAATCAAAGCTTCGCGCGGGCAAATCGATGTAGTCATCTTTCACCAGTCTGCAGATGGCAAAAGGGACGATGCAAGAAAAGCGCGCCGCCTCAGCGATGGGTGAGAGGTTGGTAAATCATATGACAGCCCACCCCTTGAGAGGCTTTCTCTAATGTGTCTTTACTAGTAAGAAAAAGTTGGATTAGACTCCCAGTCTGTGGCTTGCTTTAAGGTTTTCCATAGCATCGTTTGCATGCTAGATAGACCAAACCTTCTGAGGATCAGCATTGAAATAGGCATCATTGTGATGTACAGTTGTGCTGGTTACCAACTACATGACCATTCATCTTCCACCTGTTTCCACCAACCCTTCCACCAGTGATTTTCCACCTGGGAGCCCCAACCCATGCCAAAGATATGCAGTTTGCAAGCATCATCGCAGCAGAAGCCGGCACGCTACCATACCCATCCTGCCAGCATTCCATGCAAACCGTCAAAGAATCTACCCTCTAGTGTCATCAAACATGGCTTGCTGGAAAATTCCCGTAAATTAGTTGCATCATGTTCCCATTTTGCCCAGTTACACTGGATTGACCAGCAATTGTTCCATTTTCACGCCCACTTCAAATGGAATTCCAAGTAGGCCATGTTTGACGAGGGCCTCAGCCTGGGTAAGCGTAGCCTCGCCTCCCAATACCACTCTGATTCGATGACCAGTTCTTCGAGTCTCCAGAGAACTTCAAGTACCGTGGTGCCTCGAGTAGGCTGGGCGGAACTCGAGTCTTGGAGAAATTTAGGACAAGAAAAGATATGTTACCATTTGGTTATGACTAACATAGCCATGGTATAGATGGCCCATAGAAATAGATGGTGTACCGAACTTAAAAATGGTGGATTTTCCATGGCAAACCGTTAAATAACCAGAGGGTAGTTAGAAAAGTTGAATTTAACCCAGGTTGAAATTAAATGATGTCCCAACTATTCTCAGAATCATTGGGTTAATTTAAAGGACAATGTTACGCAATTAGAATTAATTAGAGGTTTTCCACCCCACACAAAGCCTATCATTTTCTCTTGAACCAATTCTGGATTGAGAACTTTGCTGAAAGACACAGATTTTACTTCTACCTCTGCAGTTTTGGCCTAATATGTCATGAATAGAATGTTTCCCCATCCGCTCTTTGTCATTCCTTCAAAAGGTCAGTTTCTTGTTGCTAATTACCAAATTGGTGACACATGAAAGTACAAATGGTTCCAAAATAACTCAAGTTCTTCTTGGTTTGATGCGGGTTTGTCCCAAAAAAATGGCAAACCGCAGATATAGATGGATTGATTTCATCTTTCCCCCTATATCAAAACTGGAAAATCCCTCCCGGTTTGAGGCAAACTCAAAGATATCCAAATATCCTATTGCTTGCTATATATATATATATCTCATCATCACATTTCCATAAAAAATATCAGCATATGTTGCTAGCATGAAATACCCGCCTATATTCCCCTATCATACTGTCGGTTGTACACTCCAGTAGATCCGCCATAGGCAATTTCCACCTCGGTCTCTGCAACTCCCCCTGTTACATCACCATTCTTGGCAAATGAATCCCCCGTAAGACCTCTATTTTCGATGGTTAAACCGTTTAGTTAAAGCCTTACTTATTATTTCTTGGCTTTACACCCAACTATTGCTGAATCCTCATTTTTTCTGCTTAAACCTACTGTACCATTCAAGCTGCATTTTTTCGTAAATCCCCGATGGTATCACAAAAATATTGATGGTTAAATTCCCATCATATCCCCATGATACCGCCATGTTTGCGAAGTCACCATGTTTCACCGTGTCCCAATCATCAAATCCCCATTGAATCAACAAATGTCCATGGGATTTTCCTGGGATTGAAGTCATAAATCATTGGGGATTTACCATGATTTACCCGGCCTGGTAATTTGTAACATAGCTATTGAAAATGGCACCTTTATAGTTGATTTACCTATTAAGGATGGTGATTTTCTACAGCTATGTTAGTTTACCATGATTTACCATGATTTACCATTGATGTGTTGCGGCCGGTCACCCCATGAGTCAATCCCCAGGAACTCCCCAGTAAACCGCCTGCTAACGCTCCAGCAACCCCCCAGACCAGCTGAACCGTTGCCTCGCGACCAAAGCTGGAGGTTGAGTAACAAAATGTGGTGCTGATGGACTAAACATGCGGCTCTATCTATCTATCTAATCTAATCTAATCTAATCTAATCTAATCTATCTATCTATCTAATCTAATCTAATCTAATCTAATCTATCTATCTATCTATCATTCTATCTATCTATCTATCTATCTATCTTATCGTATCTATCTTATCTATCTTATCTTATCTTATCTAATCTAATCTAATCTAATCTATCTATCTAATCTAATCTAATCTAATCTAATCCTATCTATCTATCTATCTATCTATCTATCTATCTATCTATCTATCTATCTATCTATCTATCTATCTATCTATCTATATGCTGCTACATATATATATATATACACATACATAATAACATAACACAACACGACATAACGGAACGTAGCCAATAAAAAATGGGTCGCTCACCCAAAAATGTGCGTACCAGGATTCCTATACAAGATAATAATATGAACACAAACTGATGGGGACAATTTCACTGAGCAGCACTGCAAAAACCCACCTCCCTTCGGTCCCTTCACCTTTCCTGAAGGGTGTATACACCGGAGAAATGCCGCATGGCTGACCATCCTGGTCACCATTCCCCTCTAACACATTGATATCACAGCAATAACCATGTCAACTCATCTCAGAGCGAAGCCGCCAACAAAAAAAAAAGCACAACAACCGTGACGCTCCGTGACGGTCCTGCAGAGAGCAACACCGTGGTCCAAAGATTTCTCAGATCACGTTTAATCGGCAGGCTGGGCGTGTCTCGTTCCCTGCGCCCGTGTCAACAACGCCACATACGACGTGCACATGTGACGACTACACAGATTCTGTTCAGAACGGCGGGACTCCATTGCACCAAGAAGTTTACTTCGAAAAGCAACCATTCCCCAGTGAAAAAGTGTCACATGCCGAAAATAGGTAGGTCGCCAACCAACGGCAAGAAATGTTGGAGAAAACCGAGCGAAACTACGTGGATTTCGCGGTCTGGGCTCCTCCTGGATTGAAGCTCCAATGCATCTGGACCTCTGCAAGCGAAGTGACTCTGACTGGCCTTAAAATTCTAAGTTGTCACAGGAATATGATATGAAATGATGAAATCTATGTTGAATGAAAATGTCATAGTAATTTGTCGATGGATTTTTTGAAACAAAAATTAACAGGACACCATTGTTTTTTAAACCACAAAATAGAAACCAATTCTGGGAAAATGGCCATCCTCCAACTCACACTTTGACCCTGAGAATCACCAGTTTTCAAGTTGGAAAGACTTGTCCTCCAACTCCCAACTCATGGCAGAGGCATCAGATTAGTTGGGAAATGTCTGTTAAAAATGGAAAAAAATGCCAAAAGGGTTATATCTCAGTAAAATTCCAAAATGTTGCTGGTTGAATCCCTATTTTTCTTGGTAAAATCCCCAATTTTTCCAATCACCAAACAGTTCACATCTCCAGTGCTGTGGCGCTACGTTGTTTCGCCACCAGCCGCGCTCCCTTTCGCAGAAGGTCGTGAGTTTCTCCACTCAGGAGGTACGCCTTTTTTTCGCTTCACCCATGGATTGGTCCATGGGAAGTTCGATGGGAAATCTACAGGAAACCACGGTTTTGAACATCATATCAATGGATTCGTTTAAGGGAAAATTTACAGGAAACCCATGGTTTTTACCATTAAATATGAGGTTTTCCTGTAATTTTTCCCCTAAACCAATCCATTGATCATAGTTTCAGTATGTTTTTGTAAATCGACCCATCATTCAAGTTTGGGAGAAATATGGAGAAATCGTAAAATGATGTACATGAAAATTTCATGGTTCACAATTAAAGTGCCATAAATCGGGGTACCCCGTTTTCAGACAAACCCAAATGTTACAGGAAAAACCAGGGATAAGTTTGCAGCATTGTATTTGTACGCGCTGAAGCCATTTTGTTTGCCCAAACATTTACAAAACGTTCATGTATCTTAACATCCATATCATGACATGTTGCTCAGCAAAACATGATCATACATTTTCCATCTACATCATACCAAACCAATCCCAATATGAAAACATGGAAACTATAAACCGATTAGATAAATATCATAACATGAGGGATATGTGTTCTGCCTGTTCTGCTTTCAGAACCACCTAACGAATCATCTTGTTCAACACATATCTTACTATAACGACCGAAGCATGCTGATCCGCATCACATGATCATCTACACTGAAGCATATCTTGAATAACAATCAAAGCATGTAAATATGCATCACATTATCATCTAAGTTGAAATATTGATCATCATGCTTGGCCGTCCCGCAGTACAATAAAATAGCAGTTCAACAGGGTATGAGGGCGTAGCAGCTCCTCTTGGACTGGCACACGCCAGCCGAGCGAAACCCACTCACTCGCTGTGCTGTGGTTTTGTGCAGAGAGGTGCAGTGGGTGACCGGAAAAACACACAATGGAAAAAAGTACTGGCTACTAGACCAAATAAACTGCATGATTATAAGCTTACCATCTTCCCCCTGACCTTTGAAAGATACATATCATTGCCATTTAGGGTGGGGGGAGGTATCCTGATGGCTTCTCATCATTACATGCCAGATTTTTCCCCATGACCTTTGAAAGATACATATCATTACCATTTAGGTGGGGGGGTTGCAGGGAGTATCCTAATGGGTCCTCATCATTGCATGATGATGAAAAAGATGATGGTGAAAATGATGATGATGATGATGATGATGATGATGATGATGATTGTGGTGATGAAGATGGTGATGAAGATGGTGATGGTGATGGTGATGGTGATGGTGATTATGGTGATGATGATGATGCTGATGATGATGATGGTGGTGGTGATGATGATGATGGTGGTGATGATGATGATGATTGTGGTGATGAAGATGGTGATTATGGTGATTATGGTGATGATGATGATGATGATGATGGTGGTGATGAAGATGGTGATTATGGTGATTATGGTGATGATGATGATGATGATGATGGTGGTGATGATGATGATGATGATGATGGTGACCATGATGATGATGATGATGATGATTGTGGTGATGAAGATGGTGATGAAGATGGTGATGGTGATGGTGATGGTGATTATGGTGGTGATGATGATGATGAGTCCGGGCAAACGATGGCGTCGGACCGTATTTGTAGTATGTGTGTGTGTGTCTGTCTGTCTGTCTGTCTGTCTGTCTTGTTCATCAAATTTCTTGCGTTATCCCGACATTTTCCTTCATCCAATTCTGTGAACTAACCACAAGCTAACCAACAGATCTGGCATCTTTAACGGAACAGGGCTGAGGCATCACCCAAAACAAGGTGAGGATGTCCACTAGACGCAACCAATGCCCGGAATGTTGCAGGTGTTCAAGTTTAAGCAAATACCAAATTCATGGCTAATCTTAGACATACTGAAAAATAAAAGAACACTTATATCTTGAGCTGATTAATACTACAAATTATAAATTTGTCCTTCATATGTTGCGCCCAAAATTGAACCATCAACCGACAGGGGTGGTGAAATGTCCAAGACTGAACATCACTCAAGCATCATGGGTCAATCAAACACCAAGTGCCAGGAAAACTCCCATGAAACACGCCTTCAGTGGCCATGCCGTGTCTTCCTTTCGCTTCAGACCTGGGTGGCCACACAGATCTGCACAGAAAAATTGGGCGGTTGGATAGGAAAATCAAGAGGAAAACACGGTTTCATTTGGGGGGTTCCATAAATGGAGGTACCCCAAAATGGATGGTTTATAATGGAAAAATCCTATTAAAATAGATGATTTAGGGGTAACCCCCATTTCAGGAAAACTCCATTTGACTTTTTTTATGGGGTAAATAGTTAAATCATGCCAAATCCTTCTATTTCGTGGTCAAAAATTCCATTGTATCCAGATCTTCGCATCAAAAATAGTGATACATGACATGGTAATCTTTTTGTTATGGGGATCTTAGCACGAATATATAATTACAAATAATTCCCTACAAAAATTGGATTACCAATAATTACTAATAATTGCATTACCAATAATAATTATCAGTTATAGTGATACAGTGATACATGGTTGAAATTACCAATAATTGTTATTTCAATGGTGGGCTGATCAAGAAAGGTGGGTATCTATATAAGCAGCAAAATCACGATAACTTATGGGCGGTTTAACCATCAACAAACGGTGGTGTAAACCGACTATGGGTGCTTCCTCTAGATATCAAGCACCATGAGTGCTTCGCCAAAATGCTTTGTTGATTCGTGCAATTCTGGGGATATATTTACGACGGTTATATCCCCGTCATCTCCATCTTCATATTCCTCCTGTAAATCCTCTACATTCCCTCAATCATTAGTATCCCATTCATAGCCTATGAAAATCCAATGGATTAGATGGGCATCATCCCCACTCAAATGGCCAGAGAAAACGGGTATACCCAATATGAATATGGTCATTGTATCTCTACTTTTTGTCTACGAAGCCATCTTCATCCGGTCCCCCTCTGCACCTGGCTGGGAGAGGTACTGGCACACCTGAGACAGGACCATATGAGGCTTCCCCAGCTGGGAAATTTTGCCGAAAAAAATGGGATTTCATCATAAAAATGATAATACCAATGTAAACCATGGAAGAATAGTAATTTCACCATGAAAACCAGGAAAAAGTTACCCTCTGGTAATTTAACAGTTTGCTATTGAAAATGGCCATTTATAGTGAGTTTTCCCATAAAAAATGGTGATTTTCCATAGTTTTTTGTATGTTTACCAGAGGGTACCCCCCAAGAAACATGTTGACCCTCAAAATCGTCTTCCCGCAGCCGACTCATGGCAGGGTCGTCGGATCAAACCCGGTTTTTTCGCAGCTCCCGATGTGCGGCTTGCGACTGACCTCCTTTAATCCCAAAAATCCCATGGATATTTAAAGAATCCCATGAAATTCCTATTTTTTCCCATGGAAACCGAGTGAAAAACACCACTGATTCATTGAGAAAAGATCCCTCCTCATGTGAGTCAAAACCCTGGTACTCAAACGCTACCCAAGAAAATAGTTGGTGGATATTGATTCCCCCCATATGTTAAATTCATAGGTAACTTGACCGCCATCCCCATATCTTTGTTGAGTGTCATCATCTTCTTGGCGAATGATTTACTGTACCTCGGATTACTTGGTCTTCAAAGTTGTGGAAAAAAAAACATCAAAAAGCTGTACTCCGATTACTTAGTAGTTGATTACTGTTGATTGTTTCATTGTAATCAACTACTAAGTAATTACTACTGTTAATTGGTAGTTTCTTGATTACTGTTGATTGAAACTATATACTAATTATATACTGTTCATTGATTACACTGAATTGGGACTGGCCTCCCATCGCTCCGAATGCTGGCTCTGCTCGTGCCTCAGGACATGCTGCCGCCGCATTGCTTGGAGTGCGCAGCCTGGCAGTTCTGTTTAGGATTTGGAAGATCCTAATGGCTTAAGAATGGCTTAATAATGGCGAACAAAGGTTAATAGTCGCTTAACAATGGTTCGTCATGGATGGTTAATAATGGCTAATAATGACTACTGTAATAAAAAATGGTTGATAATGGCTAGTAATGGTGCATAATGGTGCATAAGGAGATATATAATGGGATATTTATGGATCAGTGGAGTATCCTCTGGCAATTCAAACGTGGCTGGCTGGGAAATGCCCCAACTCAATGGGAAAATATGGGAAAATCAAAGGAAAACATGAGAAATCCCCAAACGAGCCATGGAGGTCTAGAGCTGGGAAAATAATCTATAAATAGGGGGTTTTCCAGCCAGCCATGTTTGATTGCCGGAGGGTATCTACTTGAAAACCCTTGAAAATGTGATCTCTTACCATCCATAGTTAGTTGATCGGCTATATGACAAGATGGTCGGGATTTTGTTTTTAGATTATTTTAGTGAAATGTTTAAGTGACAAAATGCAAAAAGATATAGCTCTGTCGAAAGGTTGAGTTGGATGGACTCAGAAAGTGCTTGGATTTTTTGGTTCAAGCAAATATGTACACTAGGGTCTAAAAAAAAAAGCATGTCAATAATTCTTCAGCAACCAATCATTGGTAAACGGGATTTCGCCGGCTCGCTTTGGCGATGTTCAGACAAGATCTGGATTGGCTTGGCCTCACATTTTACACCCCGACTCAGGTTGAATTAGTTTACAACTATATCAATCAACTATGGTTTCTATATATAGGAATCCCATGGTATCATCCCCAAATGGCCTATGACTGGTGAAGTTGCAACTGAGGTTGGAACAGTTGCAGAAGCAGCGTGGCCCGCACTTCTTCTCCTAGTTTTTGAAAAACCCCATCCAAGATGGCCTTGAAAATTGGATGAAAATTAGACTCGAACATCCAAAATTAGTGATGACTTCCAACCAAAACCAGCCCAAACCAGCCCACATCCAAGTTTTTCTTGGTGATGACATCCCCGAGAGCTGGAGTGATGATTTCATCAGAAGCTATGCATGTATGTATATATATAATCATAGATATATAATCATATATATAATCATATATATAATCATATATATATACCCATTCCTCAAAAGTGTTCTTATCAGAGCACGTCCGGCCTATTTGTTTTTTCACCTGGGGAACAAGGGTTCTCTTCAACGTATCTATAAATATCGCCCAAGTCTATCTTGGGAATACCATCCTCAAAAAGCAAGGTCGGGTAAGTCGGGTATGGATCAAAACCCAGGTGCCCTGTTCTGAAATCATCAAAATAGTTTCTACTTGTCATATCTTCTGGACCAGTTTTTTCTCAGCTCCAAATTGATGAGGCAAAGATTCATCGTCACTGTAAGATCAATAAGGCCAAGCAATGCAGGAGTCAACCCTCTGGTCGAAATGCTAGGTGCAATTCCACTTAATAAGTGGGTGTATAGCCATAGTTACAGAGGTTGTATGGGTCAAATCACCACGGTGAGTATGTCCCCTACAGCCCTACAGGGGCTTACCCCATCTATAAATGGCCGCATGGCATGGCCCTGGGAAACCTCGCTCCTTGTGCACCAGATTGCCAGGGTGCCCCCTTCGCCTTGATCACACCCTTCAACACCCAGGGCGCCACTGGACGCTCCTGGGAGGGGGAATTCACCGGAAATTTGAGCTTTTCTAATGGAAAAAAGGTGGGGGGTCCTCCAAATAATTGATGAATGGCCAAAACATCCATGGCAATCAATGGGGCCAAAACTCTGAATGGGAAACGGACCATCCCGGAACGTGTTTCTGGGATTTTGACCATGTTTTTGGCGAAAACCATTGGCATAATGGATCACAAAAATCCAAAAACGCTGGACCCGGTCCATCTCCAGGCCATCCATTTCCCAAAATGTCGCCTGAGAAAATTACGCAAAAAATCCATGGCAAACGGAGAATCAGAGTTTCAAAATCCCAAGCTAGTTATTATGTATCTATAGTTATACAGTATAACTAACAGATACTAACTTAGTTAACCTCCCCTTTTTTTTTCCCAACAGTGCCATTTATTTTGGCTCAACTAGATCATCCCAAAGCCCCAGCGGTTCCACCTCGGGTGGACATGCGGCCACCACATCCAAAATGATCTGCGCAGCCAGCGACCGGTGGGACTCTGTGCTGCCCCCCGGCGCGCTGGACTCGTCTTTGGAGTCCTGGACCGGTCACGAAAATGAGAAGGTCACGAAAATGAGAAGGTCGAAATTGAGGTTTGAAGTCAAACTGGGGACCTAAGCATGGAAAAAATATGAAAAAATTCTGGATTAGATGAAGATTCAACAAGTTGATGAAGATTCATCCATTTTTGCACGCCTCGGCCTAGGGCCCGAAGTTTCATTCTGCAGGCGAATCATCCACGTACAGCGGGTACTCAATTCAGAAGCCATCGATTTCATCAGATTTCCCTGGAAAACTCTAAAGCTCCACTCCCTGAGCACCTTGTAGAACGCATCGAAAAGTAAAGGTTCGATAGCCAGAAGCGGTGAACCTGCAAAAATGTTGGGGCATCAGAAAAGTCCATGAAACGGCCTTCAAAATGTATGAGGCCAGAAGTCTAGCCAGCTTGAAAGAGCCAACAAAAAAAAAATGCCGAAACATCTGCATCACACAGTATTCATTCCTGTCTCTCTCAAACTTCTATGTCAGTGAATCAATCAAGAATTCCCTCTGATTTTCTCGATTTGGGCCCGTCTGAATGGCAACTTCAGTGAAGATGATGATTAACTAATTGAGCATCAAATTGTGGGGTGTTCCAACACTTTCAGACCGGCACAAATATCATATCATATCAAGTTCGGTATATATCCGAAAACCCCATTATATCCCCAGTATATCCCATTTAATTTGAAGGACAACAAGAAAAACAATTCCCACCTGGTGCTGCTGGAACGCCCAAGGGAGCCAAGCTTTGGGCTGCCAAGCGCCTGTGTGTTGACACGGATGAGTATGCTGGTGATGCTGACACCTTTTGACCATAAGACGATGATGGCGCGGACGATGAAGATGATGAGGACAAGGAGGACGATAATAAGGACGATGAGGACGATGAGGACAAAAAGATCATGACGATGACGATCATGATAAACATGATGACCATGATGATGATCATGATCATGATCATCATGATGATGATGATGATGATGTGGATGTGGATGTGGATGTGGATGTGGATGATGACGATGATGTGGAGGAGGAAGAGTAGGAGAAGAAGGAGGAGGAGGAGGATGGTGATCAGGACAATGACATTGACTATGATGATCACGATTATCATGATGATTATCATGATTGATGATGATGATGATGATGACGATGACGATGACGATGGCGATGATCATGATGATGATGATGATGATGATGATGATGATGACGATGACGATGGCGATGATCATGATGATTATGATGATTATGATGATTATGATGATTATGATGATGATGATCATGTTAATCATGATGATGATGAGGAGGAGGAGGAGAATGATGAGAATGATTAGAATGATGAGAATGATTATAATGATAATAACGATGACAAGGACGATGGTGGTTTTGATCATGATGTCAATGATCATGATGATCATGATGATCATGGTGATCATGATGATGATGATCATGATGATGATGATCATGATGATCATGGTGATCATGATGATGATGATCATGATGACGATGATGATGATGATGATGGTAATGATCATGATCGAAGGAAGTTTAGAAGTCAAACTTCCGACAATATGGACAGATGAAAAGCAGAGTAGGGGAGAGGCAGAGAGAAGAGGAAGATTAGAAGAGAGAAGATGAGAAGAGAAAGAGTCAGA
>Ga0126342_10008486_pt1 | contig 18420 bp, 17 predicted proteins | sample Cyp1metagenome_FD_92528 | JGI IMG/M metagenome (GOLD analysis project Ga0126342, IMG submission 92528) | Coral microbial communities from Lord Howe Island, Old Settlement Bay, Australia - Cyphastrea 1 metagenome | ecosystem: Host-associated > Invertebrates > Cnidaria > Coral ...
CCACCGCATGTTGGAGTTCAATTGGTACAGAAGCAGACTCAACCTTCTGATGGTCAACTTCCAGATCGTCGAAGGCCCTGGGCAGCAACCATTTCCAGATGGGTGGGTTACAGGAAGGGAAATCATAATTGCCTACCAAACCCGCGTGGCTGTCCAAATCATCAGTATGGGTGACTCCCATGCCGGTCAGAAACCTTGAAAAGTCCTGGTTGCCAAACTGAAAAGTGTGCCTGGTGGCATGTTTGCAGGTGGGACTCAGAGGGGTGCGAAACCTGTGATGCGCCAACTCATGAAGATCAGACCAACCTTTGGAGGTCAAGTCCTTGAGCTGATCAAAAGACCTCCAACTGATATTCATATCACCTGTGATCACCACCGGGCCTTGAAGGGCCTCAGTGATTTGCAGGGCCCAGTTGACAATTTCGCAATTTAGGAAATATTTGTGACTGCCAACCACCGCGTTCGGGAGCAGATAAACAGTGAGAACATGGATAGGGACCTGATGGATCTGTACAACAGAGTACAAGAGCCGCTGGGAACTCCATGCCTGCTTTGGAACAAAAGAAGGCCGCGGGGTAAAAACAGGGAAAAGACTTGCCAAACAAACACCTTTGCTAAGCCCACGGAAGGAACCAAGGGAATTTGCAACCTGAAATTTATCAGCAACGGGGTCGGAACAAGAACAAGAAAGGTGAAAACCAAAGCCCCTGAACTCAGAGAAAAGGGCCGGAAGTGCCCTTTTGGTGTGGGAAGTTTCACTGAACGCAACAACCTGGCACTCCCACTCGCGCGCCAAGTCACCCTTACCCAAAAGTTGGGTAGGGTTGGTTGTTGCGAACTTGAGCTTGACCTATGGTGATACCTCGGCAAGACGCCGAGCTTTCGGCGAATTGCTCAAGATATCCTTGAGTTCGGAATATCCAGCCACGTATTCGGTTCTCAGCTCTGAGATCACTTTGGCATTCGTTTTCTCCAATTGTCCAAAGCACGACTGTTGGTTCTGCAACAGTTTGTTGAACATGGTCTCGATCTTGGTGTCCATTTTGATTTCCTGGGAATTCACCTTTTCATCGATCGCCTGAACAACTGTTTGGACCTCAGCAATTGAAGCTGCAGTATCTGTCTGTGTTTTGACAACTTGTTCAGCAAGTTCAGCGACCCTGGACTCAAGCTGTTCAAACTTTGCAGGGCCAGCACTCTGTGAAGATGAACTTGGCTGGGGTACTGAAGGGACAATCTTTGGAAGGTTCGTCTGCAGTTTCCGTGCAGTAGTAGCGACAACATCATGTGTGTTCCTGTACTCCTGTTCAAGCACGAGGACGACAGCCTGGCGCAGTGGGAACGAACGCGTTGGGGAGGGGAGGAACTTGTGACAGTCCACGCCCGAATGCCAGCTGATCTTAAGACTTTGACAGGCCATTGTAGTGCCTTCGACGCTTGCTTCAGTGTGGAACGGGTGCAATCGTCAGGAACTCCAAGCAGCTGAAAGCGCCTAGCTCCTCCTTCATCTGACTCACTTGACTCTGCAGCCTGTGGGAAGACTTTTTTCTTGAGAGCCTTGTATTCGGTTGCCAACACACGAACACCAATGCCATGCTTTGACCTGGTCAAACCAATTGAATTTGGGAGGGAAGCCTGAACAGATCGAGCCTCTTGGAGTGTGTGACCTCTCAACAGAATCGAACGGAAGCGGGGATCCGGACCTTTTTCAGGGCTACGCGGGGCAGGGTAAAAACCGGCCATGCCTCCGAGCTTAAGGAGAGCATCGAGCTTCCCTTTTTCAATTTTGATGAAACCACGAAAATACTCCGACTCGGCTGCCGGGACCTTCTTGCCTCTTCGGAAGAAAGCCTGGCTCCATGTTTGGGTGATAGCGTCCAAGGTAAACCCGAGCTGCTTGAGATATGTACTGATGCCTTCATTGGCAAGCACCGCCCATTTCTCAGAAGCCTCGTTTTTGTGTACATACACCTGGACAACAGCTTGGGTGGAGACTGCCTCTTGGAATGTCAAGACCGAAGTTGATCGAGTCTCGACCTTTTCATCACCTGTTTGAATCAGAGTGCACCTTAATGCAACAGGGTGGTTTTGAAGCCATCCAGGGACTAACATGGATTCAGCCTTGTCAGGGAAACGTTCCGAAATACTTTCTCCAGCAGCACCAACAACCAGCACAGCTGACGCGCAAGCGCACAGATTTGCGGTGGTGACAGTGTCAAGATCGGCAAAATCTTCAAATCGGACCACATGCACACCTGACCAACCTTGAAGGAGTTGAGCAAAGTCGACTTGTGGAAGAGATTGTTGACCTGCGTGAAAAAACGAGAGATCGACGCGTGCAGCTTGACCCTGCTTTCTAGGTCTTCTTTTTGTCTCGACGGTCTTCTCCTTATTCCCTCCGGGAGAATTGTACCTCGCCCACGGATCCTCATCAAAAACCAGATCCCGTTTAATTTCCTTTGAGGACCTGCTATCAGACGGGATCAGCACAATGCCCGCAGCAGATGCCTCATGTTTGAGTGTGGGCCATGCTGCTTTGCATGCTTTGCTTTCCAGGATTTGACGACAACGTTTGTGTCCGAACTTGTCGATGAGGCTGTTTGCTTGCGCTTTAACGGTACCCGTCGGGTGACCATGGCCAACTAGCAAAGCCTGTAACTGCTCATTGATGAGGGCGATCGCACCTGGTGCCGCACCCGGCAGTCCAAAGAACCGTGCTCGCAGAGGGCCCAAAGCATTTGCAGTGACAACTGTCACGTCGTCATGAACGGTTTTCCCATGCACCAAGATCCGAACAATCGAGCGACCAGCCGCATTGACAGCAACTTCTGAAGTTGAAAAATAGTGGTCAAAGGGTCCAACAAGAAGGTCCCAAGTGGGTAGACCTGAAAAGGTTGCGGCCACAACTCAACGTGATATGATCGCCCAAGCAAGGGGTGTGACTGGGTGTCAACCTGCTCATCATTGTGGGACGCCGTGACGAAAGGCGGCTTGATGGTGTCAAAGGGAAACACTTCTTGAATTGCTTGTCCAATGGGAATACCTCTCCTGTATTTCCACGATCTGATCTCGCCTGAAGAGGTGAACAACACCTCTGCCGCAAGAAAACCCGATGGCAAAGCAGAATTCAGCTCCAGTCTGATGCATTTGCCTTCGCACCAGGTCCAAAGTGGAAGCTCAAATGGACAGTCAAAGGAAGGCTCACACAGGGGTTTCAAACCTGACAGTGAGTGGAGTGACGGCCATTGGACGAGCAAACGAATTTCCTTCTGGATCAAAGCAATTTGGACATTGCGCAACCTGACGCAGAGGACGGACGCCTCTTCATGGAGGATGCGCGCAATTTCAACGGTCCCATCGGGGCGGGCTGTGGTCAAAAAAGGCCAAACTCTGTTTGTCAATGACAAATTCCTCATCGCCCGGGAAGGGGAACAGAAGGGCCTGAACCAGGACATAGGAAAACTTGTGAGTGGTACTCACTCGAGATCTCGAAATTCTAGCATCGACCAGGGTCCAGTGTCCACCGATGAGAAGCCGCGTCGTGTGTGACAGTGGCACCTGACCGAACAACCACCAATCAATGAGTCTCTTCAGGGCGGTGACCTCAATCTGGAGAGTTGAGCCTGCTTCCGATAGGAGGCAACCAATGTTGGAAGGGTACCTGCAGGAGCAATTCTGAGCTCAAGGACTGCACGTCCATCCTGAACACCCCGCATCAGCGCCTCGTGTTTGATTTGATCAGGCAGCAAGTTTCTCTTAGACAACGTCTCTCGGACCTGTTCGGGAATAGTTGTCTGTTCCAGCGCAATTTGATCAGTGATCCTGCAGTTTGCCTGAATCCAATCTGGTCTGCTTTGCGATTGGAAGTCTTTCACACATTTCTCATTTCGATCGGCACCGCACAATAGGAAGCATCGACTTCTGGACATGTAGCCAATATTTGCCAAGTCCGATTGCGTGACCTCACAAGGGGTAGGGAGCTCCCGAAGAAGGGAATGAATCCATTTCCAATGTGGGTGTTCAACCAAACCGGGGACGTTTTCCATGGCAGCGACAGGGATACCAAAAAGAAACATGATACCAATGGAGTGGACAAGCAACCTACCGAAGGGGTGGTTGAGTCCCTGACCTTTGCCGGCCTGCGACCAGGGCTGACATGGGGTGGACCAACCCAAATCAGTGAACGGCGCGGATAATGTGGTGACCCACCATCTGGAATCCAACACATCAGCTACCAAAACCGCATCTTCACAATGGGGTTCATCAAGGAGTTGTTCAACCGAAAGAAAAACACGTTTCGTGGACAGCGACAGTGCGGTGGCGATAGTGGGGTCAAGTTCAACCGAGAAAATCGGGTGATCCTGATTGGCAAGGGCTTTGATGGCCTGTCCCCATCCTCCAATACCTGCAAACATTTCAAGCGTTCGTGGCACCGAATCCCAAGAAGGCCTCTTAACTAAAACGGCGTTCCAAGATGGAACAGGGACAAAGAAAATGGGGGTGTTACCGACGGAACCACAACAGAAACCTTGAAACAGACAATATTCACCTCCAACAACAGGGGAAAGAACATTATCGTACCAGGAATGATACAGTACCCACACCAGCCTGCCTTCAGTGGTGATGGCCTCGAGCACTCCTGAGCAAGTCAATTCACGGATACGGAAGTGTATGGTGACAGGACCTGTGAACTGAAGTGCATGTCTTGAGTGTGACCGGTATCTATCAAAGATATTCAAAGATCTCATCTGCTGGATTTCGAAAAACAAAATCAGGGGTCGGGGGCAAACGAAACTGCGTAGTGAGGGAGTTGCAGGCCTGACATTCCCATCCCTGACAGACTTCAAAACACCCTGGACAGCAACTACCCTGCAACATGTACGCTCGAGCGATGACGAGGGTCAGGTGTGCGGGTGCCTGCACTTGAATCCGGGTCTTATTGCCCTTATGTACAAGCGTCACTCCGTTAAAGCTGCCAAGCTCACAAAGAGAGTGATTTCTGTACAGAGAAACAAGTTTGGCCGGACTCACACTCAGATCATCTTGTCCAGGGAAAAGACGAGCTGGTAGTTCATAGGGTGGCAAATCATGAGGCCCACTTGTGGTCGGGTCTTCATTGGGTAACTGCGTCCATGGCCAGGTTGGCGTCACAGTAAAATTGTCACCAATGTCTTCCTTTGGAATTTGATAATCACCACCGGTGACGACTCCGCTTGCAACATTGACTTGTGAGCTCACCTCTAATGATGAGAACATTGGATCATCTTGTGCCGGAGGTAATGAACTCATGTCGACGCTCATCTCGATCTTTTGTGTCGGACTGGGGCAGTTCATCGAGGTAGGAGTGTCTACAACCGTAGGATCACAGTGAGTTGTCTGATCGTCGACTCCGTCACTTGACGATCGAAAAAGACTAGTAGAATCACTGCCACGGCAGATCGTCTCACCTGTAGCAGCCTTGCTGTCATGTGTTTTGTCCTCAGAGCCAACATAGCCACCAGTTTGGTATCCCTTCGACTCCAGATTCAATGTTTTTTCCCCGTTTGTCTCAGACAGGGAGCCACCGTTCGGAGCATCTCGGCAAGAGAAAGGCTGATGGGCATCAGCTGCATCAGCGGCATCAGCAGACCTCTCGCGCGAGTGCCATGGCTCATGGGTATGCTCTGAGAGTCCAAGGAACACCTGACGCCCAAGAGGGAACACCTGATCAAAAGTCACAGATTGGGGGGTCAATGGTAAGGGACCTGAACTGGTAGAACCGGTGTGATGGTGCACTGGTCCTGAACGCCAATGTCAACAGGGGAACCAAGGAAATCATCTGTGCAATCAATAGCTGGCGTTGCACTGTCCTTAGACAAACTAGAACTGGGACCAGATCCTGATGGTTGGAACACCGGCCTGACAGCTTTGGAAACTGGCTTCCCTCGAGGCGGTGGACTACGGCTTCTGTCACCCTTCCCAGGATTTTCCTTGTCATCTTCACAGTCCTTTTTCCCAATTCTGTCCTTGGGTTCGGTTTCATCAGAAAGGAGAATGACCTTCAAGAACACAGTGGCTTGCTTGTCACCAATATCCATGTCATCGATCTGAAGGTACCAGAAGCTACCGTAACTGAGCAAGGACAACTTGGATCCGCGACTAAAACGGGCCAAGACAATGCCAAAGTCAGTCACGTTACCAAAAAACCGAGGGTCATCAGAACCATGGAGGATGATAAAATCCAAAGCCTCCAAGGTAGGAGGTAACCTGCCTTGAATCACATTCAACATCCGAATCAATTGGGACATGATTTTTGACCTGTCAAAACTCGGCGGTGGGGTGAAGGACAAGGCATATCTCTGACCTGCTGAGACGGCAGCATTGTTTGATGGGGCCATGTCGGGGTCCCAACCATGCCTTCTCTTTTTGGCTCCTTTGGGAACTTCAACAGGGGGGTTCCTACGTTCAGGAGTGGTCGGACGCATAAACCTATACTTTGATGGCAATTCAGGTACATGTTCATCATCCGCATCATGTTTGGTACCTGAATCATCTGCAGGACCTACATGAAGTCCATAAGCAGGCTTTTTCTCATGGTGTTTCGGTACCGCACGCACAAGTCCATCAATTGCGTGAAATTGTGCCGCATCCTTGTGATCATGGTTGCCGAAGTTGGCTTCAAGTGCAGCTTCACCTTCACGCAAGAGGGCTGTCAAGGATACATTGTGATTCAACCTAGTTCTTCGTCCTGGCAAAAAGAGCACCCAGTGTGAAACAATGTGTCAGTCGCCTTAGCTTTCTTAGCAACAGATTTCCATGCCATTTCCAGGAGATCTAATCCTGTTGTGTCCTGACGGAAGGTCGCAATCTTGGTCTTGACGTGTTCATCACGAAAGTAAACATAGACAGCAACCTTGTGTGGGGGGACAGGCGCAACAAAAGTGACTTCCGGATCCAGGAATGGAACACTGAACGCAGCTGGGACGAAAATTCCTGAGACCCGCTAGGGAGGATTGGGACCGTGGGAGTCGGCAAGGCAATAGTCGTTTCCAACAAGGCTTCAACGTCGATTGCACCTGGTACAATGGGTGGTGGACTGAAAACATCAAAGCCTGGCAGGGTTGGACCAAGAGTTTGTTCAAGCTCACGCAGATCAGTCGAAGCTGCTCGTAATGCAACGGCTGGATTTGGTCTTGGGTCCAATTGAGCTGCACGAAAAAGGCAACGAGCCGGGGAATCAGGGAACAGGTGCTGCCTGATGATTTCAAAAACAATTGGAAGCTCATTTGCGGAGAATTCATTGACGAAATCCAAAAAGGACCTGACCGCAGGGCTTGCCAACATATTCGCACGGAATTCACTGTCAAATGGATGTGTCATAGCCTCACGTCGGGCCCGAACACATCCGAGGGAGCACAAGCCACTCAATAGCCTCGAGGCTCTGGCATACTCAACAAGGAAAGACAGTCCCGGCCTTTCGTCAGCCGCAAAAAGACAACAGGCACAAAGCCAGACGGAACAGCAACCAGGGACACAGGACCCAACAACACCACGGGGCACGAGGGGGAACAGAACCTGAAGGAAGTCCAGTCGGGTCACCAGGGGTGGACCAAAAAGAAACTCCTCGAACTCTCAGAGCTGTCCCGTCTACCCGCGCGGAGGGGGTTCGAGCCAAGACTCCACACTTCACACTTACACTCCAAACTCCACACTCCACACTTTACACTCCACACTCCACACTCTACACTCTACGCTCTACGCTACACACTCCACACTCCACACTTTACACTTTACACTCCACACTTTGCATTCCACACTTTACACTCTACACGTTGCACCCTCCACACTTTACACACTCTACACTCTACACTTTACTTTCCACACTCTACACTCTACTCTCCACACTCCACACTCTACACTCCACACTCCACACTTTACACTTTACACTCCACACTCCACACTTTACACCCCCCACTTTACAATTTACACTTTACAATTTACACCTCTACACTATACACACTCTACACTTTACACTCCACACTCTACACTCCACACTCCAAACTCTACACTCCACACTCCTTACTTTACACTCCACACTCCACACTTCTTACTCTACACTCCACACTCTATATTTTACACTCCACACTCCTTACTTTAAACTCCATACTCCACACTCTACACTTTACACTCCACACTCCACACTCTACACTTTACACTTCACATTCAACACTCTACTACACTTTACATTCCACACTTTACACTCTACACTCTACACTTTACACTCTACTCTCCACACACCTTACTTTGCACTCCACCCTCTTCCGCATTCCACAGTCTGCAGTGCACTGGTAGGTTAACAGGGGAAAATGTAGACTGTTCAATTAACTTGTTTCACAAAAGTGTTCTACGTCACTGCGTTCGGGTTCGTGGGCTGCATCTTGTTTCCCATGCAAATGGTTCCAACACGTTCGATGTAAATGCTGTCTGGCAACCGTGCTCGAAGATCAATCCTTCCAAGGAAAGGTTGTAAGACTCAGCCTTCTCCAAAACAGCCTCGCACCAAATCCTTTACGCTCCAAAGTGCTCACCGTGATTCAAACATTCCAAACCGGCAGTACTCTTCACCTACCTTTGCTCGTCAAGTCATTGCCATCCGGGTTTAGATGCAAACCAAATGAATTAATTATCTGCCTTGGAAACAGCCCGGAGTTCGCCCATTTCAACTTCATGTGCGCGTCGAACTGCGGCGACCTACGGCATTGGAGTTTTCAATTTCCAGCCAAATCATTTATGGCTACAGCCTGCCCTGGGCCTGCCTTTTGGCACTAGAGCAAACGCCAAAAAATCATGTTGGCGTTCATCAATTTGTTCACAAATGACATATACAAAGCACAACTGAACAAATAAGTAATTGAATGACAGAACGACGTAAAGGGCACGCTTGAATTTTCCGCAGCTTCAATGGCAGTATCACATCAACGCCAAAACACGTTTGTCTTGAAGGAGAAGGCACCAAATCTCTTAAGTCCCTTTACGGGTGTGCTGAACGGGAAACAAACAGACATATGGTCATAGAGTTGAGTTCCAAGAGACCCCAAACAGTGCGACGTTTCCATGTCTGTTTGATCTTCTGCATAAGGTTTCAATGGCCAAAAACTAAAAAACACGATTAGATCAAACAGAAGGTAGGTGATGAAAACTACCATCTAAGGGAAACAAAAAGAATCATTGGGATGAGAAAAAGTGGGAACAAGGCATGGGAGAATTTAGGGCGCTATTTTTGTCATCTTCGCAACAAGTATCGGAAAATGACATAGTCTCCAGGGAAACAGGTCCTGGTGCAGATTTTTTTTGAAATACAGGTTTCACTTGTGGGGTTGTTGTTTGTGAAAAGTCGGGAGGGTAGCCACTCGTATTGGAGAGGGCCTAACGGGGCAAGAACGAAGCTTGCTGATTGGTTTTGTTCATAGTGCAATCCTTGCCAATACAAGGGGATCTCTCGGTCGATGTTTTGATGAATGAACATGAATGATGGTGATGGTGATGGTGATGGTGATGATGATGAATAACATCACATAATGAATGATGACTGATGAATGATGAATGATGAATCATGCATTCACAGTTTAATATGTGTTCCTTCGAACAAGAGGTTTGCTCCAAAGCTGGACACTGACGGTGGTGAGAACATCAATGTCAATGGACTCTAGAGGGATTTGATATTTTGGCTTAACCATCTGTCTATGCTGTCACAGCCAGACGCCTTCATACACAGAAACTTTGACACACAGATGTCGCAGATGGTTTTGCAAAGACAAACCGCTACACAGATAATGTTTTGCACACAAACGAATTTTACACACAGAAACTTTCAAACGGAGAAACCTGTACAAAGAACAATTTTTACAACAATTTTTACACGTAGGAACTTTTACACAGAGAAACCGTTACACGGAACAACTTTTACACACAGACGCTTTGGAACAGACAAGCGGTTACACAAAGAAACCGTTACAGAGAGAAATTTATACACAACAGAACCTGTTGGAACAGACGAACAACTTTTACACAGAAACTCTTGCAGAGAGAGAAACCTTCACACCGAGCAGTTTTGACACAGAGAAACATTTACAAGGAGAAACCGTTACACAGAGCAGCTTTTAAACAAAGAAAACACAGAGCAACCATTACGCAGAGAAACTTTCGCACAGACAGAGCAGCTTTTGCACACCCAACTATTTTAACACAAAACTTTTACAAACATGTTTTTTTACACACAAACGTCTTGCAGAGAGATTTTCTTTTACACCAAGAGGGTTTTGCACAGAGATTTTTTTTACCCACGGCAGTTTTTACACACAGACACTTGTACACATAGAAATTTTGATTCGCCGAAACTTTTGATTTTCTACACACACGCACACATATATATTTTTAATTTTACGCAGAGAAACTTTCACACACAGATGCGTTTACATACCGACTCTTTTACGCCAAGACGCTTTTGCACAGAACAAATTGTACACACACGCAGGGATGAAGGGTCGATGGCCTTGAAGGCGGGTGACGCACACTCCAGGTGCCTGTCCCTTGGCAATAACGCCAGAGGGCCCCGGGGTGGATCAGAGCGGGGCGGATAACCCCCAGTGTAGGTTCACACCAACACCTGCAGCAGGAAAACAAGGACCGGCCCAGTCAGAAGCCAATAGCTCCACTTGGCGGCTAGGAAGTTTTCAGCTACTTGTAACAACACTTTGATCCCCGTGCTCAGCCACCAGTCCGCCCCGACATAGTTATAAGCTCTGCTCCAGGCTACGCTCCACTAGCTGGAAGAGTCCCCGCTCTCTTGAGTGGTCCCGGGATCCGGATGGCCCGCCTCGGCCCCTTGGGGGAACATCAGCGCGAGGACCCGTAGATTCTGTGTGGTTAGATCAACAGGCTCCACCCATTTGCCGTTGCAGAGGCGGTACACAATCCCAAGCGCAGCTCGGACCATGGCCCTGGCCTACTACCTTAGGCCAAAACTAAGGAAACCCCCGTCAAAGTCAAAACCTAGAGCGCGCTACACTAAGCTCCAAAATTACACACGGGAACTTGTACACACAGAAGCGATTACACACAGAAGCGATTACACAGAGGAGCCTTTACAAGGGCAGCTTTTTACACACAGAAGGTTTTCCGCGGCATAGCAACTTTTACACAGAAGCTTTCATACGCAAACGCTTTTACACACTGATGCTTTTCGCATGAGCTTTTACACTCAGACGCTTTTACACATAGAAGCTTCGATTCGCAGAAGCTTTTGCGCAGAGGCTTTCACACACAAATACTTTTACACACAGTAGATTTTATTACACACACAGGAGCTTTTAACACAGAGAAGTGTTTGGACAGAGCATTTTTTATATGCAAACGCCTTTACACAGAGGAGCTTTGGCACACACAAACTTTTACGCACAGAAGCTTTTCAACACGGCCACACGGAGGCCTTTACACGGAGCAGCTTTTGCGCGCTTCAAAATCGTAATAATTTCATTTCAGTTTCTGGTATCAACCTTCGTTTGACCCAAAAGGGAAGGATTCTCAATTTTTCACGTTCAACCCCTACGTCGCCCAATTTTACCTCAGGTTTTCAGGTCCGGCCCTCATTTCGCAAAAAAAGTTGCGCCACGGCCAACCGCATTCGCAATTCACCGCGCGTTTAGAGGTCTGACCCGGACGATCTGAGAAGAGGGCCCTGCAGGGCTGCTCCCGCCCACACAAACTTCGCATTTTACATCGTTTTACCACACGTTTGGGTGCCCGACTGACACATGCAATCTCCGCAGGAAGTTGTGAACGACCAACCACAATGCGTATTTTGCGGCGCATTCTCTGCCGAGGGTTGCACGCGCCAACGCATAATTTGCACTTTATCACATGTTTGGACACTGCAGCCGCAAGAGAGAAAGGTAGAAGACTTGACATTGTAGGTGTTTTGTCTGAACTTTGTCGGCGCTCAAGCAAGTGATCACCTGACGCCGCAGATGGTTTGTAGGAGCTCGTACATCACCCTACATGCCAACACATGCATACATGATGTAGAAGATATGGACGACCCTGTAGGTGTTTTGTTAGAGGTCATAGAAGATGCTCAGCTATGTGCATAGAGGATAGGATGCAAACGATGTAGAGATTGTGTAGGAGATGTTGATCGTGTAGATGTTGTTGATGATGTAGATGATGTAGATGATGTAGTTGATGATCATGGTCATGATCATGATGAAGAAGAAGATGATGATGATGATTGGTGGTGATGATGAGTGGTGGTGATGATGATGATATTGTGGATGTAGATGTATGCCATGTAGGTGATGTAGGTGATGATGAAGTGAAAGAAGGCGTGTAGGTGATAGAGGTGATGTAAGCGGTATTGTTGATGGAAGTAGGCGATGGTGATGATGGATGTAGGCGATGATGATGATGATGATGACGATGATGATGATGATGATGATGATGGTGACGACCAATAGTTGCGAAAGCAAAGAAACAAAGACCTGTAAGAAGGGTTTGAACAGAAGCCGGCCAACCAATCAAATAACGTCTGTTTGAGGGAGATGGCATCCAGGGCGCGCGCAACTAAGGTGCTGGGTAACTACTTGCCTTGCGCCCCTTCGCGCCTCAGCTTCCAATTCCAGGCGCTGGGATTGTAGCAAGTGCAGCTGCCTTTGCTCCTGGGAGACCAGGAGGTTTTCTCATAGGATTTAAAGACGCCACCTGTGGAACTGCTGGCCTTAAAATGATGAACGCACAATAAGCAAGTGAATGCACAAGCTAAATATTTCCGCGTTTGCTGCAAAGTAGAATCAGCTCTAGGTCTAGGTGTCTGCCCACTTTCACCCGCAATTCCCTAACAGCGATATTATTCGTTATCAACGCGCGGGGCGGGAAGCGGCGTCAGCTGCATGCCTTGGAAAGCAACAGAGTTTGTGGAATCTCCAGAACCATGCTGGAACTTTGCTGGAACACTGTCGGAACCTTGCCGGAACGGAAATTTTGCGAGAATTCTCCGGGAAGCTTGCTGGAATCTTGCTGGTATGGAACATTTTGCTGTCTCGAGCCTTGCTGGAACCATGCCCCCCTGCTGGAACCTCCTGGTGGAGCCTTTCTGGAACCATGCCTTGCTGCAATTTGCCAGCTCTTCCTAGAGTCTTTCGCTGGAACCTCTTGCTGGCAGGAACCTTGTCGGAAGGCTGGCGCAACCCTTGCAGGTGTGTTTTCGCTTTTCCCAAATGCGTATAAGAGTTCTTGTTTAACTTTGCGGCTCTGGGGGGTGGAGGCCTGAGGCGTGTTCGCTCAGAATGTTTCTTTGCCGATCGCAACCACCCGCAACCGTCCGCAACAGTTCGCAAGCATTGCAACTGTTCGCAAGCAAGCCCCCTATATGCCGTAGCGCTGGTGAATGCTGCAAGATGTGACACTTTTGGGGGGGTTGAAAAGACGCGTCACATAGTTTTTCGCCGCAAGTGCGAAGCTGCGGTCAGCAGCCCCTTTTTCAATTCTTGAGCCACCTTGCAAAAGTAGCACAAATGTGCAATGTCATCCTTGTGCCAAGGGCCATGCAAAAGAACCATCCTAATGCTTGCATAGCCAAGAGGGCACTGACTACGCGTGTCTCATGCCCCACCCCACTTCAGACTGCTTTCTGCTCAAGGTCAACGCTTTCCCTTGCATTACTGCCCATATATGCACGCCGAAGACGACGGAGGCAACGTAATAATACACATGGACTCTGGGGAGCGTGGCGTAGGAGTCCGATTTGGTGTACAGATCATTTGGGCCACTGCGGGAGAGCCATGGACCTACCTCCATGGAGCATGGTTCACCAAGGCCACAGTGTGGGAAGCAAAATCCGGAGTCCGCACTGTCTTGGCCTTGGTGCTGGCGACCAAACCACCAGATCCAACTGAAGCTGACACTTTCTCCGAATTGGGATGCCGAGACTGGCTCGACCGAACACCCTACACTGCACATGACAGCCATGTTGCTGGGTGCTCATGCAGAGTTCATGGAATTTGTCAAAAGGCTTTGCTTTCCACACCCCCCCACTGCGAACCGCAGTGTCAAAAGTTTGAAGCCACAAAGGTTAAAGGGTCGGATCCCATTCAACCATTCCAGCACCACTTCGTGCCCAAAAACTTCTGCTTTGAAGCCAAAAAAGGTTAGCGGATCGGATCCCACATTCCGGGCCCCAAAAAATTCACATGCCCGCGGGCTCATCCTCAGCGAGATCGGCAGGAGCCATCACTCGTCTCTGTTTCTGATTCTGCTGCCTCATCGTAGACACTTCCATCATCACCAGGAAGATCAGCGGCTGGATTTCCCGGGGAAAACCCCATGCCTCGAAATCAGCCCGCTTCTGAATTGTGTTTCATCCACTGGCATCGAACCTGGTCTCAGCACCGGTGGGTGAGGGGCATGCAATGCCCTCAATGCAGTTCGATACGTCTCACCTTCCCCGACCGCAACCGTAGGTCCATTAGCCCGACGGTGTTGGGCGCATCAACACTGTTGAGAAACGCATAGCCACCACCGTCGGCACCTGGCCGAAAAGCTCGGACTGCTCATAGTTGACGAAGGCCCCCACCATAGCCACACCCCTTGCCAGATCATGCCATAGGCCAACTGCCATTCAAAGCCCTGTTCCCGAAGGGAGCTGGTTCCCCTTGACTCCAAGGCCCTCTCCAGCGCACTCAAATGCGGCGCTGGCCGCCCGACGATTGGCCCTCGGTTGGCTCCACAAGCATCTGCTCCTTCTGGAGGATTCCGCTCCATTACGTCGGGTTGGAGTCGCGGAACTCCTGATGAGCTTGCACCAGCCCGATTGGATCCACTCAGGCGCAAAAAGGTCCATCCTCGCCATTGCCCTTGAACAGGTGGATCACTCCACCATCACCATATGGAGATGCCTGAAACGTCATGTTTTGAGGTTCCTGTGAACACCGGTCCGCGCAGCCACTTCATCTGAATCCGAAAGTGCTCATTGGCAGCGTGGGGCGGTTGGCTCTGGGTGTGAATGCACAAGGCCGCGCCCGGAAGCCTGTTAGGCTACTGTAGACTGAAGCGTTCACCTCCCCTCACCCCGGTACAGGTTCGCTCTTTCTCCAATTGGACGCGTGGAATCGCCACCGTGGCCACCACCATGTACTTTGCTTTTTCGCTTCCCGCATCATCTCCCAAGTGGCATTGGACCCGCGCTGTCCAAAGTCAAGCAGTAGCTCGCTCGGTCAGCTGCAGTTCGACGATGACCATCCCATCATCTTGAGACACCGTCGGCAATCTCTCCGTGGCGGTCGGTGCTGCATGTCCAAATGCTTTTTCCAAGCAGCCATGTCCATCTTCTTGACCTTGGCTCTCTCGTCCTCTGTCGCTGCTTCACCCTGTTGGCTCGGATCCCAAAAGATTCCAAAATGGCAGCCTGTGACTTGGAGCTCTGAATGCGGTCATTGACATCGCCCGCGACCTCCTCTGTTGAGCCAACTCTTGGAGCTCAAGGTCCGCCGCTTCAAGTGTCAGCCGCCTTCGCAATCGAGGGCCGCCTAGTTCGAGGACCAGGACAATACGAGGACCAGAAAGCTGTGGCCTGCAAGGTTTGGAGCCCGCCAAGATGGAACTGGCTGATGGAGATGCAGCTTTGCTTCTCAAGCAGGTGGCTCTTTGGAAGAAAGCAGGACAAGTTTGCGGGGTAGTAGGTATCCGGTATTATCCGGTGATTATGTGGTGAAACCTGAGGCATCTCTGCGCCCTTCCTTTTTCAACTTCAGCCCATTCTGTGCCAGATGCCGCAGGTAAGGCCAAATCGCCGGGCTATGCAAACTGCCGGGCTATGCAAGTTGCACCGCGAGCCCAGGAATGTGCCTACAAAGATGCAGTCGAGACCCCCAGCAGCACCGTGCAATCTCTGGTGTTCGGCCCGCTGAACAATCATTTGACAAATGCACCGCCGCTCATTCCTGGCATGAGATCGACGTTGGCGACGATTCCACGGGGGGGCCCGCCGATCAAAAGGTTCACCTTGGCCTCGAGCCTTCTTCAAGACCCGATCTGGGAACTCTGCAAAATGTTGCCGCCGCCGCGTGATCCCTTCTTCTTTCATGTCTAAGCCGGATCATCCTTGTGCTCCATCTTCTTCAGGATAGCCAGTGCCTCCCCCGATCCATATAGTGGGAGAACCTCTGCCGAGGTGGCATGGGATAATTCCCTGGCTCGGATGATGTATCTTGCAACCAGCAGCAAACCTTTCAATTTTGTATCCCAAGTCCACCAGCCGATGCAATGGGATGATCGGCTCAAACGGGTTCAAGCTCACCAAAGTCTTGTTGTCAGGGCGATGCAACAACCAGGTTGAGCCCGAGGCTAACTCCACTTCCATGGGGTTCAAGACGCCCCGTTCACCAGGATCAGCTATTCGAAGTCCATGTGTAGCACCTTCATCCTGAAGAGCAAATAGCTGATGCTCCAAAACCTAAGGTGAGCACAGCTGCGCCGCTGACGAGCTCCACTACAGGGACCTGGGAACAGCTTTGGTGAAAGCACTGGAACTTGGAGGTGGAAATGTGATAAGCCAAAGGAGGCATGTCGCTTTTGCAGAACATCTGGAGGATGCTGCCGTGGGGATTCATGCACGTATGTCCACAGCTGGGATGGCATCAACAAGGAGAGTCGATGCTATGGATGCAGTGGAGAAGGGCACATGAAAAAGGACTATGGATCTGGAGGTCCACCTGGGAATCTTCCGAATAGCCTGACGCTGCTTTAGGTCCACTTGTCATCAGGCTCAAATCCTCAGCCTCAGCTTGGAGAAACTCAGCGCATTCTTGGACAGTTGGAAGTAGCTGTTGACTGTATAATAGACTTGAGCACTTCCAATTTTTGGAACTGCATCGGACAATTTTCCCAAGACCTGCATCAAGACCAAGGGATCAGGCACGGTGACCTTTAACTCCAAAGCTCTTGAGACCCACCTCCTCCAAAGATGGATCGGCCCCCAAGAGGTCATGGATGTTGGACTCGATGCACACCGCAGTCAGGGGCTCACCACATAAAAGCGGTAAACGATGGACACCGTCCAAACGTTGCGGGCCCCCACAGCATCTCTCCACAGCGTCTCCGGCAAGATCGCCAGCAGCATGGATATACCCTTCTGCTCCGATTGATTGAACACCGGATCCACCACCACCGAAGGTTTGAGCCTGATGCGCTCAAGCGGCGATGAGTGCAACCGCCTGCCATAGAACGCCTCTGCAACCTCGACCGTCTTTGGGCCAGCATCCGCAAGTCACTCATTAAAGGGTTGAACTTGGCCATCGTCATCAAATCATCAAATTGCAATGCCGCTCCTTCAGCTCCTGGCTGATGTAGAGCAGGCACCTCCAAATAGCAAACAAAGAGACTCGGAGACAGGTTCTTGCCCCATCCCTCCATCCCAACTCTCACTCCACTCAAACCAGGCGGAGGATCTGGTCCTTGCGGTGGCCCAGCATGAGGTGCTGCAGGCTGACCTCCCACAGCCCACACCATTCGGTTGAGCTCCCTGGGAACTGCCCGTGTGATGAGAATCAACCTCCGTCTTCTCTGTCACCCCCTCCCTCAAACATCTAGCCTTGATCTTCTCAATCTTGGCCTAGTCATAGTTACAGCTTTTCCGGCCGCTTGCGCATTTCGACCCCCGGACCAGTTGAAGCTTTGCGAACTCCAGAACGGAGCTCCATTACATTCCCTTGCAAGGTCGTCGCGCTGTCCCGCGCCTCCAACAGCAAGGACGTCACGATGTCCAGAACGCTGGGCCAGCACCACCAAGAATGGGACCTGGTAGTCCTCACATGCTTTGCCGACCTCCGCCAACAAAATTGGCGAAGCATAAGCCCTTGTATCATCCTCAGCGGGCAATTGTCCAGTCTGATGTCCACTTCCGGCCAGTCGACTGCCTCCCAGGCTCGCCCAAGGTCAATCGTCTTCCTCTCTAGCTGGTCTCGAATTTTGCCTCCTCTGTCTAATCGCTGACAGAGACATCGCACCACGGCGCAGCTAGCTAACAGCTAGCCCAGGAAACACGCTGCACGTTCATTTTCCTTGGCAGGCACAGCACTTTAGATGTGTGGTGTTGCATGGTTTTTGCGAATTGCATTGGCGGTGCTGCGTCCAGCATTGACACAAAGCAAATTTTCCTCGCAGGCATGGTGCGTCGTGAGAACGCAATTTTCGCGGCAGGCGCGGCATGTGCGTGTGGAGTAATGTCATGTTTCATGGCAGGCGCAGCAATATTTGGGACGCTTTTCTGTGTGTGTGTGGACCATCTGCATAGATGTAAAACTTCTTTTGGTTGGTTTCTGGTTCTTGTTTTTCTTGTTTCTACATTATGTTTGCAGGGGGATGGAGTGTGCTTCAGATGTCTCCATCCAA
>Ga0126342_10008487_pt1 | contig 18418 bp, 19 predicted proteins | sample Cyp1metagenome_FD_92528 | JGI IMG/M metagenome (GOLD analysis project Ga0126342, IMG submission 92528) | Coral microbial communities from Lord Howe Island, Old Settlement Bay, Australia - Cyphastrea 1 metagenome | ecosystem: Host-associated > Invertebrates > Cnidaria > Coral ...
ATGGATAGATCGATAGATAGATAGATACATAGCTAGATAGATAGGTAGGTAGGTAGATAGTCAGAGAAAGAGTGAGAGAGATCAATCGTCTTTCGATCCATCAGTGGCTTCGCTCCGCCATCCCTGATTCACAACAACCAATCTCTCCTATAGGTTTCCTATTTTTGAAACTTCCGCCACCGCCTTGTGCGGTACTACTGGTACATTTGGATATATATTTTCCTAATGTACACAGTATGGTCATGGGCGAGGAAAAAAAACACTGTATGTTCCCAAATCATTACCATTATTCATATAGTTCCCCAAATCATTACCATAAAAAATGTCATTATTTCCCCAAATCTCATTACCATATATATATATATATATGTTGATTTTGGCATCCACATCTCTTCACCCGAGGCCTTGCTTCGCAGTGCCATGACGTCACCTTTGCTTCCGCTGAAAGAGCTGAAGGTGGCGCTGCCATTGGCGGTGACCTGGCGGATGGGGAGTCGGTTTCTGCCGGTGGTCGTAAAACTGCCAGTTTTATCCACCAGACATCGAGAATTTTTTATGAATTTACAACTGGTTGGTGGTTTAGAATTTTATGACTTTCCATATTTTGGGAATAGTAACCCCAACTGACTTTCATATTTTTCAGAGGGGTAGGTATACCACCAACCAGATAAGGAATATGGCTTGAGTTTTGGGGATTTCTGACATTTCCCAGGAATTATGGATGATTTATGGCTGATTGACAATCTTTTGCGGGCTATCTTCGCTTGGCACATCCAAGCCTAACTATGAAACATGGGGGGAATAACTAATCTACAATGTCCTACAATGAATCAATGGGAATATGTCGGATAAAAAGGTCCAACTGGACAATATATAGAATCCCTCAAGAACAAACCGTCCAATGGCTACTTGCAGGATCACCCTGCGAAGCACTTGGAAGTCACTGTGTGTGTGTGTGGCCCTTTTAATTTCCATGTTGCAATTGGTACTAAAAGGATCTAAAAGGATCTAAAGGGAACAGCATTGTTCATATTTTCGCAAAAACAAGTAGCCATATAGGGGCATCATAAAACCACGATCTTGACCTTGTATCATGTTGATCAAGTATAAGTACTGTATGAAATAGCTATTGCCATGTCGACATGTCCATTCCATCCCTGCTGCACCTGAGATGGCGGCAGACGAAGCTGCGCCGCCAAACCCAACGGGGGCCACAGAGCTGAACTGCGAGGTGGAGGAGAAGATGCGAATGAAGAGGACGCCTGCTGTTAGAAGGCGAAGGCCCAAGAGTTATGATGGGTTTCTACAGTTTCTACTGTTTCTTTTTTCATGGGGGTTTCCTAAAACGGTGGATATCCCAAAATGGAACCAAATGGATGGTTTACAGAGGAAATTCCTATTTAGTATGGATGATTTTGGGGTCATGCCATTTATGGAAACCTCATGAAACTTCCATATGGTTTTTGGTTGTTTTTACAATTGTGAAATGAAACATCCCAGATGACTTGACATATCCTTGAATCATCTTAAGTCACTGAAGTCTCCCAGAAGTTGGTTGAGATGAAATTTGGGGAAAACCTTAAAAACTTTGGCGAAATCCGCATTTGGTGTGGCTGAAACAGGTGACATCAAGCAGCATTTCTGATGGGCAAACTGTTCCACTTCTATTTGTTAAGTTACATTTCAAAATTCAAGTTTCCCTTTTTCCTTTAAGTCGAACCCCACTTTCTTTGACGTTTCAACATATTCAAAACTCATGAAAACCATGGCGACCCTTGTGCCAATTGGACCTGAGGACCTTCGGTGGCACCTGGCGCACCGCCACTCCGGAGCCAGACACGGGACCCGTGCTGTCAACGCCACGGCTGCGGAAGCAGCGGCTGCTTGGGCTGGCGCAGCGCTGGCCCAGGGAGCAGCTAGCGGCGTCGCCCAATGCGGCGGATTTTCAGGTGGGAAGATTCTGGCCAATGATGGGGAGAGAGAGAGAGAGAGCGAGAGAGAGAGAGAGAGAGAGAGAGAGAGAGATGTATATATATATATATGTGTGTGTGTGGCAATTAATATGCGGTATCAAAATGACATAATATGGCATAATGTGGCATAATGCGACATAATGTGGCAATAAAGTGATCAAAGTGGAATATCAATATGATTAAATATTGCCATATCATGGGATACATGTCTGTAATATTTCGGTGGTCCAACTGAAAATTGGGGATGGAATAATGGGATATAATTGATACAATCATCAAAATGGGTATGCTATGGGATTTAAGTAGCAATGGATCATTTTACAACTATCAAAATGGGAAAATAACTCAGCTACTAAGAGGATAATTATGGATATGATACAATTGAATGATGGGACTATATTATATGCAATATTCACAATGGGGTGTTAACGTCAACTATAACTACCACTTGTAAAACTACATCAATAAAGGGATAATTCTGCATAGATTATCAACAGTAAGGTTCGTTCTAGTGGGTGTTATGTGTATTCTGTAACATGCATAAACCATCAACAATGAATCTAACCCAGTTATCCATGCTAGCAGCAGTTTACCATAGGGTGGGTACCAGTCTTGATAGTATTTGATAGAATCCTACAATTCTACCAGGCAATTCCCCGATTTAATGGTTGGGGTTACTCCTATTCATCCCTGGGGAATTCATGGGTATATTATATACCGTGTATTTGAAAGGATGAGGGGGTTGATCCAATATGGATCCAATATTGGGGTTCATAGTTACACCCCCTCACTAAGTCCATTTCCATGCCAAAAAGCCTAGATGCTTTTTGGAAACACCCAATATGATGAATAAAAACTAAAGATTTAGATCCTAGGGTTGAGTTGGACATGGAACCAGAATATGGTTCCCTTATGAAAAATAATTGACAGTGAAACTGATGGGATATTTGGCGAACCCGGCTGTGTTCACAGGAGAGGCCCCAAGTGCGACTGGAAATTTTCGATGAGCACACCGAACTCTTCTTGGCTCTTTCTGCGCTGCCAGTGCTTGGGCATTGAAGTTGAGGGGCCCTGACTCCCCGCAAATTATGTTTGTTGGTTTATAAACCCATACAACTCGATATATTTATCATAAACATTCATAAACACGACAATAAATTAGTTAACCTGGTCATGTTCGCAAAGTCAACTCTAAGTACGGGGCACCATTTTGCTTGACCTTTCCACTTGATTCTCAGGTAATTTAATGGCTTGGAAACTCCATAACCAACAAAGCGCCTGGAAGGTGATCTTTGGAAATTGCATGAAATAGCAGCTTCTGGGAGGCTGTTGTAGTTGAATGGACGTGTTTGGCATTCCCAGCATCGATTTTGCCTTTGGGCATATGATTTGAAACACCCGATTCGTCTTTGGAAGATGTAGCCCGGCGACCATATGCAGTAACAAGTTGCTTCCCTTCAGCCTGACTTGAGCCTTCCCAAAGTCGGCCATAGTCGAGTTGTCATCATCGTTCTCTGATTTGGTTGAGCTGGCAATTCAGTTGAGATGTTCCCCTATCATCAAACACTCCGATTCAACTCCATCCCATTGGCTGATTTACAGATATGATCGTTTGATTTTTACATGGTTGTTATCTATAGATACTCAATGATACTCAGACATATGTCCTATTGTGTCCTGTTTCCCTCAGCCAGACATTTGATGCACATATTGATATATTTTGACCACCTGTCTTGCCCGTGGCGACAGGTGTGCAAGTGCCCCTCGTCCGATGCCTCGCCGGAAGGGCAGATGGGTTTTTGGATCTGCGAGTGCCCTGAGGTACACCTGGCCATGGGTGAAGGGTACTGCCTCGATTCTGTTGCCATGGATCTACATGGACGTAAATGTGGGACATGTATATACTGTGGATATAGACCTTATAGCTGGGACCTGTTGTAACTTTGTGGAACCCCATTCGTACCCATTTGGCTGGTTTGAGTCTGAATCCCGCTTTTGGATTGGTTGATTTCTGGATGAGTTTAAACCACCTCGCTGTGACCTTCAATGGCCGAAGGTTTCAGGTGTCTCCACTTGGGTCCAAGGTGATCCAACGTGACAGGGCTTCAGGGTGGCCACAGGGTGGCCCTTAATCAAGATAATCAAGGTGAAAGATGGTTGGTAAAGCTGGTAATGTCAACCCTGGATTAATCAACCATTGTTTATTACTAAGGATTCCTCCAACAGTCATAATCTGATACTTAAATGGTACCCTCCCAATTAAACAGCCGTTTGGGGGTTATTAATCCAGGGTTGACATTAAAGTATGAGATCACTTGAGATCCAGAGCCAGTCGAAGCTCCAACAGTAACGGGCCTCGAAGGAGCAGCGCGACAAGCACCAGCTGGACCTCAAAGCTGCAGTGCACGTAAGCGCCTCCACGAGTCATGCCGAGCATCTGGTGTCTGTGGCCTTGCCACGGGGCCTCTATACCTTGGCGCCCCGGCTGTCAGAACATGGATGGTACCCCCAGTTATCATCCATTTTTGTGAGGATTTTCCATGAAATTTACCATCCAGCTATCGGGGTACCTCCATTTGTGGAAACCCCCATATTATGGTGATGCTGAAGAGAAATTGAATGCAATTGACCTTCCCCATTGCATGAAATTGGGAGCCTTTCTTTTGATCAGTCCGATGAAACTCATCATGATTGTTTCTGCCCCAATTTTAAAGGCTGCTATAGACCTTGTGATTGCTGGACAAATCCCAGTTTCCACTGGATACCCCCCCCTTCTCCGTTCAGCCTCAAAGTGTCAGCCAGAAACTCTTTTTCTTGATAGTCCCAAGCTGATGAACCCCAGGTTGTTTCAAGAAACTCATCCTCAAAAAACTCGATCTTGGATAGCCTCCGGTAAACTCACATAACATCACATAACTATGGAAAAACATCATTTTATATCATTTTCAATGGATAAATAAACTATTTCTATGGCAAGTTTCTACCAGAGGGGAAATCATCCCTTGTCCGTCTCCCAGCATCCGAGGTGCCCTTCAGTTCGCACCAGGTCGCCGATGCGACAAGGATCAAGGCCCAGTGCCGATGCTTGGCAGATCAGATGAACTGATCCAGCCCCTGAAGGCCCCTGATCCCTAACTGACCAAAGCCATGGGGATATCATGATATATCATGGGATTTAGATGAACTGATGAATTTAATTCATGGCATGTGATGGGATGTAATCGTCTCACCAAGTCGGGACCCAGGCGCCATAGTGATCATAGTTTTGGTCAGTGGCATTCCAAGAAGCATGGAGCACATTTGTTGGAACAAGCAGAACAGCTGACTATCCCAATGAAATCCACTCCCTGAGTGGTCCTGCAACCTCTTCCATGCTGAAGTAACACTAACCGTGCCACACAACCCATGGTCAAAAGTTGAACTGGGTATCCCATACTGTGGGATGGTCACACTCATGCCATTTTTGCATATTCTTACATGGTCTGTAGGCGTTCCAATTATGTGTTCAATCTCTGATGATAGCGGGATGACGTTCATTATCGTTTTTATCTCTGTGCAGTACCTGGGTGTGCAAAAACTGATGGTCAACAATCGCACTAGTGCAGCGCTTCGCGCTTCGCCCGGACCATTCCACCATAGCACGATGGGCCGCACTCAGGAAAGCAGTTGTGCGGCTGTGTGGACTTGAACTTGCATCAGAAGGACTTCTATGAACTAGGCGCTGCAGTTGGTGGGACCAGTTTTTCGGGAACGGGACGTGCAAAAATGGTAAAGAAAAATACAAGTGACGCCACAGGGGTTTCTCTTTTCAAATACCAGGAGGCCCCATAATCCAGTGGTATACCCCATCAAATCGCAAAAAACATGGCTTTTTTCCATTTTTTTCCGGTATACTCTTCGTTTTGTCATTGGAAATCACCCTGTGATGCTGTGGATCATTGCAGCCTCCATTGGACCCGATCACCTCGGCGCAGGCACTCGGTTTCTGTATCTATCGATTTGGGGCGAGGCCACGGAGATTTCGATCCAGGCACTGGCAGGGGGAATTTGCCAGTGAGATCTGGTCCTGTCATGCGTTTTATGGATGGTTAGCGATGATTATTATTATATAGAACAGCAAAATCCCAAGAAGATAGAAAGTAAAATCCTACAAACATACTGAATAATTGCGTTTCTATCATTTTGAGGGTTACTGCAATTCACAGCATGGATATACCATTAAAGTACCCAGAACATACCAAAATCGGCAAAGAAAGTCAGATAGTCCCGGCTTTCATTCCCAACTAAATGGTAAATATGATAAATCATAACAAATCATAAATCACAACTAGTATTACTGTTACATATGCTATTATACATGTATACATTACTTGTATCATTTTGCTTTTATTACTACAACCAATTATGCTACCATGATAATTATATAGTCAGAATGGGGAAAACATGATAAATCAATTAATATAAATCCCCTTTCGAGGGCGATGGAGAGAGAAATCAGTACAATCAAATCCCACCTTAGAAATTCTCATGTCTACTACTATAAATCATTACAATCAAATCATCAGTAATCCCAGCTTTTTCACCTCAGGCCACGCAGCCTTGGTTTCAACGGCTGCGTTTGCGCTGGCCGTTGTTGACCGCGGCAATGCCGCTCTGGCTTTGTCCCAAAGCTGCCACGGAGGCCACGGATTGGTGGGATGAACCATGGGAAAACCCTGGGAAAATGGAGGGAAACCATAAGAACATCGAGATGAATCACCAGCAAAAATGGAGGATTTCCAGATTTATCGCTGATTTATGACGGCTGAGTTGACACCTATAACGGTTGGTGAACGTTTGGGTCTTAAACCAAAGCCACCAACTAATTGGGAGCTCGGAACATGTTTTCAACATGTTTTCGTTCACCCCTTTCTGGACAGATTCTTGTACATGTATTTTTTAAGTTACCCGCAGGTAAACCAACATAACTATTTAACATCACAATTTTTAATGGGTAAATAAACTATTTCTATGGCAATTTTCAATAGCAAACTGTTAGGCTACCAGAGGGTACCCTCCAGTAAGCGAACATTGTGCAATCGAAAATCTCCCATTTTGTGGATGCTTGGCCTGTGGCCAGTTGCCACCACCATGGGCAGGTCTTGATTTGCATCACCGGCGATGAGGAAGAGATACTTGGCTCCCGTTCAAGGAGTGAAGATGAAGGGAAAAAGAGATCACAACAAAGAAATGTAGCATTTAAACAACAGACATGTTGGTGTCTTGATGTTCGCGTTAGATATACTAGATTTATGCGGACTGGGTGTTGTTCAAAGGTACCGCATATTCTCCTTTGCCCAATTGATGCATTGGGTACGCTGGAAAAACCAACCATCCACGACCGAGGGAGCGCAATCTGAACTATTTTCCCATTGGCTCATCACAACCAGAAATCGGGAATCCGCTGGGGTTATGTTTTATATATACATATGGTGGTTCTCCGGAAATCCAAGTTGCCATGCTCATGTTGATTGGTCGCCAGTTGCTGGGCGGATCATTGCATGCTCCGCCATCTATTCCCCATGATGGTTGATGAAGTCTCATGAGGTTTCCTGGTGCATCGTTTGAACACCCATTCATGAATGTTTATGGTTGGTTAAGTCAGTTTCATTCAAGTCCTTATTATCTCTATTTAGAAGTGGTTCACTATGTGTGAACTACGTTTCATCCAATTTGATAGCTAAATCATCATGTGTATCATCTATACCATATATAAATGGGCCATTATCCATAGCAGACGGTCAAATAACCAATAAGGTGAGGCCCCCTAAGTTGACTTACAACTTAGTTAACGTTTGGGTTTGAGGGATAGAACGAGTTAATGGGGAACTAGCCCCATCACTGGGCACCCTGTAACCGCTGAGATCGCTGCGACACAGCGAGCCTTGCTTAGACCTGTGGCCTCTGGTGCCCCACCGGCGCGTGCGAAACGAACGCACAGGTGCCACGGCGGAAAGACGGGGCGCCATATCCCACCAGCCTGAAAACATGATCAGCATGGGATCTTACTTGGGGGTGGGGTTATTTATGATATCAATGACATACAGTACAGTACTAATAACTTCCATAAAGATGGGATATCACTTGATAATAACCCCTGCAACATCCTGCAACCATGGTTAAACAAAGCCCATTTATTAGTGGCTGCCACCCAGATGACCAATCACCACATTCCACCACCGGTTTGGTTCTAGGAAGGTGGGTCTAACATCTTGTAACACACACTCTTTTGGGTCCCTTAAAATGGATCTCTGTCAAATTTATGGGTATATGAATATGACATGACACAATTTCAATCTGTGAGTACGGGTGATTTTAGCTCACATACAACTTACATTTTTTCTTCGCTAGCTCAATGGTAAGAAACTGGTTTACAGCTTCACTATGTTTGATGATCAGATGATTAGACATGCCGTGCCCTATTGATTAGATATCTCACTAGAACACACTAGAACCCTTCCCAACCATTCGATAGTATTTGGAGATGTTTGGATGTCAAAAGCTATGGGTGCCTTGGTGGTGCACTTGGAATTAATGGGTATAGCCATGGTAATAACCACCATAAGTTGGGATATAAACATTTATATATAAGAATGGTCATGTGCATTAATCCACTTATAACCCAACTTATAATCACCGCAATCATTATTATCAGTGGGTTATACATGCTAATCCACTTGTTATAATTCAGTGTTTACATGAAGTATTCCATGACTATTCATGTAAACAATGATGTACTCATATACAATCCCCATATTTCAATATATTTCCTGCATTTATTGCCACATGGAAAGTTGGAATTCATTCTCCAGCAGACCTGCGCCGTTTTTCAGGTGCCTTGCGCATCCACATCCCACGGCTGACTGGGAACTTGCGCATCACTTGTATGTGGCAGGACGTCCCCTTGCTGAAAAGCCAATGGGATACAAAATGGGGTGGATCCACAAAATTGCCATATTTAATTTTTAGGTTATTTTAGGGTAGTTATATAACATAGATGTTCAGACAAACCTAGTGAACTTATAGATGTTCAGACAAAGCATGACACACCCAAATCGATCCACATGGAAAAATTGATGCTTCGCGGCGGTGACTTCCGTTCCAGGAGCCCCAAGACTGTGAGAGAACACCGCAGCTGCTGGTTTACTCTTCGGATCCCTTGGAGGCTTTTGCCCCCAGGCCTGCGAAAAATTGCTGGAAAGGACGATGGAAAAGGGAGCACCAAGATGACTTTCAAAGGGTAATCATTTCCCACCCAATTTTACCCGCGTGCTTTGCTGGTTTTCAATTTCCTCTTGTTTTGCGGCTCCACAAGGGTCCAAGATGTGAAGGTTTACCTTTCGTGCCGGTGAAATCTTAGCATTAATGATTAACCTCATTTGTTCATATGTCTTCCGCAGATGGTGCGGTTTGCCATTTTTTTTATGGGATACGCTATGGTTCTATATGTTCATTAAATATTGAAGCTATGATACCAGATATATGGTTCCATATGTTCTAAATATCCGCAATGGTTTATATACTAACCCATGTTTGAACCCCCAGCTGCTTCAGGAAATCCTCGCCAGAGCTCTCGCTTCCGCCTGGAGCCTGTGAGATGCCAAGTGCCTCGGTTTTCGAGGCTTTGGCAACATCGAGCAACTACACAAGCAGTGAAACAAACATGTTTTTTTAGTGATTGTTTAGATTATGTTTAGCGGATAGTCCCAAAATGATAATATAATCCATTGAATCCATGCTTTTAGTGATACGTTTCAACACTTCGATGTTAAAACCCCCAAACGATACACCTATTTTATCACGTTTTTGTAGTGATTTTAGTGGATAGTCCACGGAGTACATAGTAAACATAGACATACCCACAAAAATTGAAAAGTAGTTATATTATCATTTATCTCTATTAGATCTATTAGGGCCGTTTCTGTTCTATTTTGTTTTTTGAGAAAGAATGTACCGAGAAAAGCGCAATGTGCTGCCATGCCATTGGTTGAAAAACATGATGATTCTGTAGGATGCCTCAGATTACATTAGGCATCCTTATCATCCTTGGAAAGCCTATGGTTTCAGTTCGGAAAGGGGTTCGGGCGAATCACAGGCTGACAAAGGGGAATTTGCTGGGAAATCCTCACCCCCCAATGGGTCTGGAAGATGACATGAAATTCTCCTTGGAAATGGCCACTTGTGTTTATTTTTGGGCTCCATGAGGCTCCATGTCAGACATCAGCTTAAATTTCGGAGGAACGGGGTGCCATGCGCAGCAGGAGAGATCCAGAACTTTTGGCAGTCCTCAGTTCTGTGTGCTGGATCTTGGACTTCAGGCGCTGGAGGGATGTCAAAGATCTGGAGCGAACCTCCGCAAATTCATCCTTGATAAGGCGTGACATTGAACCAGCAACAGATGTAGCAGGCTGAGGCTGTATAGTTCAAAGCCCCTGGGATGTGCCAGTTTGAACCCAGCTGCACACAGAAACTCGGGCCCTCTCCAAGGATCTTGAGTATGTTGTGTTTGTTTGAAATGTTGCCGCTGCCAGGCTTCTCCAGCGGCTTCGGCAGCCTGCGAAATCCGCAGGTTCCAGTGATCATTTTTGGATATGCCTGGATGGTGTCATTGTGTGAGTGGAAAATATGTGAAAAATGAAGAAAAAGCATTGGACATGACTTGAAAGGACAGGTTCAATATGGTTTATGTCAATTTGCAAGTCTCAGACCCCTATTTGATAAATGGTTCCGGGCTGAAATGGGACTGCGACAATCAGCATAGCACAAGGCCAAGTACCTAGCATAAATGGGCTGCCCCTCCATGGACAGCGGCGTGACCACTTAGCATTCCCTGGGTGGGATGCCCCGAGGAAAACAGGATTTGGAGAAAGCACCATCCTGACACACCAACAACTGGCAGATTTCCAGTATCAAAGCCTTCATACATTTGTTTCTTCAATCGATCTTTCAGCCGTAGGTCTTGGTGATTAGTTCAATTGATAAATGCGTGGGGAAAGGTCAGAACGATTTTGTTTGTCTTTTTAGAGGTGAACTGGATGAACATCCTTTTTACCAGCTATTCTCTATTGAAAACCGCCAAGGTCTTGAAGCGTTGCCAAATTCTCACGGATACATGTGCTTGGTTTCATACATGTCCCGGTGTTTTCTGCTCATCCTATACCTATGCCATGCAAAATGACGCATCTCGAGCCGGCTCCGATCTGCTCTAGGTGGTCCTGGAAGTGATTCGTGGCCCGTCGCGTGGGGAGGAATTGCAACTGGAAATCTACCTCTGTGCCTTGATCAACGTTTGATCAACGTTGGGGGGGTCAAAAACTGTGTGTTTTCATCATCTAGTTGGTGGTTTGGAATATATGTTTCCATATGTTGGGAATAATCATACCAACTGACTAATATTTTTCAAGATTGTTAAAACCACCAACCAGTCATGTGTTTTCAGCCATACTTGGGATGATTGGTTGACAAGTATGTTGGGGATAGGTTACATGTTAAAACCACCAGTTGCGCACTGTGAGCTTCAAGTACTTTCATCCAGTGATCCCCAGCAACGGACGCGAGATGTCTTGTTACAGCCTAGAGACCCTCACCTGGCAGTTGTGGAAAAACCAATGGAGCATGTTGCATAGAATATATATTTATATATATAATATATATATATATATATGTGTGTTATCGAAACTGTTTCCGCATTAGATTTCGCACATGCATTCAACATACTTTGTGCATTCGACTTCGGCCTTCAAATAATATATAATATGTTCCATTGAATCATATATGCATGTAGACTGTGTAGGCCGTGCGGAACTGGCTATCCAAGGCATCCCAGCAAGAAAAGACAAGGCGCGGGAGTCATCCAACTGCTTGATTTCACAGGACTTCATGTTTGGATGCTACAGTATTCCTCCTCCCAGCCCTCCCACTCCCCAGAACCGATAGCAAAAACATGTAAAAACCCATGGTTTCTGCCTTTTTCCCAAGAAAAGCAGATGATTTCAGTGTCCCCCTGGGCAGTCAGGAGGCGGCTCGTCCCAAGGCCAGTTTCACCATCTTCGCGCGGCAGGACCGTCACGTTCGTCGGCTCAAAAATTGCCGATGAATCCCCTAAACTCCATATATTGGATGATTTGGAACATTGGCTGGTTGGTGGTTTGGAACATTTGGATGATTTTTCCATATATTGGGAATAATCATAATAATAATCCCAACTGACGAACTCCATCATTTTTCAGAGGGGTAGGTATACCACCAACCAGATGATCTATGGCGGATTTCTAGCCATTATTTTTGGCTGGGTATGTGGTTCCATTGCGATGTCCGTCATCGAAGGGACTGTTGTGCTGGATTACTGGATTGATTGAACCTTCAAAAATTGCATCAGAGAGCCCCAAAACCATTCCGGTACACTTTCCATACTCGAATGTGTGTGTGTGTGTGTTTCCTTGTTTTGTATGCAATTATATATATATATATATATACATACACACATAATATACACATTACATATATATATATATATATAAATATTATGTATATATATATAATTATATATATATATTGACATATACATATTCATATGCGCTATGTTTTGATTCCAACTGAAAGTGAGAGGACGGTTTCATAACTGGGTTAAGGGACCGGGTTTAACCTCTTAAAACACAGATCCTGACCTCCTCAGCTTGCACAGCTTGGGGGATCACCGCGAGTTCCCAGGAAGAGTCGGGGCGCGCACCGGGCGCGCCCGAGCGTCTCGCGGAAGGGGTGCGCGGGAGGGGGTTGGGACCTTTTTTGGGACCATTTAAGTGCGCCCAGTCCTATCAGGTTATTGAAAATCATCGCTGAGAATATGGATCATGCCAGAAGGATCGTCGATGTTTTTGAGTCGCAGGTACTGTATGATTTTTTTTGCCTTTCACAAGCCTTGAAAACACAGAACTCGGGAGATTTTTCATGCCTCGTAAGGCATGGTGGCTTTCCAAAGTGCCAACAGATGGTGATTGGGAGACCGGTTCAATCGATAGCAAATTTTCGATAGACCAGCGACATCTTCAGGAGCATTCCCAGACCTGGGAAAATCACATAATCACATATTGTCTCAATTTTGTGGTTGTTGGAAGCTATAGTATTATAGTATAGTCGTATTTTACCCTTCATCATGTTTGTTTGGTATGTCTCCATGTTTTTTTGGCTTGATCACCATCCCACATATCTAGTAATTAGTTATGTATATGTAGTTTCTATCCCAGCGACGACGCATCGGCAGGTCTTGAGGCGAGAACTAGCCAGGGCCAAGACTGCCGTGGGCAGTTATGCCCCTTGGAGAACTCGGCCCCCTTGTCTTGGGGCCAAATTGATTGGACATTGCCAGAGATGTCTGTATTGCAACTCTATAGATGACGAGGAAAAACCAAAAGGAAACCAGTGGTTTTTGTTGATGAGAGTCTCCAGCCATAAAGAAGAACGCTCTGTCTCAGCACTCGCGGGTGCGCTTTGTGGTTCAATGCGCTTCGTGGGTTTTGATTTTAATGAACATAGAGATCATAGAGAGCCCCTATGTCTATAATTTGGGTGTAACCGTTGCGTCATCATTTTTGTTGAATCCCCTGGGGATCCTGGGGGATCCCAACATGGTCCCAAATGCATTTCCCACAACAAAGGTGTTCCATATGATCAAACATCGATAAATGGCAGGGGCTTTGTATTGTCAAACGGCGTACTATACATGCATGCATGCATCCATCCATACATACATAGATACATAGATACATATATATATATACGCATAATGTGCATAAATATACACACATACATGTGCAATCATGTCAATGTATATAGTATATACAATTATATGTCATATTTATGTTTATATATAGATATGTATGTGGTGTATTATCCTTTTCAGGAAGAAACTGCCTGAAGCTCGGTTCCCATGTGGGATTTCTGTCAAGAGCTTTCACATGTTTTCACCGACAGTCCTGGGACTTCAGTGACTTCAGGTCATGACATCACTAAGCCTCTGCGGAGCGGAGTCGCGACAGCAACTCTACTGCGTCCTGCAGAATGATGCCCTGCAGGATGCGGGTGCTTTCATCCATCGATGAATCGATGTCCTTTTCCCTTTGGTTGAGAGGGGTCATCCCTAGCGATAGGTCAGGGTCACTTTTTTGGAGGGCCATTTCCCATGCAAAACAGGGTTTGCACTGACGACTACAGAGAGCAGCGCTAAAACTGACGAAGATGCAAGCAATAGCTGAGGCATTTATGAGGAACAATATTCCTATAGATGGATTTGTTCAGAATAAATCCATATGACAGGAATCCATATAAATGCTGCCCCCATAAATCCATACATCATTATAGTCATTATTCCCACAGTCAGCATGTATATAGATGGCACCATTGATAGATACTGTACTACTCTTATCCTACAATTTTCGCATGCTTACCCTCCAGTAAACTAACACAGATGTGAGATGATGTGAGTTAAACCCATTTGTAGATCATGTTCCCAATGGCTAAAATCCCATGGTTTTTCCACATCTTTCTGTAAAAGCGGGTACCCCATGTCCCCATGTCCCAGGAGACTTGGCCTTGGCAGCTGCGGATCCTGGCGAGGCCAAGAGGGTCAATGGCTTGGTTTTGTTGGGAAAATCTGAAAACCGGAAACCACCATTTTTGTTTGGTTTTTCCGGTGAAGATTTTCCCAACAAAACCAATCCAATGATTGGGGGGGTATTCAACGATAGGTGTTTTTAACCATGAGACGTTTTCAAGCATCACATGTAGTTTTTTGTTGTGGTGGTGGTGGATTCAATATTATGATCTGCCATAGTGGTTTGACAACCACACATGCGGGGTAAACATGGTATAACCCTCGGCCAACATAGGCCACCCCCAATGACTTACTGGAATGGGGGCATACCACTCTTGAACTGGGGATCTAGAAGCAATAGGATAACATCCAACAGTGGGTGGGGTTGTATATTTACATTTACCCATATATATGATTATATATGTATGATTATAATATTTATATATTTATATATAGTATACACATACAAACCATCAAAACGATGAAGAGCAGAATCATGAACCATCCCCAACGGCTGACTGGAAACGGGTGGAATTGTGACATGATGTCCTTGGTGATCAGTGAACACATCAGGAGTTACAGGTTCCCACCATAGTCACCCGTCGACGGAATTGGTCTGAAGGACTTCTACAAACCCTTGCGTTCGACGGTTTATAACTAGGTTAACTATTGCGGATATTCTATGCATTCTGTGTATTCTATGTACCCTCTGGTAATTCAACATAGCTATTGAAAATGGCCCATTTAAATAGTTGTTTTCTCTATTAAAAATGGTGGTTTTCCATAGTTATGTTAGTTTACCAGAGGGTATTCTATAGTCAATGGGGGTTGGAAACCGGCCTATAACTGGAGGACCTCACCTCTTAAGAAACACCGCCAGGATAAGGGCAAAAGATGGTGAAGCTGGGCAGGCGATGGAAAGATATCTGGTGGTGATTGGTGACCCTTACAGTGTGATTTACCCTCTGGTAAACTAACATAACTATGGAAAATCACCATGTTTAATGGGAAAATCCACTATTAATGGCCATTTTCAATAGCTACGTTAAGTTACCAGAGGGTAATCATATTATAGTAAAACAATATGGAAATCAATGTTTGTGAACCCATTTGGAGCACGGTTCCGGATCTTCGCGCACTTTCCATAATTAGTTTTTGCCGAAGGACGACTGAGTCTAGGTGTATTTTCCGCCCCAGGGAGCAGCGTGGCAGGCTGGATTGTCTCAGCCCGTGGGGACACCCGATGAGCCCCCGTTGCGCTGTGCTGTGCTGGGAGGCGCAACGGGTCGGTGAACAGAGGGAACTATTCCGAGCCATTCGTCTCTGTTTTTCCTTGAGCAAATGAACATTCCGAAGCGACGAATTGAGTTTCCAACCATGGGATAGATAGATGTCTGTGTAAATATATTATTACATAAGTGGGCATCATATTTAATTACAAGTAATTACAGTATATTTATATGTATATAGATATATACACATATTAATTTATGTATCGATCTACTTATTTATTACATGTATTTGAGAAAAAAGGTTTCAAGACATGATCCCGATAGCCATCCCATGGAGGTTGGGCGGAGCCTGGACGTGTACTCCTCAGAGCGGAGCACTAAGTCGACGCAGCAGTCGACTTTTTTCGTCGATTTTCCCGAGGTATCTACACCTGTTGGCCGGAGGTGCGCTGCCCAACCGGGCCCAACAATGACTGGGGATGGTTGACTATTGGAGTTGCCACATTACATGGCTTACTGTGCAAATCTGTGCAATCTAAGCATTACTGTGCAGCATAGGAACAAAATAGGGATGTTTCTATGAAGCGCGGTTGATGCGATAGGAGCTGCCATCGGGCCATCATGGCAGACCCCACTTGTTTGACCACTTATGAATTCACGGCCCCATGATATACATGAATCAAGGGAACTCTTTGGCTTTTGTATCCCATCAAAAGACGGAAGTCTACTGTAGTCTACTCTGCAAATTTTCAGCGTTTCAGATGCTTAAAGACAGTTTGTCACAACATGTCACAACAATTGAAGTTTCACTCTTGTTGTTTCCCCCTTGATTCACCTGGATCTTTCCCAACAGTTTTTGGCAACGACGAAGCGACGCCTTATTTTCCGGCGTCCAGGGGGTGGCGTCCTACTCTCCGAAACGTCGCGCTTCCGTCCAGTTGGCCGAAGATGAAACGGCAGGTCCAGGGCTGGGTCAACATCCCCATACCAGGGCGCCCAAAAGGAACAGATCCAATACTCAAGCGAGTTTAAAAAAAAAAACAGGGTAGTGATTAATGTGATTTTTTTAAAGGTTATTTTGATGTTCTAATATTAGGAGATATTAGGGTGAAGGGATTCCATGTTTAATCATGTTCATTTGTATTCAGTTGTTGCTATATCTGGGGATGTGAGCTTAAAAAGTGTTAAACATATTTAAATTATATATCATCTAACCATCAGAAAGCCATGCCGGGCATCTATGATCCTCTATGATTGGGATATGCTGGGAATGTTACATGGGAAAGCTTGGTGAATGCGAAGGGGCTTTCCGATCTGGTTTCTTCAGGTGGTGTAATCACCGATTTGAAAAATACAAGACCCGATATTGTTGTTGGATGTTGAAGCAACTTAATAGTATGTGTAATTATATAATTATGATCTGCTGTATATATGATGTTCATTTTGTGCCTTGATGTGTCGCTGCTATTTTTGCCTCTTGGTTGGATTCCAAATTTAAGCATTTTTTTGCATGAACTCCGGAAGCTGTAGCCATTTGGTTCGGCTCCAGCCCAGCGCCCACGACGCAGTGCTGACGCCGCGTGCCTGCGCAACGCTGATTTTTGTTCGAGAATGAGATGGCACTATGCGATGCTCGGCCCGCAATGGTGTCGCTATGGATCAATACCTCTACCATTTTTTTTGGATGAACATCCAGAACTGCAATTTATTTTTGGTGTGAACAGAAGGAATCAGAAGGGTGCCAGGGTTTTGTCCCACAGCTGTAAGGATGCTTTTTTGCTGATGACTAGTATATAGTTAGCTAGTTGGTGAACTGTTGCCGTATACTTGGCTATTTGGGGGCTCATGGATATCGATGGTAGTTATATTCACGGTTGGGTGGGCTCAGCGGCACCCGCAGAGGATGTCTCCCCAGGGCCTCCTCAGGGCAGATACTTGTAGCATTATAGCCATAGAATCTAGGAAGGGAACCATTTTTGTAATGTATACAACAAAATGACCGGTGGGAACTACGCAGATTCTGATGTGTTTTTTGACATCTTTACCACCGAGACGACATGTTGTTTTTCACTGTTTCTCAAGCCGATGATCTCCTATGGGCCTATGGGAGTGAACATCTCCAAACAACCCCTTAAATCAGTGAACAATTTACATGTCTCACCAGTACCTAGACATACCTAGACCCTCATCTCGGTTCGTCTGAAACTTGGAGGCACGTTTAATGGGGAAAATTACTGTATGTTCTAAACCATAATGAGCCCCCGCATATGCAAAAACTGTCTACACCACCTGGTGTAGAAATGGATTTGTTCATCTTGTGGCCCTTATGGCGTCTCACACTAGGGGGATTGCATTTTCATATCGTTGCTTAGTTATACCAATATCCCAACGCATCCTCATGAAATTACTGTTTTTCCGATAACATCCTATTGTAATCTACTAGATTTATATACAGTAATATTATATATATATATATTGTATATCCATGAAATTGTTAGTTTATGTTGGCTTACCCCCAGGACCAAGTGGTAAAATCCATTCCATCCATCCCACTTTGTGCGGCGAGGATTTTGGCCGCCATGGCC
>Ga0126342_10008488_pt1 | contig 18417 bp, 15 predicted proteins | sample Cyp1metagenome_FD_92528 | JGI IMG/M metagenome (GOLD analysis project Ga0126342, IMG submission 92528) | Coral microbial communities from Lord Howe Island, Old Settlement Bay, Australia - Cyphastrea 1 metagenome | ecosystem: Host-associated > Invertebrates > Cnidaria > Coral ...
ACCCCCCAAGTTTACCATATATCATTATTGTACAAACGTGTGGTAAGCGATGGGACCTTCCCAAATTTGTGGATGTCTTTTCCGTGAACCTAGGGTTTTCACAATCGCTCATATATATATATATAGGTTCTTAGATTATAGTTATATGATCATAGTTGGAAATGAATATTGGTTGATTGGTTGGGAAGTGATTATTAAGATGTACATATATATATATTTACTACAATCACATATATACCATCTGTCCTGAGAAGGGATTCTGTCATGCTAGCTGCATGTTTGCAAGGCTAACATGAAGAAATCTACGATCATTTGGCAGGTAATGACTGAGTCTTCAAGAGACGCATTGTTGCCCCACTTGGGTCGGTCTGTTTTCTAAAAACGTGTTTTTTTTCCACATGTTCATGGCTGTTCGTTTGCACTGTTTCATGGATGTATCAAAGCGTAGCATCAAGAGCGTGTGGCCAGTTCCGACCCCCCCCACCCCATCCCCCACCCACACACGCCCCGACAGAACATGTCACTGACAGCAATGCACATACAAACTTCGCAGAAGCTGACGAGCCCTGATCAGGATGTTAGGAAGCTGACAATGCAACTTGTAAAATGCCCAAAAAAGGGTCTGGCAACCCCCCCGCAAGCATAATCATGGAGTTCGCGAAGGTTTTGCGAAAGTAGAATTTTATTTCACAATGAAAGAATTTATATAGATCAACCGCTATGTAGAACCACCATCATTTAGAATCATGATATATTGTGTATATATTGATAATGTATATATATATATATTATACAGATAAATAAATATACATGTATATAATCTGTGTTTAACTGGATTTGTTTCTTACAAAGGTGGGATATTTAGGATGGTTACGCACTTACGATTCGTGGGATGCAAATGCAATAGGCGTTCTCGGCCAGTGACGGGGCGTTCGACAGGCTGCGGCCTATCTCTTCTCCATCGCTGAGCGTTCTCTGGTGAAGCTTGTTCACTTTTTTGTGGAAGGTTGGGGATATACCAGTAAAAATGATTAAACATGGTGATTTCTAGGAAGGAAACATGGTGATGTGGGACATACCAAATGGGATATACCCGATTTTTTCCAAGTTTAAGCGGTTTGGGATGGATGGCTTATGGCTTGGGTTTGTTGTTTATATGAGTATCTTGTGGTTGGTCTGGCAAGTCGCAAGAAGGTGAGATAGTTGTCGAATGTATTTATATATATATATATTATGTATATTTATCTATGTATATTTATATATGTAAATATATATATATATATATATATGTATATATTTACGTATGTATGTATTTATATATATGTATATATACATGGCTAGATACATTTACACTATAAATCCCTTCGTTATGCTCCGCCATGTCCCACCAAGAACCGTTTCCAGCGCCGCCGATGTCTTGGCCGCGGAGCAGACTGCGGTGGAGGCCCTGAACCTCTTTGTGGCGGCGCAGGTCGCGGCTGGGTAGATGTGCTGCTAGGGAAAATGGTGGTTTCATAGTGGTATACCCTCTGGTGAACTAACAGTTTGCTATGGAAAATGGCTATTTATAGTGGATTTTCCCATTAAAAATGGTGATTTTCCATTGCTATGTTAGTTCACCAGAGGGTAATAATGGGGTTCACTGGAGCCATTAAAAATACCTGGTTAATTGATTGCTATAGGGGATTATACTACCTTTACTGGGGATTATGACAACCCATAGTAGGGAAACCTATCAACCAACTAGTATAATGAGATGGGATATGGGTATTTTTAATGGGGTTCAGTGGGATTCAATGGTGGTTTACCATTTACTCCCATTGATCATTGATACATTTTTTTACCATTTACTCCCACTGGTTCACTGTATTTTTACTATTCAATGGTGGCATTGATACAATGGGATTTGATGGGGATAGAATGGCGATACAATGAACATATTTTTAACTGCCCAGTTGTTGTTAGCAGCGTTTGTTGATCTATATGAGTAGTTGCTATACATATAATGTGACGTTAATAGGATTGTATGTATATTGTGTACATATATATATACACATACAGACATATACACTCACAAAGGAAACCCTAATTTTGTAAATGTGAATATATGAACTAATCTGTAGATATTCTAATGCATACATATATGCATACACCATTTCTCCATGTCCCTCTCCCTTTCCTTCTCTCTCTCTCTCTCTTTCTTCTCTCTCTCTCTCTCTGTTCTATGTATGAACATAAAAAATAGACCCAACCAAAGTAGCGACTTGAACCGCAACAAATGCCTGGATGTATATAATCAGTACAAATCAGGATGTCACCAACAACAATGTGGTTCGACTAAGAGAAAATATGGTTGCTTGAATTGGAAACAAACACATAAAGATGTAGATTAACCCAGCTGGGATTAACATAGAAGACGCGATTTCGAGAAAAAATCATGATGGAAATCGCAGGTTCAATCCGTGCTAAATTCCGTGCATTTTTTGATTATGTGAGGTATCCCAAATTTTCATGGTTTATCCATGTTTATCCTTATGTTCTCCATTTTTCATGGACAAATTTAAATGGATGGTTCAAATCCACATTTGACGCTTGAATCTCCATCGTTGGTGGAATCAAAATTTATCCATGTTTGATGATCATATTCCAACCTTTCCAATATATATCCACAGTCTATGCCAATTTGTATTGGTGAACCTCTATCCCCATTCTCTGCTGGTTCAATTCCATTTGTTTGCCCCCAAAATCCAATTTTTGTTGGTTCACATCTCATTTTTTTTTTGGTAAAATCTCCATTTTTCATGATTAAACACATTGTTTCTCATATTGTCTCGCTAGATCCTCCCAAGTTTGTCCCATTTCTGCCGTTGTTTCACGGGTTCTCCAGGACCAGCAAGGAGTCGCCTGGGCGATGCGGCTGGTGATCCATGCCGTCCGGACGGGGGCGCAGAGGCGATGTGAGGCGTGGTACCCCCCCAGTTATAAGTTGGTTTATAAACCATAGTAAGTATAGATATATCTATCATAAACCATAGTTATTGGAGTTATACACCAACTTAGCTAACTATGGGGCACCATCTTGTAACTTCATTAAGCAAAGATGCGTCATGATGTATCTACTATAAACCCAAGTGATTGGAGTTATTGGCACCAACTTGGCCAACTATGAGACACCACCTAGGGATATTAACCAGGATAGCATTAGAATGTTGGGATATAATGGGATATATCACCAAAAATGTGATATTTCATGAAAATGGATGAAAATGGGATACTGAGCTGGCTTCAAGCAGCCATTTTTTTTGGGAGATCCTTGGGGATTTTAGGAAGTTCCATTGGGATGATCTGTTCCTTTTATTGAGGTGGTGCTCTATGGGATTTAAGGTTTACATAACGAACTGGACAATCACCATGCTATTAATGGGTGAATCAACTATTTCTATGTCCATTTTCAGTAGCTATGTTAGCTTACCAGAGGCTAGTTACAATGGAATGTGGTTTGAATATTATGGGGATATGATGTTAATTGTCCATGGGATACATGGGATATAATGGATACATGGGATATTTTTTTGGTATTTTCCCTTGGAAAATGTGAGTAAACCATAAAATCATAGGATCTCTCAACCTTGGAGGTTTCAACTCATGGCACAAAAAAGGGAATGACTTGCTCCCGCTAAGATGATGTTTGGACGATGATTTTCCTATTGAATATGGCCATCTTGGGCTTCCATGTTCAATGTCTGGGGTGGTGGGGCGCGGTTCGAAAGGTTTCATTCTTTGAGCAAAGCTGGGTCCCTGGGTTGGGTGGTTGGGCTCGGGAAAAATGGGACAAACAATGAGATGTGTCTTGGTTGATGTGAGGGATCGCGAGATTGCCCCCGAAGAACCAAGGGATATATGATGATAACTTGTATACTGAAGCGGCTCCTGTATGAATATTTTTCCAGCATGATACAGAAGCCACAAGCACGTGTTGGTTGTACCTTGAGGGTTTGTTTGGATATGTACACAAGTCAATAAGTCAATACTTCAAGAAACCAATGAGGAAATAGATGAGTGAACAGGCGAGCGAATCTACGAACAGATGACTAAATTAATGAATAAATGAATGGATGCATGAAAATCATATGAGTATGGGTCAAAATCCCAGTGATCATCCCCAAAAATGAATAGAATCGACGATGACATCTCGGGCAATCTGCGACTCAGGGGTGTTCATGTTGATCCACACGCCCATCCTCAGTCGCCTGCGAACGTTTACGAAGCCCTCGAGAGCTTTCTGGAGGAAGAACTGCGTCGAGCGCGGCTCTTTGAGGATCACTTCGAAGCTTGGGCCTATGGCGGGTCGATTTTTCAACATCTCATGGGGAGCCTGTGGTAATCAAACATGGCTTGCTGGAAAATCACCCATTTATAGATGATTTCCCCATTAAAACTTCCATTTATAGGGGATTTCGAATTGTAAATAACCGACAATAACCAACATAAATGGTGATTTAACCAAGAAACATGGTGTATCATGGCGATTTTTATTGGGGGATCTGGAGGAATATTTTCTTGTGACCTGTGACATCACTGGAACGAATCATGGTGAATGTATAGAGGAATGATCCCATGAATTGATGGTGATTTAATGGGATTTAATGGGATCTAATGGGAATTAAATGGGATTGATGATTGATGTGGATATACCCTCTGGTAAATCAACGGTTGGACCCTGAAAACACCCCATTTTTAGTGGTGGAAACTAGTCTGAACCAAGCCCTGTCTGCCAGGGTCGAACTGTTACTGGAGGGTCAAATTAAATTTGCCCAGCTCATTTTATGGGGATGTAATGGGAATACAATGGGATTAATAGAAAATGATTAAATCAACTGATTACCAAGTAAAATGGGGTACACTTTTAGGTTTTAAATCATTGACTAAACGTGAGCATCAAAACACGTAGTTTATAGCTTTTTTTGAATACAATGGGATGTAATCTGGTTAGGATCATGAACATGGGGCAGTGAAGCAGTTGTGAGTTGATTGGGAGGGCGGGTTTCCTGGGCGCCACAGGGTGTGCCAATAAAAATCATCCAAGTGGATGGTGATTTTTGATCGGAAGCACATGGTGGATGGTCGCTGAAGGAACGTGAGAATTGGGGATTTGAGCCTCAGATATTTGATTTGAGCGAAGATGGGCACAGGTGGGTTTTTTCCAGCCCTACAAGGCTGGATGAAGAAATCAGTGAGACCACTCTGAGACCACTATGAGGCTCAACCGACCATTGAAAGCTGACAGCATGCAACTTATTGTATTAGTTTTAACTAAAGTACACCAAAAATGCGCAACGTCTTTAATTTCCGTGGCTACTATTGCTTATCCCGCACATAGTTTAGGGTTTAGGCCCAATCCAAAACCATGTCGGCCACTACCTTACCCCAAAATACATCCAACAGAAAGGTAGAGCTGGATTTTGTAGGGGATGGTTCATAGGTTTTTTCCCCATGTATATCCCATATGATCTCCCCCATATTAGCCTCTGGTAAACGTTTACATAACTATGGAAAGATCCACCATTTTTCATGGGAAAATCCACAATTTCTATGGCCATTTTCAATAGCTATTTTGACATAACCAGAGGGTAGCATGTGTTAACCAGAAATTGCTACATCCCTTGCGCCGAAAAACCTCTGTGATCCCCTAAGGCGGAAGCTGCAGCGTTGCTGTCGTTGGCAGAGGTGAAGTTGGATCAGATGCTGGGTGGAACGGAAGGGAACGGCTTTTTTTTGCCCACCAAAAAGTCGGAGCTTTTTCTTGTCTCAGAATTTGACATACAAGGTTTTGCCCCCCAGTTATAAGTTGGTTTATAAACCCCATTAACTATGGATATATCTACCATAAACCATAGTTATCGAAGTTATAAACCAACTTAGCTAACTATAGGGCACCACATTGTATGGAATCGTCAGGATCTTGTGCCATCCTGAGATATCTACTGCTTGCTTTGGAATCTAGCTCTACACACCTCTTACTGTGGTTTTTAAATCCGGGATATCATCTGGTATTGCTGCCTGTTTTCATCACATTGGAACAATTTTGAACATTCTTCCTCCCACCTGGGACAGCCGCGCTGCACCAAGGGCGCACTATGAGAAATGCTTAGAGCTGGCACAGGTGCCGATGGAGGAGTTGTGTGGGTCAATCCCAAGTGACTCTCCAACTTTCGGTGGGAGAATGGAAAGTGAGATGTGGGATCCACAACAGAAATGGTATTTTAATGGTTCTTAATTTATAATAGGGTTTTTAATGTTGAAATTCGTTGAAATGGTTGAACTGGTTGAATTTTTAGCCATTTCTGATGGCACTGGGGATGGTCACATGACGCTCACCTGTGATTGGGGACTTACCAACCACCACCACATCAAGTTCCAGGTTTCCCGCTTTTCTATCGATTTTCTGGGGCTGCTGTATTATATATATGCATTATAGATAGATTACTAGTCATGAGTCATAAGAGAACATCACTAACCATCAATCCCTACTTCATGAATGGATCATCAGAAGAGATTCTTTGACACTCATCAGATTGGAAATACTAGCAAAGCCAAGGATCTTTAACCCTTCCATACAATGTTTTGCCACCTTTCACCACTAAATACGATTGTTTTCTCGTAGAACTTCCCATCAATTTTCCCACCTTCCCTTGGTTTGATCCTCATTTTGGCACCTGCAAAATCCCCATCCCCGCCGTCGTTTTCGCACAGCTCGCAGGCCGCCCGGCAGATCTTTGAAAGCGACAACGCCGCCGGGTGCAGGCTGGGGCAGGGCCTCTGCTGGCTGCGAACGGCCGAAGCCCAACTGCGGAGCTACCAATTTCACCAGGGACAGGACCTGCTGGGCGCTCAAAAAAGGGGCTGGTGGTCTTTGGATATTGGGTGAACCAATTAGGTTGGGTAGATGATTCCAGATCAATGGGTAACATCTCATATCCAGCATCTTTTTTTCCCCTCACTTTTTGGCAGTGACTCGCTAAATGATGAGAAGAAATGAAGAAAGAAGAATATGTTTGGGGAGATGGTTGAGTTGCCCCAAATGGTTTTCTTTTCTTTATAGGCTTTCTTGAAATCCTGATTTTGATGGAACCTTACTTCACCTAGAATCTTAGCTATATCCCGAGATTGTTTTGTCCTCATACTTTGTTGGTATAATCGAATTATCCCCACATTGATTGGGGAATTCGCAATTTTTGATGCTTAAATCAATGTGCTGTGAATCCACAGCTCTTGGGTTGTGAACCTTTCTCTTCCCAAAATGAACGGAAAGAAATGCTGGACCCGCCTATATTTGGGGCTAAAAACCATGATTTTCCCGAAGATTTCAGTTAAATCAATCGATTGATTATATGTTTCATTCCAATTTGATTGGTGATATCCCCATATTTGTTGGTTACCATGTTAGGTGGTGAATTCTGAACTTTTGCCGGGGTAAAACACCACCGTTTTCCAGGATTCCGCAAGCCGCGCGCTGCACTGCTTCAACGGTACCGACCACGCGCACAGCATTGGCCGCGCGCGGTTCCTACTGGCCGCGGGCCTCCGGTTGCAGCAGAAACACGCGGCCGTGGTCTCGGCGGTGAAGGTGCGAGGTTGGGGTGGTTGAACCATGTTGAACCATGTTGAACCAACAAGACTGGTACCATTGGTTGCCATGGTTAAGCACGCATTCCCACTTGGTGGTTTATCCCACTTAGTAAGTGGATTTACCCTACTTATCCCATTTATAACTGGGGTTATAAACCACTTACTAAGTGGGATGAGCCACCAAGCAATGGTGAGTTGAGGATGGGGATCCCCTTTTGTGATGGAGAATCCACATTTTCGAAGGTGATTTTTGATGATTTTTGGTGATCAACTTGGATCAACCTCCCAATTTTTGATGCACAGCTTAAAGGCCCTATCTCTAGGTGAAGTCTCCATTTTTGCAGGGCAAGTCCACGTTTTTCCGGTGGAATCTATATGTTTCTTGGTGAAATCGCTTATTTTTTAATATTTTGATTAAATCTCCAATGTTTCATGGTCAAGTCCCAATTTTTTGGCTGCTTAAATCAATGTTTGTGCATCTCTTGCCGCTTAAATCAATCTTTTCGCAGGTTTTACCTATTTCAATCCAATTTTTTGAAGTTTAGATTCGAATTTTTGCAGGTGACATCCCCATTTCTAATGATCCTATCACCATTTTTTTCCAACATCATCTCACTAAACCCTATCATATCCCCATTTTTTGTATGGGTTAACCTCCGTATATTCCCAATGCTTTCTGCTTTTTTCTTCCACTTTTTGGTGATGAAAATCGATTTGTGGATGGTAAGGTGATACTAATTCTTTCTGGTTAAATATCAATTTTCATGATTAAATCAATGAAATCCATTATTTCTATTGATTTCTCATATGATGTCACCGTTTTTTCCCCGTTTTTTCCTGCTTTTGATGCGACCAAAAAGTCCCCCTGGCGGCTTCTCCAGGAGGCGCTCCCCTTGGCACAAGAGGCGGGCGACCAGCGGCTGCTGGCGGGACTCATGTGGCGTGACAGCAGGTTGGAAAGTTTATCTCAGACATAGATATACAAGGTGTATATGAAAAAATATATATATAGATACAGTGATGGATATAGAGATGGATATAGATATAGATATGTTGTTTTGGGTATAGATATAGATATCGATAGATATGTATACCGATTGTGTATTGTAGAGGTTTGAGAAGAACAATTGCCTTTTAGTAATGAGTAATGGCCTAATATAATGGATTAACAATGGTGTCCGAGAATGGAGATATAGTGAGGATAAAATAGACTATACCCAAGAATCTGATTTTGGAATAAAATCGATGGCGGAAAATAAGCTGGACAGAATTTTGTCTTGAACGAGAATCATCCATGATTAACATTGGTCAATCATGGATCAATACTCTATATAGGAACTATCCCCAATACATCAATCTCGGGGCATTCGGATGAATGGGGACATTTGATGAGATATCATAGGGATATAACGAAACTATAGAGATACATATGTATATATATATATACTGGTTGGTGGTTTGGAACATTTTTTATTTTTCCATATATAGGAAATAATAATCCCAACTGACTAATATTTTTCAGGGGGGTTGAAACCACCAACCAGTATATGTATGTCTATGTGTATATGTATATGTACTGATCCCGTGTCTCGTGTTCACGGCCCCCCACCCCCCCAGCCCCACCACATCGATGAGGGGGGATACATAGAGATATACATATACAGATACATACACACCCATGTATACATATATATATACACATGTGTATGTATGTACATATATATATATATATGTATACATACACATACACATATCATAACAAATATCTATATAGATGCACACATACTAGTATAATCTCGTATGTATCCATATACATATAGGGGCCATCACCATCTGGTGGGTGGAGGGGGGGGCCACTAGATGCTATGCGTAGACGGCGTAGACCATTGCCAACCCACCTTACTACGATCCTAGTAACGAGAATCCAAGTACATACTGTAACTGTAATCCAACTAGCATTATCAACCCATCATCTATGAATACAGTATATAGTATAGTACGGATATCATCAAACGACTATCAGCTCACATTCTGGTTGTACAATATAAATCATCAATCAAAGATGCTGCACCGAACTGAACACCATTTGTACCGCAGGAGGACAATCGGACCACGAAGTGTAGCTGGTGAGTATCCGCACGTTTATGCTGCAATTACATGTATGTAATGTAATGTAATGCAAGGAAAGGTAGGGCAGGTTTGGTAAGGTTTGGAAAGGTGAGATGGGTAATGTAATGGTATGGTAATGGTATGGTCTGGTTTGGGTATGCCATTTAGCAATTTAGCAGTGGCCTCTTATTCACCTTCACTATCCGCTGGCATCATGGGTGGGGTGAATATAGCACGTAAACCTGATCATTGATCAAGTATGTGTTTTTCTTATACCAAGAGTCTTCGTCTTTTTTCCCCACGGTTCACGGTTTGTCGCATTTCTCATGAATCATATCAAAACCATTCAAAACCCATCATTGTTCGAGGATTGCTCAGCATTTTTCGGTGAACGGTCACCTGCTATGATCACCCTACTTGCTTATCACTGCTGGTCCTGATTCCGATCGGTGGATCCGTGGAGAATCTTCGGTGAACCGCGAAGATGTCATAGCGAAGAGAAGTCCAACCCGAACAGCCCCAAGCGACCCTCCAAGATGGGACTATCACCAGGAATCATAGGATTTTTCAGCACCAAATGGTAAACGTTGACATAAAAAACATTAAAAAACAATGGAACATCACCATTTTTAATAGGTAAATCAACGAACTAAATGGGCCATGGCATCTCCCATTTTTCCAGTGGCTGTGCTAAGGTATCTTTTGGCCTGCAGCTGCTATCAGAAGGGTGGACGCTTTCGCGAAGCTGCACAGGTGCCGGAAATCGAAAACGAAGATCGGAGATGTTGGGGTTTCCTAAGTCATGGGGGTACCCCAATAGCTGGATGGTTTACAGTGGTAAATCCTATTGAAATGGAATACATAACCAACTACATGAAATGGGAATTCAACTACTGCAAGTAACAAATTATATACGTAACAAACTAAGTAGCTATCCAACTAGAAGTAACCATGATTCGTTGGTGATAATATGTATTTTTTGATCCGGTTCTATTCACAAAAGCTAGCGGTAGCTGGTTGGAGCCACTCTTGCTTGATCCCTCCCCTCCCCACCCTCTAAGCTCCCGGGCATTTTGAAGCGGTGTTGGAAGCAGATGGTCACGAGCTCAAATCTTGCCAGGGCTCTAGACAATCTGTAGTCAGCATATCAAAATCCCATCATGTTTCCAGGCTCATACGAACCTTACCTTTCGTTCACCCCCCCATTGGGCCTTCAAGTTTCCTGTTAGAGAAGTTGAGGATCCTAGTTACATCCCGACTCCCCAAGAGCACAAAAAAGAACCGAAGACCCTCTGGTACCGTACATGATGGTTCGCACTGGAACCCCAAAATAGCCAAGCATTCTAATTTGGTGAATCATGATGTCTCATCCAGAATTCAACTAACATGCGCATTTCAGTTCCGGTCCCTGTTTATTATACCGTAAAATCACCTCAGTGTCTGATTTAATACGTCCTCTTTTTACTTCAACAGATCTGATGTTTGTCGGAAAAGAAACATACATTCTAAAAAAAAATCCAATCTTCTTCGTCCTTTTACTATTTCGGTGGCTTACTTGATGTCAACCCTGTGGTAATAAACCCTGGCTGATCAATTAGATGGCTGAAGAGTACATCCCCTATTTTGGCTGGTTTAGTCCCATTTCTTTCTCCGATTTTGCCGGTTCATTCCAGATTTCGGTGGTTGAATGAACATGTTTGCCGCTTAAATACTAATGTTTGATGACGAAGCCCAATTTTGTGCTGGTCAAAATTACCATTCTTACTCAAATCCTCTAGTTAAATCCTTAAATATCCAAATTTCTGATGAATCATTTCCTCATTTTTCGAGGCTTAACTCATCTTAACTCCCCCCTTTTCGTTGGGTGAACTCGCCCAGCCCGTGGTCCCGTGGTCCCGTTGGGAGGCGGCCACCGAAGCCCTGCAACTCTGCTTGGAGACTGGAGAAGTCTGGGGCTTCGCGGAGATGAGTTTGGCGGTGAAGGTGAAGGCGACGTGATTCACCATGAAGTTTTCTGGGTAAAACGATGCCATTTTTTCCAGCCATGACTGGAAATGGTAAACATACCACCTATAAAAATATGGTGACTGGGAGATGGTGCAAATGACATTGTTTTACCCACATTAGAGGTTAAAAATTGTGCTTCAATGTGTTTTTTTCGCCTGAAACTATATGGGGATAGGATATCACCGATATTTTTCCTTTTCTTTATTTTTTAATGATATATAGCCTCTGGTGAACTAACATAGCAATGGAAAATCACCATGCTTTTCATGGGAACATCCACTATTTCTATGGCCATTTTCCATTGCAAACTGTAAACGTTCACCAGGCCGGGTAGTTGGATGATGATTCACCAACTTTAATCAGCTGCGATGGAGATGGAGATATGATAGATGATGGTTATGTCAAAATAGCTATTGGAAATGGCCATAGAAATAGTGGATTTTCCCATTAAAAATGGTGATTTTCCATAGCTATGTTAGTTTACCAGAGGGTAGATGATGGTATTCATAGCGGTTGGATTCGATCAAACATTCATTGGATTGGTTTTGTTGGGAAAATCTACACCGGAAACCCATGGGTTTTTACCATCAAATATAAGGCTTTCCGGTTCCAATTTTCCCATCATCCAATTCTATGAAACATGGTGATTTAAGCATCATTCTAATAGTGGTTAAATGATCAAACATGGCGAAATTAAACCACTATGGAAGATGCTTGAATCACGATGTTGGATTATAATTTGACTATAATTTATATCCGTTGGTTGATTATAATTTATCATTGTTGATTACAATCTGTCATTGTTGATTACAGTCCATCAACATGGCCTTATGCATGGGGGACTTCACCATTTTTTTTTCACGGGATGTATATAATTTAAAAGAATGGGATATCTAACGAAGTTGATGGCTGGTAGACTAGTGACTGAAAAAATATGGCTTCATTTGCCCAGAAGATATACTAGATATATTTCAAGATGTTGGGCAACCATTTAATGGAAAGGCGGCCCATTCCACTGGACTACCATTTCTAGGCTTCATGGGGTATCAATGGGCTGTCGCGGATTAACTCGCTGGTGGATCCATTCATAGCCAAAGATACAACCAAGCATGGTGGTATACACAATAGTCCCTATGATTGAATCAAACATATGTTCCTATTGAGGAGCATCGTCATACCAAAAAGGTGATATAATTTCGGATATTTTCTGGGTATACAACCAATTCTTACTGTATCGGTGGTTTCAAACAAGGGACTTCTAGCCTGCTGCGAACAGCCGCTCCTGCGATCCCTAATGACTAATTTTTGAAAGATGGGTTGCGATAGAAACCATCAATCAGTTCCAATGTGAGTCAATTTGCCAACAAAAAAATTCACAGGATCAGCATCCGGTGGTTTGGTGGTTTCCACAACAAAAACCATCCAGCTATTGGGGTATCCCCATGACTTAGGAAACCCTTATATATATAATATAATATATATGTATACAGTATACATGTACACATAGTTGAAACAGTGGAAATATAGTTGAACATAGTGTAATATACGTGAACAAATATCGGTTAATTTGCCCAGAAATGTACTCGGAATATATCAATAGATAGGGGATATATTACAGGGGATGATAGGAACCCCCCCAACCGGGGTTCAATCATTGTTGCTGCAGTCTATGTGCACATGGCCATTTTTTTTAATTCATTGGATAAGCAACTTGAGAGGATAAAAAGTGCGTGTTTGAAGATGATTGAACATTTGGAGGTTTGATTGTCATGAGGGCCATCTGAAAAAAGTGACAAGTCCATACACCATTTAATTTTGCGGGGCACTAACCAATAGTTTGAGTCTGGGTAGGTTTAATCAACCGTATTTCTGGTAGATTGTAGATTTGAGTTTGTTGAACTCATTGTATGTGGTGGCATGATAGTCCGTGTGCACATAATATATATATATTTACATACATATGCAGGTATACATATTTGCATGTAAATGGGCAACACTAGAACCTCCCCATTTGTGTGTATCTAACATATGCACATCTTTGTTTGGAGAATCTCAGTTTTCGCTGGTAGTTCTTCAAGAGGAAACCGACCATTTCTGACCATTTCTCTGTTCAAACTCCATTTCTTGCTGGTGAGATGCACAATTTCTGCCGTTCCACTCAATTTTCCGAATTTTCTGATGCTAAAAATATCATGTGGTTGGAAGGGAGCGGCGAGCCGAGCCGTATCAATATTCCCCCGACATGGGGAGCCGTATCGGAGCTTAACACCGGGAAACCATGGCGGATGTAGGGGATGAAAGCACGTAATTCTTTGGGACGAAGGGGTGTGTTTTATACTGCTGGGATCCAATTATATTGCTGGTTATACCACTACTGGTTGGTGGTTTCAAACATGACTGGATTATTTTCCATTTCATATATGGGATAATTATCCTTCCCATTGACTCATATTTTTTAAGATGGGCACATTGCACCACCAACCAGATCTCATTATGAATCATATCTATCAACCAATGGTTTGCCATACCTGGTACCCTATAGCCAGTATATTGCTGGTTATACCACTACCCTCTGGTAAACTAACATAACTATGGAAAATCACCATTTTTAATGGGAAAACTCACGATAAATGGCAATTTTCCATAGCTATGTTAAATTACCAGAGGGTATACCACTATATACTACGATATTTCTGATGGATGTTCACCACTGAGAACTCCCATGGCTGAAGCCATGGGACTTTTGTTAAAAATTTTTCGACATGGGGAGACTGGCAATTGCTGGTATATAATTTCTTACATAACGATTGAACATGGCCCATTGAGTTCGTTGATTTATCTATTAGACATGGTGATTTTCCATAGCAAACTGTTGGTTTATGGTAGATATAACATGATATAACTATAGTTTTCATGGGGCTTGTAATGGTTTATAAACCAACAAACATAACTGGGAGGGTACTTGGTGGTTCATCCCACTTATATAGTAAGTGGGTTATAACCCCAGTGATTTACATGGGATAAGTAGGGTTAATCCACTTATAACTCACCATTTTTTTATGGGAAAACTCACTATAAATGGCCATTTTCAATAGCTATTTGTATGTTTACCAGAGGGTAACTGGGAGGGTATAGTGCTGGTTCTTGTCTCCGTTTTGGCCATTTTTTCCAGGCGCTCTGGTCCGAGAGCTCTCAGCAGCTGGCCATGGACGCGCTGCAGCAACACATGCGGCGTGCCAGGGATTTTGCCTCGCGCGGCCTGGTTGAACGGTGGAAAAACATGGGGATTTCATACTGGGTGCTTCATCCCAGCAATCGCAAGTGGATTATAACTCCAAGTACAATTGAAGTACCCTCTGGTAATTTGTAACATAGCTATTGAAAATGGCCATTTATAGTGGACTTACCTATTAAAAATGGTGATTTTCCATAGCTACGTTAAATTACCAGAGGGTAACTATCTATTCATGTTGGTTACAATGGATACAATTGATGGATTACAAACCCATCATTTCTGGGCAATTTATAGTGACTAAGGACCTCAGAATGGTGACATATGTCGTTCTTCCCCCATTGTTGTTGTTGGGCGCCAAGAAGAACTGGGGTAGAAAAACAGTACCCTCTGGTAATTTAACATAGCTATTGAAAATGGCCATTTATAGTGAATTTTCCCATTAAACATTGTGATTTTCCATAGTTATGTTAGTTTACCAGAGGGTATTTCTTTTGGATTTAATCCAGCTATGAAAAAGGAAACCGTCACCAGAAATGGGATTTGCCCAGGTCATACATTGAGTTCATGTAATATGGGTGTGGCGACCAATTTTGGTCACATTTGGTCACACAAAATGGATGATCTGAAAGTCAAAGCGAGCAATTTTGGCCCTGGGTACCTGGCTACCTCAAGTTTTTTTCACATACAAAAAAAAACCTCTGGACAGACATACACATATATATATATATAATTACCCTCTGGTTATTTAACATAGCCATGGAAAATGGCCCATTTCTAGATGGTTTACCTATTAGAAATGGTGATTTTCCATGGCAAACTGTTAAATAACCAGAGGGTATACATATATACATATATACTGCATGCATATGTGTGAATATTTATAGATCAGCTACAGACCTCCCCTGGCGGTTGAAGACCAGGTCTGTTGACACGGCAGGCCAGTGAAGATGGACCTGGGTTTCCCACTTGGAAAATGACGGGTTTTTACCATGGAAAATCATGGAACAACCTGATGTAACCTGATGGATTTGACCATAGATATTTGTTATATTTGAGATGACTGGAAAATCATGGCAGATGATGAAAAACCAGGGATTTGACTACCTTATACATGTTTGGGACAAAATGGGGATTAAACCAACAATAGATGGAAAAAGCAGGGTCTAAAACGTGCTTTATGAGGATTGACGCCACAAAAAGTTCACATTTTCAATCTGTTGGAAGTGAGAAGTACGTGAGGTCAGTGAAAGGTGCCACTCTGACCATCCTTCCATTTTGATGTAATTTGGGTCGAACCAACCATCAACCCTGAATTCAATTCATCCCAGCATTCCACCACCTGAACAGTGTTCGAAACCTCTGTGGATTAGTGAGGTTTGGTTATTTGCGGAATCCCAACCTTGATATCGGGATTATCATGAAAAATATCATTATCCATGAGGTGGGAATCCCAGTACCAAGTAGTCATGGATTGACATTTCAGGTTTTGAAAGCTGCTTAACTGCTTTCAAAAACGTGAAGAAACATACATACAAACACACACACATGTATATATATACATACATACATACATACATATGGTGAAGACTAATTGTGACTAACTCGTTAGCAAGCTGATGATCATCAGTAACGTGGAGGGGGACTAGTTGTTTGTTGATCCCTTTCAAGTGATGAGCGTCAAGCGTCAATATCCGGCAATCAATCCAAACTACCAGGCCCAGTCAGCACAGGTCAGTGGTCGTAAACTTTGGTGAATGGCCTGTGATTACAGCCAATGTGACACGGGATCATTTCTATATCAATTTATACACACACACATATATATTATTATATTATATTATATTATATTTATATTTATATTTATATTATATTATATTATATCATATTATAATATATTATATTACATTATATTACATTATATTATATTATATTATATCATCATTTATTATATTATATTGTATTATGTTATATTATATTATCTTATATATATATATTTATACATATATATTATATTATATATACACATACATAAATATGTGTATATATACGTATATATCCCACTGAATTGACTGAAATTTGACAGATCTGCTCAGAAGATTTGCTGCATTGGCCCCGGTTATGGCGATTTAAAAAAGATCAGTCATGACAGTCTAGGTTTGTCTGAAAATAGGGTACAGCAAAATCCGATGTTTTTTTTATAGCTCGTCGTTCCCCAGAAAAAGTGCGCAAAATTCATATCCACCATTTCTGGACATACCGACATACCCACAAGGTGGTGCCCCCCTAGCAATAAATTGGTTTATAAACCTCATTAACTATAGATATATCACCAACAAAAACCATAGTTATTGGAGTTATTGGCACCAACTTAGCTATCTTGGGGGCACCACCTTGCATGTATATTGTTGATGGTATATCCAATTCTATCCCAAGATATCCCCATTATCTCTCTTGGATTTTTATGACGCCACACTCACATTGGACAAACTATTCCGTTCCCCCATGAGCTAGTTGATTTATACCACTTGTTGACTTATACCACTTTTTGATGTTCAAACTTCAATATTCGTCGGTTCAAGCCTCTTTTTTCTGATAAACCATCCCATTTTTCTCGAAAGTTACCCGCCAATTTTCCCAAAACAATGTTAAACTGACCATCTTTCATGGTGTTTAATGGACATTAACCATTGTTAACCATTGTTTTTCATGGTTAACCCCAAGAAACTTCGTAGTTCAACAGTTTTTTTTTGCCAAACGCCAGGTGTGGGTGCAGCTTTTCAAGCGGATGGACGGCCCAACGGAACTGCAGAAGGCTGGACCCCAATGGCGATGGTGGATGTATGACTAGTAACTACTTATAATTATTCTGGGTAAATTATAACGACCTCACTGTTCTCCCTCACTGGAAATCATGGTTTATAAGGGAAATCATCCCCTTTTATGGCCTTAATTCAGGTTAGTGAAATATTATAATTTACCCAGATTACTGTATATACGTCATACTAACAATTAGTTAATTAGTCGATTCTTATCATATTTGTAAAATTCATATTTATACTACTATGATGTTATAACATATAGTGAATTAGTATTAAGATTAGTGATTTTTTACTTATATTAATTACGGGTTTGAGCCAGATATGACATGTGTAAATGTATTAATTTATATAGTCCATCATTAATATAATATAGTAATATAGTCCATGTAACTTACTTCGTAATTAATATGAGCGAAGTAGTACAACATAATTACTATCAAAATATATGTAATATATATACGTATATAATATATATATATATGATATATATATATATGATATATATATATAATGTCTATAATATATCTAATATATAATATATTTATAGAATATATATATAATATATATAATATACAATATATATAATATAATATATAATATAATATATAATATAATGTA